>ENA-ORLW01003498-ORLW01003498.1-human-gut-metagenome-genome-assembly--contig:-NODE-3498-length-11856-cov-4.343323_pt1 | contig 11856 bp, 9 predicted proteins | sample MGYA00243017_ERZ508829 | MGnify/ENA primary metagenome ERZ508829 (study PRJEB26277, sample SAMN04329776) | human gut metagenome | biome: human-associated habitat | host: Homo sapiens | place: USA...
AACATTTCGACAAAATTCGACATCATTGTCCGATAATTGCAAAAAGTTTCTTGGCTTTCCCGCCCGACTTTTGTAAAAATAGGGCGCACCCTTTCGGATGCGCCCTGTATAACAATATTTATTCAATTGTAATGTTTTTCTTCTCTTCTACAACTGGCTTTGCTTCTTTCTTCGGAACAAACAGTGTCAGCATACCATGCTGGAACTGTGCCTTAATATCTTCTTCGGTGATATCCTTACCAACATAGAAGCTTCTCTGGCATGATCCTGCATAACGCTCTCTTCTTAAATACTTGCCAGTTTTCTTATGTATTTCTAGCTTTTTAATCTTATTCCGAAAGGACTTTGCTAACATTTTTACTGACTAATGCTATAAAGTTCAACCTTATTTTCCATCCCTGCACATAACATGTACTGCGATATATAGTATTGTTTGCTTTCTTTCATCAAATCCTCATGTTTTTCCCAGTTGTTCTCTGATTTCAAGTGTAATGATGTCATCCCTTCGCTCCATCACCATTACAGTTACTTCGTCACTACTACGGATGACTCCGCCCCTACAGTTTACTTTTCTACTTTCAGCCTTGCCTTTCTGTGACTTGTGTTTTTTCGATTTTCATTAACCTGTCGGATTGTACACCCTTTGCTAGACGCGCGGACAGGCACTGGATGGCTTTCTATGTTACGGACTATTTTTATTCTTTTAATCCGTTTATTTCGTATACTCTTTTTTTACTGCTTTGCCGTCCCTATCACTCCAGTCTTTTGCGATGTACCCATAGCTCAATTATCGTAATGAATAACTTGATAAAATATCAATTTCTCCTATCGGCTGATAATACACCTTGCAACTTCCATTCTGTTGATACAACTCATATAAAATATTTTCATTTTTATTATCTACTAGCATATGTCGTAAATTACTGCATCTCAGATCTAGTTCATCAATTACTTCCCTTTTACTATCTACTAACCACACCTTTCCAGTATTTCTTGAATATAAAAAAAATTTATTACTCTCATTCAATGTTTCACAAATATCAAGTGCTAAATATGCATCCCATTCAAGTAGCACAGTAATACCTTTATCTTCTATCCTTGCCAAAAAACCTGAGTTATCCCAATATTTCATATATATATACTTTTCATAGATTTTCATAGATAATATCATACTATCTTTTTCATTTATTGCCAGCATTATTTGTTTTATTTTTTTTAATTCTTTATTGTATACTTCTATGTATGACTGTTTCTGTCCATAATCATAATTTGTTACATATACATATATTAACTCCTGATCAACTGTAAATTGTTCAATAAACTCCCCTTTATTATTCTTATTATTATAATTTTTAACTATATTTGCTTGTCTTTTTTCATTTTCACGATATAAAATTCCTTTTCCATATTTCCCATAAATTTTTCCAATGTACGATATTACGCCATCCAAATATTCCACATAAATTAAAGGTTGATTTACTTCTATAGCTGTGATAGGCTTTAACTCTGATCTTTTCAAATCAAGGCTATATAAAATAGCATTATATATATTCCTCTCTTTTTTCTTACTAATCCAAAAAAATATTGCATCATTGTTATATGCAATGTCGCCAGATGAAATCTCCTGATTATCTATTTCCCCAATCTTATTGCATTTATCCGATTCTACATTATATTGAAAATATACCGTCCTATCTGTAATTTTATCATATATAGAAAAAAATATCTTTTCATCATATATTGTTAAAATCGTAGCCGATTCCCAATCAATTTTTCCATCTATTACTTCTGCCTGCACCTTAATTTCTATATTAATAAATACTATACATACTATCAGAAAAAGTGCTACAATATTTTTTCTATTCATCGTTTTTCTCTACTCTCCATATAATCAAGTGTTTTTTTCAATATATTCAATACTATTTATTTTAAATATTTTTCTTCGATTGCCGATATATAAAACGCTGAATATATTTCTAGACCATTTTGCATTTTTTCACCATTAGAAACCCAAAAACAATAATATGGGGCAAAATATTTGTGATAATTGCTTGTTTTATAAATAAGCTCTATCTTAGAAATATTATCCTGATTTGGTGGGTATGTAGCACTCGTCCAATACCGTTGTTCCAAAAGTCGATTTTTCGCTTCCTCAACTGTTATTATGGGATAATCGCCTATTTTATTATTTAAATTTTCATTATGAATAGTTATAGAATACACGTTATAATTCTCATCTAAAGAAACCTCTATACGATGAAAATTATAATTAATTATGTTCTTTTCTTCCACTGACTCTTTTTTTAACACGAAAGCAATTCTCCATTTTTGCCTTCCGTCTATAGTATAATCCCCACCATTTATATCATACTGATATTTATCCACTCCACAAATTTTCGGAAACATCTCTTGTAACTGCTTTGCAATCAAAACTATTTGGTCATACTCGTTTTCTTTTTGACATTTTTCCAATACTAAGGATGGTGAAAAAATGATTACAGTATCTTTATTATCTTTTACAATTACCTGAATACCTTTCTCTGATATCGAACACTCATTAAAATATAAATACTCGTTTGCTATGCCTCCCTCTTTTTCTTGAATCCATTCCAAAATTTCCTGATCTAATCCCCCTTGTTTTTTCACTTTACTATCTTCATATTTAATTCCGAATTTTTCTGCCATATCTTTTAGTTGTTCTTTTAACTCATCTTCATTAAAATTATCTACTTTTTCATCTTCCCCATAACATGATGCATTATAATATACTGGAAGTTCTTTCACTTTGCTTTCTTCATTCCACGGATTTGCATCCTGTATACATTGATCTTCATATAATAAAAATGTCTCATTTCCATCTACATTTTTACTTTCCTCTGCCACATCTGATATTTCTATATTGGGCAAATAAGATTGCCTCTCAACATAATTTATATCATTTTGTACTACAACGTTAACTATTAAAATTAAAATCCACATTATTTTTCTTATCATAATATCACGCTTTCTGTATTATTAAGAAGAAAAAAAGGCATATTTAATTTAATATGCCCTCTTTTATTAACTTTTAAAATATGTATCCTATTCCACGTCTTGCAATTGCACTTTTTACACTAGTTGACGGCATTACATACTGAGTGCTTGCACTTCCATTTACCCATGGAATGTATGAATCCGCTACCATTACCATTCCACGGTCACTTGTAATCCCTGTAATGCACATTGCATGTGCATTAAGCGCATACGGCCATCCATCTGCTGTCGACATAGTTGCACTAATTATAGGTGGTGCATTATGTCCTGCTATTGCGGTATAAAAATTAGCTTTCATCGCATCTAACGAAACAGTTGATGACATTGCCACATATACATTAGCACTTTGCGCACTATTTAAATATGACTGTGCCTGTGATAATGACGCTGCTCCACCCCCAAACAAAGCTCCCATCGGTACTTCTATTCCAGTCAACCACCGCATTGTCGCATAACAACATGCTGCCACACAATTATTTTGTGCAGACTGTTGAGGCATATAAAATCCCCCCAACTGATACCATGACGCTCTAGTTTCAACGATCTTTTCATCTTCCACACTGTAATATTTTTCAATTGCAATTACTTTCTGTTCTTCTGTCATTTCTTCTAATTGTTCCTGCAATGACGATATTGGTTCAATAACTATACCACTATTTGAAGTATCCGCCATGGTTGGAATTGTCATACATATAGATAATAATATTCCAAATACAAGACTTTTCTTCATCTTCATAATTCTCCTTTCTTTTTTTAATTACTCACGTTTTTTAACTTTGCTTTCATATTATCATTATTTTCAATAAAATGCAACACATTTTGAAACCGGGGTACAGGGGCAATAGATCTTTTTAGGTGGTGAAAATAGGGCGCACCCTTTCGGATGCGCCCTGCATAACAATATTTATTCAATTGGAAGAATCCAATTTATTTTTGAGCCAAGGGACAAGGAGCCAGTTTCCAGCTTACTGCCTGTTCTCTGGCATCTACAAATCTCTTATATATACCATCTTGCGTCATAAGCTGTTCATGTGTTCCCTTCTGTACAATTCTTCCTTTATCAACAACTACTATCTGATCTGCATGACGAACAGTCTTTAATCTGTGCGCAATCATGATGATTGTCTTTTCCTTTGTAAGTGCTTCTATGGCATCCATCAAATCCTTTTCATTCTCCGGATCAACATTAGCTGTTGCCTCGTCTAATATGACGACTGGCGCATCCTTCATAATAGCACGTGCTATAGAAATGCGCTGCTTCTGGCCTCCTGAAAGCGATGAACCACCCTCTCCAATCACTGTATCATAACCATTCGGAAGTTGACTTATAAATTCATGACAGCATGCTTTCTTTGCAGCTGCTACAACTTCCTCGTGTGTTGCATCCTGACGACCAAATTTGATATTATTTTCAATCGTATCGGCAAACAAATATACTGTCTGAAATACAAAGGAAAAATTGTTCATCAGACTGTTCATGCTGTAATCCTTCACATTTACACCACCAAGTGTCACTTTGCCTTCATCTACGTCCCAGAATCTTGCGATCAGATTACACAATGTAGATTTGCCGCCACCAGATGGACCAACGATTGCTGTTGTTGTCTTTTCTGGAATTGAAAGCGATACATCGTCAATGATTTTTCTCTTGTCGTAGGAAAACGAAATGTGGTCAAGTTTAATATCACAGTTTTGCGGCTTGATTTCTTTTCCGTCAATGTCCATTGTGTCAAGCCCAAGAATTGCATTTGCCTTATCTACACACACACTTACTACATGTAAAAGTGAGGAGTAGTTTCCGGCACACTCAAGGCTTGAATAAAGCATAAATGCTGATATCGTCATACCGATTGCATAAACTGCACTCATCGTTCCATTTATATAAAGTGCCGCACTGCTGATCACAATAACTGCTCCTGTGATCTTCGTCACAATTCCCTGAAGAAAATGATATGGCACAAATAAAAGCTCCATTTTCGTGTTGATCTTCGCACATGCTTCGTTTGCATCATTCAGCCGTTTTGCCTGCTTACCCAGCAGGTTATAAGATTTTACTTCTGATATTCCCTGAATGTATTCCATGATCTGGCTAATCAGCTCCGTATCACACTGAACTTTTTTCTCTGAATCACTCTTTCCAGCTTTTTGCATGATTGAATTGACTACAAAGAAAATAACTACACCAGCCGCTGATATCAAACCAATTCTCCAATCAAAAATGAGAATCATAAGAACAATCATAGTTGTTTCCAGAATACCCTGTGTCGTCAGCATAACGACTCTAGCCGCAATATCACCAAGCATTTCCATAGTATTCGTTGTAACAGAAGAAATCTCACCTATACTGTTTGAATTAAAATATCCCATTGGAAGATAACGAAGATGTTCTGCTATCCTTATCCTCGTAAAAGCACTTGCATTATACCCGCCTTCTGTCTGGAGCACTGTTGAAAATCTCTTGCAGATAATATCGACTGTAACGGCAATTCCCATAATAGAAATTGAACCAATGATATATTTTCCCATGGCTTCTTTACTCATCAATCCGATCAGTACATACATGATAGCCGGTATCTTCATCGCAGAGGCAAGTGCTTCTGCAAGACCGATCACTATGGACAATTTAAATTTATTTTCATTTTCTTTTCCGGAAAACTTAAAAAACTTAGCCAGAATCTCAAACATATTAGTTTTCCTCCTTTACGGTATCTTTGGCAGATATATGTGCATTCCACATTTCCTCATAAAGTGGGCACGATGCAAGAAGCTCCTCGTGTGTGCCATGTGCTGCTATATTTCCGTCATTCACAACAAATATCTGATCGCTGTCTTTGACTGTAGAAAGTCTGTGTGCGATAACAATGAGAGTCCTTCCTGCAACAAGCTTTGCGATAGAATTTTGCAAAATAGCTTCATTCTCAGGATCTGTGTATGCAGTCGCCTCGTCAAGAATAACAATTGGCGCATCTTTAAGCATAGCTCTTGCAATCGAAATACGCTGTCTCTCACCTCCTGAAAGATGTCCTCCGGCTCCTCCGACAATTGTATCAAATCCATTTTCAAGCTGCATAATAAAATCATAGCAGCCACTCTTTTTTGTTACTTCGATGATCTGCTCATCAGTGGCATTCGGATTACCCTGTCTGATGTTTTCGCGAACCGACTCGTTGAAAAGATAATTATCCTGCGCCACATATGCAATTTTCTGATTAAAATCAGTAAATGACATCTGTTTTACATCCACGCCGCCGATCTTGATACTTCCGCTGTTTACGTCCCAAAGAGAAGCGATCAGCTTTGCAATCGTTGATTTACCGCTTCCTGATGGTCCCACAATTGCATTGACCGTACCAGCCTCCAGCTTCATATTCACTCCGTGCAGGATTTCCCTTTCATGATAACCAAACTTGACATCGGTAAGTGTGATGGAATTATCCTTTGGAGCTGCGGTACTCTTTTCAGGTCTTTTAAGCTCTGGCTGTTTTAGAATTCCAACCACCTCATCAACAATCACACTGATTTTACCCAGATCATCAGTATAAGAACCTACTGTAATAATCGGTCCTACAATTCCAAGTGACAGAATGATACACATAACAAAACTTGAAATCGTCAGTGTTCCATTTTCCACATAATGTGCTCCAAATGGAAGAACTGTCAATAATGTATACGGTGTCACAACCATCAGCAGTGCATGAAAGATCGAGCAGCGTTTCATCCACGAAATAAAGGAATCTGCATATTCCATAGCTGCCTTTGTAAATTTGGCATAAGAGCTTTCCGTTTTTCCAAATGCTTTGATGACTTCAATTCCATCAATATATTCCACTGCTGCATCATTCAGTTCCTTTGTTGTCTTAACCGTTCTTTCAAAACTCGGTTTATAATCAATCATCATGCCAAAATAAGAAAGAAATCCAACCACCACCGGCACTAATGACAATAATGCCAGTCTCCAGTCTGTCATGAAGAAATAAATTAGGATAATGACCGGCGCCAGCAGATTAGAAGTAAATTCCGGTACAATATGTGCCAGTGTTGTCTCAATGCTGTCAATTCTTTCCACCATGATATTTTTAAATGTTCCTGATGGTGTATCCTTCACATATCCAAGCGGCACCCTCGCTAGCTTTTCGCAGCAAGATTTTCGTATATTTGCAAGTACAGTAAACGTTGCTTTATGAGAGAGCGATGTAGAAAGTGAATGAAAAAGCTCTGCTATAATAAACGACAGCGCAATCCATATTGCCATAATCAGATATTCTTTAAATTCCTTACTGCCATCCAAAAACATTGTTACGACATTTGCGATAATAAAATATGGAATTATTTTGAAAATAACATTTCCTACCGCAAGCACTACACTCCATACATAGGCACTTCTTTTTTGTCCCGCCCACTCCAGTATCCAACTGGCAGCAGACTTCTTCTTTTCTTTCATGCAAACACACTCCCTTACTATAATTTTGCTCAGGCAATCCAAATTAGTTTTGGCTAACCTGTCTATAATAAATAAGATGGCTCACCGGCATAAGCCACCTTATTTTATTATTCTGAAAAGCTTATTTATCTTCAGCTGGGAATTTGATATTCCACAATCTCTCCCAGCCACCAGTTTGAAATTCCCTTAACTGGTATACATTTTTCTTTGCCGTTTCCCTATCCATGTCATGTTCAATAATCTGCAGTACTGATGAGAAAAATCCTGTATAAATCATATGCATAAGACTTTTGCTAACAGCTGGGAACTCTATTCCTGCATCACACATTGTCTTCATATATTTCTGACTTGCTTCCACTTCCCGCTCTACCATGTTATGGATAAAATCTTTGAACTTTCCACTGTCTCCACATTTTAAGAGCAATCTAAAATTATCGTAGTGATCATAAATATAATCGATCATCTGATCCATTCCTTCACTTGAAGTTCCAGACATATTCCTTGTCTGCTCATCGGCAGAAAGCTCTTCAAATTCAGCTAAGATTCCATCATATATTTCGTAAATATGCTCAACATAAGGATCTGTCAGTGCATCAAAAAGCATTTCCTTCGTCGGATAGTACTTATAAAATGCTCCTGTTGTGAGTCCGGCATCTTTCACAATATTCCTCAAAGATGCTCCACTGAATCCGTCTTTTAAAAAATGTCTAAGTGCTGTGTCCAATATTTTTTCCTTGGTTTTCTCTGCCTTTACTGACATATGATTCATCCTCCAATGCTGTCAAAAATATAACAATGTTATATCACACTGTTATATTAATTTTATCTATTGATATTGTCAAGAATACACATGATGTCTTACTGAACTTTTTTTCTCACTTAAGCCAGGAGGGACAGGGGCAATGGATCTTTTTGACTCCTTCATTCCTAGAAACTCCTGCTGAAAAATTGCGGATTTAATGCAACCTATATGTTTCTATTTTTTTATTGACAAACACTTGCAAAAATATCACCCTCGTGATATTCTCATAATAGAAAGGAATACTTTAAGGTACAAAAGAAAAAGCCAGATAGCACAAAATACATCAGATAAGTACCGAAATTCGGAACTACATAAAATGGAGGACTTATTGATGAACGATAACTTAGAAACTGTACAATTATTACCCCTGACTTCTGATATCGTATTTAAACAGGTATTCGGTCAGGAAGAAAGTAAGCCATTTGTTGTGTTTTGACTTATACAAAGATTCCCGTTACTACAGAAGCTTTGTTCTTAAAGATGAAGAAACAAATGAAATATACAGACAAACTTTCAAAATTTCATTCTTTGAGCTGCGCAAAGCAGTCAGCGAATTATCTCAAACAAAAGAAGTTGAAACTTTTGAGCTTTCTGGCTTAACTGCAAGAGATCAATGGGCACTATTTATTAACTCTGGTCAACAGGAGGTGTATGAAAAATTGGTTGAAGAAAACAAAACATTTGAGGAAGCATATGAGCGTCTGAAAAAAGCCAGCAGCGATGAAACATTAATGGCTATGTACCGAAACCGCGAAAAAGCAATACGCGACTGGAATGATTCCATAAACTCAGCCAGAAAGGACGGAGTACAACAGGGGGTACATTTAGGTGAGCAGCGTGTTAATGCGCTCTATGAGAGATTGTTACAAGAAAATAGAGGCTCTGAAATTCCAAAAGCTATTGCTGATCCAACATTTCGGACAAAATTATTTAATGAATATGGAATTTGATCCAGAGTGACAGGGGCAATGGCTCTTTTATTGTCCCTGATGGCTCCGTTACAATTCACGGGCGCACCCTTTCGGATGCGCCCTGCATAACAATATTTATTCAATTGTAATGTGCTTCTTCTCTTCTACAACTGGCTTTGCTTCCATTCTTCAACGGCATTTTTAACCCGTTTGTCAATATCCAAACGTGCTCTCTGGCATTCTTTCGGATATTTTCTTGCCGCCTGAAATGCCAATTTCATGAAGATTCCAGAACCAATTGGCAGCATTGTCTTTAACATATATGTTTTGTCAATAGAAAATCCTCAAAATCGGAAGGAAAATTCCCCACTTTCAGATCGGGAAATCCCCATTATCCGAAAGAAACATGTAGAGAGTTTTCGTTTTTTTCCTTATCTAGTAGGAAAGAAAGCAGCATTCACTGCTTTCTGCCCAATAGGGTAATACGTGTTCGCTTGTGTCAAAGGCTGCCTGAACGCTTTGCGTTCAACGTACTGTCCTTTGACTCAGCTTCCGCTCCTGGTTGACGTGCAGTCTGCTTCATTAAAGCATGTTCCATACGATAACTGTTTCCTTCAAAAAGAATCAGGTGTCCATGATGGACAAGTCGATCAATCATAGCTGCTGCCATCTGATCATCTGTAAAGATGCCTCCCCATTTAGAGAATTCTAAGTTGGTAGTGAGCAGAAGACTTTTACTTTCATAGCTGTCGGAAATTACCCGAAACAAGAGCTGAGAACCGTCACGATCAACAGGAACATATCCCCATTCGTCAAGAATCAACAGATCAAGTCCATTTAGATCATTACGGAGCCGCTCTAAAGTACCGTTTTTTCTAGCCTCGGCTAACTTTAAAACTAGTTCTGTTACTGTGTAAAAGCGAACCTTATAGCCTTTCATACACGCATTTACTCCAATGGCGATTGCCATATGAGTTTTGCCAATGCCTACAGGTCCATAAAGTACAAGATTGTTTTTCTCTTTTATAAAAGAGACACTTTCCAGTTCTTCTTTGCATAGTGCTGGAGGTAGTTTTACACAACGGTATTCATAGCCTTCAAAAGTTTTATAAATAGGGAAACGGGCTCTCTTAACCAGACGAGCTCTCTTATTCTCGTCACGGCGAGTGATTTCCTTTTGCAGAGCGATAGCAAGGTATTCGATCTGCTTTGGAGTACCATCCTGTTTTATCAGCTCTGGTATCGCGGAGGTCAAAAACAGTGACTTGCAGCAGGTAAGAATACTTTCTTCAAGTTCTGTACGAGTAGATGTGGGAGTCATGATAGGATCGCCTCCTTTCCGTCACTCTTAGATGGAAGAAAAACCTGATCATAAATGGCTAATGAGGGACCCGGTTCTGGAGGGGTATCAATACCATAACCAGTGATACGTGCTGCAAGAGCTGCTGTATTTGACAGACTCACGCTATTACTTTTAATCGACAGGGTGAGTGCATCAATAGCTGCCTTATATCCGTACTGTTTTGTTAAATCACTAAGAAGACGAACACAAGATTTGCGAGCACTATTGGACTGATTATCAATATATTCTCGGATTAGCTCTGGTGCATCCTTGCGGAATCCACTGTTGTCCCATGCTCCGATATTTTTTGAGAGCATTTCCAGAGAAGTGCTGTAATCAATGATGTCCGTTCGAGTATTCCCATACTGACGCATATGGCGAACAAGCAAATCTCCATTCGGCTCTAATATATCAATGTAGTGAGCGCGGATACCGACCATAACTCGCTTGTTATGATTTTCAGGCTTTGTCGAATAGAAGTGTTTACCTTCAAGACAGATCTTTCCATATCCATCAGCCCTGCAAGTTTCATAGCGACATACCTGAAATGGCTTTGCTGGAAGCAGAAAGAAATGCTTTCGATCTTCCTCAAAGAGTTCTGATATTACGTTTCCTTTTTTATAATGAGATTCAGAAGCTTTTTTTACATGTTGATCAAGAAGCGTCCGATTGTAAGCTTCAATGTCATGGTACGTTGGTATGGGAACGAATAAGTTTCTACGAGTTGTTCCCACTTTGTTTTCTACATTCCCTTTCTCGTAACCAGCATACGGATTACAAAAGCGAATCCGAAAGCCATAGTGAGCGCGGAAGCGAGCAAACAGTTCAGTTTCATGGATCTGACCCATGACTCGATGGCCAACACCTGTTGCGTTATCAAACACTAATAGAGTCGGAACACCACCGATGTAATTGAAGATATCCATAAGCCCCTGACAGACACATTCAGCAGTTTCACCACGGAATAGCTGACTGTAACTGTCATTACTATAGGGAAACGAAACCACAAGATATTTTCGTCGTACACAAGTGGTATCTTCATTAAAATCAGCTTCTCCAAAATCAACCTGTGCACATCCGGGTTCCCATATAAGTTCCTGAGAACCTTTGGATTGTATATTTGTGCGAATCTTTTTAACAAACTTTTGGACAGAATCATAACTTCCAGTAAATCCGTACTCTGTCTTAAGACGTTCATGAATTCGCTTGGCTGTATGTCGTTGCTTAGACCAGTGCTTTTGATCTTCTTCCAACCATTCCTCTATGATGTCAAGGTATGGCGTAACGATAGAAGTTCTTCGCTTTGCTACAGGTGGCTGAGGTGAGA
>ENA-ORLW01003500-ORLW01003500.1-human-gut-metagenome-genome-assembly--contig:-NODE-3500-length-11854-cov-2.583171_pt1 | contig 11854 bp, 9 predicted proteins | sample MGYA00243017_ERZ508829 | MGnify/ENA primary metagenome ERZ508829 (study PRJEB26277, sample SAMN04329776) | human gut metagenome | biome: human-associated habitat | host: Homo sapiens | place: USA...
AACCGATTTTGAGCTTACCATGACCATCAATGCCTCCATCGCGACTTTTTTTAGTGACAATCAGATTGTGAAAACCATACCTCTCTAATAAATTTTTGCAAAACAATACAAAATCATAAGGATTCAACCCTTTTAGTTGACGAAGAGTTTTTGCTTTAAATTCATGTGTGTACTTATTATGAAGTTCTCTAAGTATAGATAATGGAGTCGCTTCTTTTTTCGTATTATCATGTTTTGTTTGTGCGTTAACAAGCCCGAAAGTGCGACTTCCTTCATCATATAAAAAGTACTTCTTTGAAGATGCGGAAGGATAATCAATACCAACAGAATGCCCCCTAAGTTCAACTCTTAGGACTGACAACGGATCTTGTGCATGAAACTCATACAAAGAATTTTCGATTATTTTTGCATAAATTTCAGAAACAGATAATGTCTCTTCTGAATGTTTTAAGACCTCTATTGCGGCTTCAATAATTGTCCTTCTTTTTTCTGTTGTTTTTTTATACAGTATGGTATAATGCGAAAAAACAAAAAAGCCTGCATACGCAGGCTCATTCCACACACTGTGGGTCACTGTTAAGTGACGATTTGAATAACTGCGCGTCGCATTCTCGTTACTTTCAGTGATGAGTTAGGCGCGCAAATTTTTTACAAAAAACATAAAAGAGAGTTTTATTGGACCTAAAAAGAGTTATAATAGAATAGGAAGGAACAAATAGGACTTATTTATGCCAGTACAAGTCAGAAAGGCAGGAAGCAACTGTGAAGATAATATCCAGCTATGGCGTAGAATTACGAAAACAGAATATCCCGATCCGTCAGACACTGGATGTTTACAGGTCTGCAGTCAGCTGTCTGACAGAGATTTATGAGCAGGTATGGGAAGAACTGGAAAGAATTCCGGAAACGAAGAAACGTTTCAATGAAGCAGAACACCTGATACATACAACGAAAAAGAATCAGGCTCGTTTTGATTTTGATATTCGATTTCCAAAGATGCCCTCCTATCTGAGAAGGGCATCTATCCAGAATGCCCTGGGAAGTGTGTCTTCTTACAAAACCCGACTGGGTTTGTGGGAGAAAACAGACCGGTTAGAAGGAAAACCGAGACTTGTATATGAGAACCATGCCATGCCGGTCTTTTACCGTGATGTGATGTACCGGGAGGATAAGGAAGGGAAGGATGCTGCTTATCTGAAATTATATGATGGGCATGACTGGAAATGGTTCCATGTACGGTTAAGCCATACCGACATGGAGTATCTGAGAAAGAACTGGTTCGGGAAAAAAGCATCTGCCCCAACGTTAGAGAGAAGACACAGGAAATACTTTCTACGTTTTTCTTATACAGAAGATGTGATACTTACGAAAGTACCAATCAGAGAACAGATCATCTGCAGTGTGGATCTGGGAATCAATACGGATGCAGTCTGCACCATTATGCAGTCAGACGGAACTGTCCTGGGAAGAAAGTTTATCAACTTCTCCAGTGAAAAAGACCGGATGTACCGTGTACTGGGACGGATAAGCAGGTTCCAGCGGAAGCATGGCTCTGTACAGGTGAAAAGCAGATGGGCTTATGCGAAGCGTCTTAACACAGAACTCGGAAGAAAGATCGCAGGAGCAGTCACAGGATATGCGGAAGAAAACCATGCGGATGTGATCGTTTTCGAGTATCTGGAAACAAAAGGAAAGATATCCGGGAGAAAGAAACAGAAGCTGCATCTGTGGAGAAAAAGGGATATCCAGAAAAGATGTGAACACCAGGCGCATCGCAGAGGGATGCGTATATCCAGGATCTGTGCTTGGAATACCAGCAGGCTTGCCTGTGATGGTTCAGGAACAGTTGTCCGTGATCCGGGCAATCACAGTCTCTGTACATTCCAGAATGGAAAAAGATATAACTGTGATCTTTCGGCATCCTATAATATTGGAGCAAGATATTTTATACGGGAACTTTTAAAACCCCTTCCGGCAACGGAAAGGTCTTTGCTGGAGGCAAAAGTCCCTTCAGTAAAGCGTAGGATCTCATGTGTATATGCGGACTTAAGAGAACTATTTTCGGAAATGGAACTCTTAAGAGCAGCATAAACACAGGCAGATATACAGCGGATTACCTGCAGTGTGGGAACCTGCCATATCTGGCATGGAAAAAGCGCATGACTGTGCATATCCTAAGCTACAGGCGTATCCGTCGATATTTAGCCTTGTCGCTTAAAGCGACTGAGGAGCACGTGACTTTAGTCGTGTGAGATCCACCGGAAGGTAGACTGATAGGGAAAATTAAAAGAAGATAATAAGGTTATTTAGAATCATAAGAGGATGCCAGTCTCTTCTACTGGTTTTCCTGGATACCGTTACCCGGCATAGTAACAATATGCACTCTGCAACACAAAATACAGAAAATGAATTGTTGACGCATACTATATCTTGTGTTATTATGATTTTGAGATTTGTATTTGTGCCTGTAAAACAGGTAAAAAAATTTGGTTTCGGAGAAGTCCGGAAGAAAAAAATATGAGGAACATGGTTCCTGCCTTTTGTGAGAAATTAGGTCATTTAGAATGAAACGTTCTAAGTGGCCTTTTTTTATTGCAAAAAAACAAATACGAATCAACATCTTGAAAGGAGGAAAAATAAAAAATTCAAAAGAAAGGAGATCGGAAGAACTGGTAAAAGAAGGAAAATGATAACGGACATTTGGGATTCATTCTGAATGTTTTTTGTTATCGAATCAAAAACAACAAGGAGTGTGCACATGAATAAGTCTATATTTATCGGACGGATGGCAACGGATCCAAAGGTGATGTCTTCAGCGGGAAAAAAGACAGTCGCGTATTTTCGGATTGCGGTTGAGCGAAATTTCAAGCAGGAAGGAGCTCCGAATGCTGATTACTTTAGCTGTGTCACATTTGGGGAAAGAGCTGAGTTTGTAGCAAAGTATTTTTATAAGGGCAAAAAAATCGCTTTAGAGGGCGAGATGCATAATGATAACTATACAGGTAATAGTGGCGAAAAAGTATATGGTATGAGACTGCTTGTAAACGACATTGAGTTTGTAGACAGTAAGGACGAAAGTGAAAATGTGAGCCAGAACGGACGTACCAATCGGAATTCCTCACAGCCCTCACGAAATAGTGAATCAAATTCCAATGGACGATCCAGCCAGAATCCAGGAAATTCCTATCAAAATTCGCCATACTACAAAAACACGAACCAGGGGAAAACAAACCGTACAGGAAGTAAACCACAAAGAGCCCAGTCTTCACGCCAGAATTCACAAAACCGCTACAACGTAGATGAGAAATTTATGAATATGGGAAATGAAGAGATGGGAGATTTTTGCTGATAACAAAGGAGAAAAAAATGGAACGAGTAAAAAAATGGTGCCAGGCACACCAAAAAGCCTGCCTGATAACTGGAATTATAGGAATGCTTTTGTCACTCTTTTTATGGCCGCTGTTTTTAGCAGTGATTGTACAGAGTCTGACACTGGGCCTTCCAATTGCAGCAGGTATCTATTGTTACAAATATCTGAATGAAAAAAAGGAGAATCCGAATGAGAATGATGAACAAAAACGCAGCCACCCTGAAACCAAGAAACCAGCTCCCGGTAAAGTACGCGGTCATGCTGAAGCGCCCGGTGGCGTTCAAAAGAGTCCGGATGAAACGCGGTCAGAATCGGTAAAACAGAGGAGAAAGCAAGGAAGAAAACAGGGAAGAAAAAGAGGTGTTTCCGGAGGTGATGGACCAAAATGAAATGTAAAGCAGTCCGGTGTATCTATTACAATGCAGGAAATGGATACACCGTTGCCTCCTATGTGACGGAAGAAACCCTTCCCAAGGAAGTAAGCAGCCAGAAAAATGGCAGATATGGCATGTTTATGGCAATTGGAAATGAGCTTCCGACTGAGGATGGCCTTGAAGTAGAACTGAACGGAACCTGGAAAGACGGAAAATTTGGAATGCAGTATAAGGTTTCTTCTTTTCAGATTGTATTACCCACGAGCACAGAAGGAATCAAGGCATACCTGGCCTCTGACATTATTAAGGGAATCGGGCCAGTGCTTGCCGAGCGGATTGTAGACCGTTACCAGGAAAATACGTTTGAAGTTCTTGAAAAAAATCCTGAGAAGTTACTGGAAATCAAAGGCATTACCCGAAAAAAGCTCTCAGAGATTCTGGAAGGATACCGTGGCAGCGAGACTTTGCGGCAGTTAATGGTGACCTTATCTCCCTTTGGGGTGACACCAAGGAAGGTGGCGCAGATCCAGGAACACTTTGGAAATGCAGCCCCACTCATCATTCAGAACACGCCATTTCGTTTGTGCGAGATTCCTGGGTTTGGATTTCTAACGGTGGATCCGATTGCGGTAAAAGCAAAGAATTTTAAGCCAGATGAGCCTATGCGGATCAAAGCAGCGATTCTTCATATTATGTCGGAAGCAGAGGGCGAAGGCCATCTATACCTGACTTGTGAGGAAATCTTAAAGCGGACAGCACTGCTTTTAAACCATAAAAAGGAAACCGGACTGGTGCCAGAAAGAGCCATCCGGGATGCCGGAAATGAAATGATCCGTAAGGATGGTACCCTGGTGTGTAGTGATGGTGGATTTTATTTAAAGAATAGTTTTTGTGCAGAGCTTGGAGCAGCTGCCTCTTTAGTCAAACTGATCCTGCGAGGTGGGACACAAAGTTATCAGGTGGACTCCATTATAAGCAGCATTCAGAAAAAAGAGAAGATTCTACTAAATGCCAGGCAAAAAGAAGGTATTTTAAAAGCATTTCAATATCCGGTTACCATCATTACCGGAGGACCTGGACGTGGAAAGACGACTGATATCAGCTTTATCATTGAGGTAGAGAAAATTCTTCATAAGAACGCGGAGATACTGTTATGTGCTCCAACTGGTCGTGCCAGACGAAGGATGAGTGACTGTACTGCCTGCCCCGCCCTGACGATTCATAAAGCAATTGGGTTAAAAGGAGAAGCGGGTGAGGAAGAATGGGACGAAGAGAGTATGCTGGAGGCATCTCTTATCATTGTGGATGAGTGCAGTATGATCGACATGCCACTTATGGATAAGTTTTTGTCTCGGGTTCCTATTGGAACCCGCCTGGTATTCTTAGGCGATAAAGACCAGCTGGAATCGGTGGGACCGGGAAATGTATTTAAAGAGATGATCGAATCTGGTGTGATCCCAGTTACGATACTAACAGAGAGCTTCCGTCAGGAAGGAAAATCCACGATTATTCAGAATGCGGATAAGATAAACGAAAGGAAAACCAATCTGGTTTTTGATGATACGTTCCAGTTTTATCCGGCAAAAGATGATGAAGAAGCTGCTGAAATTATCCAGAAGCTCTACCGGGAGGAACTTCAAAAAAACGAAAACCGGGTAGAAGGGGTTCAGGTGCTCTCCCCGCTTCGAAAGGATACGAAGGTAGGTGCAGATGCATTAAATCCTGTCCTTCGGGATATCGTGAATCCGAAGCGGTACGGTTATCCGGAAATTAAGAATGGATCGACTACATATCGGGAGAGAGATCTCGTTATGCAGCTGAAAAATGAGGAAGATGTGGCAAACGGTGACGTGGGAGAAGTCCTAAATATCTATAAAGCAGACGGGAAAAGCAGGATGCGTGTAGATTTTGGGGATGGAAAAATCATGGAATATACCGAAGGGGATATATGGCCGCTAAATCTGGCTTATTGTATCACAGTCCATAAGGCACAGGGTTCGGAATATCCAGTGGTAATCCTGCCGATGCTCACCTGCTTTTACCGGATGCTTCGGAAAAACCTGTTTTATACAGCGATTACAAGATCAAAGCGGAAGGTAATCCTAGTAGGAAGCAAAAAGGCAATGGCAATCGCTATTCGAAATGATACGGTAAGTAAACGAAACACAAAGTTTGGCTACCGGATCCGGAAAATTTACGAAGCCTACCTGGAACAGCAAAAGAAATCAGCATAACAAACAAAGAGCAGCAGGATATGAGACGCGAAATACTCATACCCTGCTTTTCATATGGGAGGAATGAAAATGTCAGAAATCTGTTTTTATGAACCATGGACCTATCAATTGGCATTACCGGAAAAAATTGAGGGATATTTAAAGTTTGCAAAGAAAAAAAGAATCAGCTATGAAGCGGAGTACTGCTCCAGATATAATACGCGGACAAGTGGAAAATCGGCAAAACTCCATCCGCCTACTTTGGCTTCGATTTTTAACCTCATTTGCATTGAAAACAAAAAGGAACTATGGGCCGCCGGAATCCAGCTGGAAGAAAATTCCATTCGTTATTTTTGCCTGGAATATCCAGTGGACCAGGAACTTTGTGTCATGACCTACAATTATCAAAATGGAAGATTCTGCGGAATCAGAAAGAAAAAGGATCCCGCAGGAGAGACCACAAAGATGCCTGGCGTTTTAAAGGGAAAATCTACCGGAGAAGAGTATCTTGCAATGCTTGTCTATGCAAGTACGGTTCCCAAAAGCCGATACTATGACGATGAGTTTCATACCTGTTTCCAAGAACTGAAACGCGCTGCAAAAACGGGACTGGCGGGACAGGTACTTAAAATGTCCTTTCGCTGCTGTGACAATTTGTATCTGCGGATGACGGCTACAACGGAGGACGCCATTTCCTTTGACCGGAACCAGTTTGCGGAAGGAAAACTGAAGGATAGTTTTCAACCCTTTGACCTTAATTCTGGAATTTACGCCCCCAATTCCTGTATAATCGGAAGCTTTAAAGTGCTGGGCGCGCGAAAGGAAAAGAATAATGCTACCATTGCAGAGTTAAAAGTGGCTTATAAAGGATGCTTTACCTGCCCATCTGCTGAAGAAGAAAGGATTCCCATGCTCCCGGAGAATTATATTGCCAGCCAGGAAGTGGAAGAGATTCTGGAAATGGTGACGCATACCCCGGCAAGGCTGTTTATGATGACCGGGGAAGCAGGGACCGGGAAAACCACAGACGCCAGGATGCTGGCCCAGATTTTAGGACTTCCCTATTACGTATTTACCTGTGGACCTGGAACGGACGAACTGGAACTCCTGGCAAGTACCGTTCCAAACATGGGAACGAAAAAAAGGACGCTGCCGCAACTGCCGGATTTTCAGGATCTTCAGATGGATCCTGCCTCTGCGCTTTATGTATTAAGCGGTACTTATGAAGACGGCATTTCAGAAGGGGAGGCATTCCACAAACTTTTGAGCCTGGCTTTTGAAAAAGGATATGAGAGTGCAAGGAAAGAGAAGGATTTTTTCTTAAAGGAATCAGAAATCATAAAAGCATGCCGGCGGCCTTCGGTTCTGGAAATACAGGAACCGTCCATGATCGAGAAACCGGGTACCCTGACCAGGCTGAATTCCCTTTTTGATGACGGTGCGGTGACAGATCTGATTAACGGTGAAAAAATACGACGAAATCCGAATACCATTATCATTATGACCACTAACCTGGATTATGTGGGATGTGGGAATTTTAACCAGTCTGTATTGTCACGTATGAGTCTGATCCAGCCCAAGCAGGAGCTTACAGAAGAGGAAATGAAGCAGCGGATAACGGCAAGGACTGGGTATGCAGATGAGAACGTTTTAAGGTTTATGATTTCCGTGGTAAAAAAGATCCATGCTTATCTGAAGGAAGAAGACCTCCAGGATGGCGTCTGCGGCTACCGGGAACTGGAAAACTGGGTGCTTACTTTTCAGGCAATTAAAGATATCAGGCGGGCAGCCCAGATTGCGGTCCTTAGTAAGGCCGCAATGGATCCGGAAGAGCAGGAACATCTGATGAAAACTTACATTGAACCGTATTATTCGAAACAGGAGTAAAGAATGAAGGATACTTATAGAGAACGGATCAAAGAGGAACAAAAAAAGTTAAGCCCCCAGCAGGTTTTTTTTCAGAAGGCTATCAGCGGCTTTTCCAGCATCTTGCAGATGAAGTGGCAGGGGAAAAGCTGGAGCAGCTGCTTTTGTACCAGAACGCTTCAGATGGGATTGCCGGCTGGAATGACGGAAAGAGGATTGGCATCAACGTTGATAATGCAATCACTGGCAGTTTTTTGGAACTGGAACAAAAAAGTGACAGCCTGGTTGGAATTTTAGGACATGAATGCGGCCATGCCAGATTTACGGATTCCAGGCTTCGAAGAGTCTATATACAGAAAATGCAGGCAGGAACCTGGTATCCAGATGCACCGGAGACCGAAAACGAGGACGAAGAGAGCGCATTAGCTGAAATCAATACTTATCTGACCAAGAAAGATCCGGCGGTACTATCCCTTCTGACAGAATGCGCTTCCTATATCAGCAATCTTTTAAATGACGTATATATAGAGGAGAAAATGTGCAGTTTGTTTCCTGGCAGTATCAAAAAAGGTATTCTGGTCAACCGGAGACGTAATGTGGAATGGATTCCTCCTTTGAAAGAGCTTTTGGAGGGGAATCCGGATCCGGTTTCCGTCTTCTTAAAAGTACTTGTGCAGTATGCCCTTCGGGGCTACGTAAATTCCTGGAATATGGAAAGCTGTGAGATGCTGGATACCTTAAATGAAGTAAAACAGCTTGTAGATCTGTCTGTGGAACCAGACAGTGACCTGATCCGTTACCAGGCCACGAACCGGATTCTCCTAAAGATGTGGAAGTATTTTAGAAAGCTTCTGGAGAAACTGAAACAGGAATGTCAGGAACCGGAAGAAAATGGGGAACAGCAGCAGGAGACACAGGAACAACCTTCGGAAATAGAAACGCCCCAGGAGGAACAGCCGGGAAAAGAATCTTCAGATGAACCATCTGAAAAAGAAAAATGGAAAGCTGAGGATCAGGAAAATGGATGTGGCGAAGAGCTGACAGAAGAACAGCAAAAAAAGATGGAAAGTGCCATGGATAAGTATTTAAAAGAATTGACGGAGAACCTTCCAGCCTTTATCCAGGAATCGGAGGCAGAGGAAAAAGCTTTACCAGATATTGAAAATGCCAGGATCATACAGGTTTCCAAAAGAAGCGAAGACCAAAAAGAGAGTACAGATGAGAAATCTGAACTTATATTCCAAAAGATTCTTTTTCAGCTGGTAGAGGAAACTGTAGATCAGAAAATAGGACTGGAAGTCCGAAACCGACTACAGAAGGAAGTGGATGGTATGAAATTTGATGCGGCTCATGACAGGGTGAAAAAAGAGATTCTGTATAAGAATGTCTTTACAGAAGCGGAAAAGAAGTTTCTTCCCCTATATGAAGCTGCTGTAAAAAGAACGGAAAAGCGGCTTCGGGTCAGATTTCTTCCAATTCTGGAAAACCAGAAGGAACGAACGGAACACAGGATGTTTTTCGGAAAGCGGCTGGATATGCGTACAATTGCGGATCCTGGCGGTGCGGTGTACAAGCGGACTTTTCAGGGAAAGAAAACGGATGCAGCCGTCTGTGTATTAGTGGATAATTCCGATTCCATGATGGGACAGCGTATGGAAGCTGCCAAGGCAGCTGCCCTTACCTTATATGATTTTTGCAGGAAGGCTGGAATCCCGGTTCTTGTATATGGGCACCATACGGATGGCTACAGTCATAATAATCCCAGTGAGGAAACCGTCTATTTTCACAGTTGTGCCGAGTTTGCAGAAGACCGAAACGACCGTCTGAGAATTACCACTATGGAAACCTGTGGTAGCAACCGGGATGGGGCAGCCCTCCTTTTTGTGGCAAATAAGCTTCTGAACCGGCCGGAAAAGCATAAAATGCTGTTTTTGATCAGTGACGGATTGCCAAATGCAACCTGTTATTCTGGAAGTTATGCCATGGCAGACATAAGAAAAATCAAGGAAAAACTTGTAAAGAAAGGAATTGTGTTCCAGGCTGCTGCAATTGGCTGGGACAAAAAAGCTATCCAGGAGATTTACGGAAATGCTTATCTTGATATTTCAGATCTGGGGGAACTGCCAGTTCGTCTGACCAAACAGCTTGCAAAGTTACTTAGAAGAGCAAATTAAAAACAGGAGGAATATGATGCAGGATAGAAAAAAGATTTATTCTGAGCAGTTGTTACAGATTCATACGGATTCCAAAAAACGGAATCCTGGAAAGGAAATCTACGCAACCGGGTATGTAATTGAATTAAAAAAAGACTGTTATTTTGCAGGATTTAAAGAGGGAAAAATACTGTGCCGCTCCCTGGAGTATGCCCGTTATTTTTTCAACATCCACAGTGCGGAACAGTTTGTAAAAGAATATCTTGGGTATGCAGGATTAAGATGCAATCTTTGCAAGGTGGCCTGGGGACTTGCAGTTCCCGGCATGGAACCAGGGCAGAGGGAAGAGCTGAAGCCCTATGAAAAAAATGGACGGGTTATGAACTTTCCTTCTTATCATGATGGTGTAAAGTATCAGAAAACACATCATCTGGAGAAAAGCACATATGTCCTGCCCCTTGCAAGCAAGGAAAAAGAGCTTTATATTGCTGCATAAAACTTTTGGGGGACAATATTGTCCCCTTATTTAATGGGAAGAAACTACATGGAAGGGAGAAAATGACATGACCATAAGGGAAGCCGGAAAAGGTATCGTAAAAAGCACAGGAGGAACCTATCAGATTGGATTTACTGATCTGTATGGGGAAGAGCATGAAACGGAGCTGAGTGCACACAATATGAAGGAGTTAGAAGAACTATGGCGCTCCCTGTGTCCGGAATTTACATGCAGGCAAAACAGCATCCGTTACATTGAACAGGGATAACGCTGCTGAAATGGATAATTTTGAGTTTAAAAGGAAAAGGGAGATTAAAATGGAATGGAACATTTATAAAGAATGGCTGGATATTAATCTGTATCGACAGATGATATGTTAGATATGATGGTAAATGGTGGAAAACGAGTATCTTTACAGAATATGAAGGCAATTACAGAGTGGTACAAAAACATTCATTAGAATCAGTTGAATTATGCATGATGTTACAGGTATAGAAGAAGTGATGCTATGGAGGTGGAAAGATTTATGGAATATATCAAAGTGACAAACGAGAATATAGACAAAGAGCACATATGCTGTGCTATTTCCAATAACAACGATATTCAGGTGTCATCCAAAAAAGAATGGTTAAAAGAGCAATTTAGAGAGGGACTTGTTTTTCTGAAAAGTGCAGAACGGGGGAAGTGTTTTATTGAGTATCTGCCTGCTGAAAATGCATGGAATCCGATTTCTGCAGATGGCTATATGTATATTGACTGCCTGTGGGTAGCTGGTTCTTTCAAAGGACATGGTTATGGAGCAGATCTGCTGGATGCCTGTATGGAGGATAGTAAGAGCAAGGGAAAAAAAGGGCTGTGTATATTATCTTCCGAAAAGAAAAAACCATTTTTGTCAGATCCAAAATTCCTGCAGTATAAGGGATTCAAGGTATGCGATGAAGCGGACAACGGGATTCAGTTATGGTATCTGCCATTTGCAGCAGATGCGCCTCTGCCTGAATTTAAGGAATGTGCCAGACATCCCCATATCGAGGAGAAGGGCTATGTTTTATATTATACCAGCCAGTGTCCGTTTAATGCGAAATATGTTCCGATTGTAGAAGAAGTTGCAAAAGAAAATGGTGTATCATTCCGGGCTATTCATTTACAGAGTAAAGAAGAAGCGCAGAATGCACCTACTTCGGTTACAACTTATGCGTTGTTTTATGATGGGGCATATTTAACCAACGAGCAGATGAATGACAGGAAATTTTTGAAACTGTTATCAAGGTAAATGAAAAATAGATGGAGGAAAAAGGATGAAACTATATTTTGGAAATATGGTAACAACAGTTACTACACTTATGATTGTATCGCTGGTTGGGTTTGTTGGATACTCAATC
>ENA-ORLW01003502-ORLW01003502.1-human-gut-metagenome-genome-assembly--contig:-NODE-3502-length-11846-cov-17.628601_pt1 | contig 11846 bp, 3 predicted proteins | sample MGYA00243017_ERZ508829 | MGnify/ENA primary metagenome ERZ508829 (study PRJEB26277, sample SAMN04329776) | human gut metagenome | biome: human-associated habitat | host: Homo sapiens | place: USA...
CTGCGCTTTTGGCTTAGCAGCTGCCGCACCTCGCTCGCCGTATCGGCACTTAGAATTATGCGGTATTGCCTTTACAACTTCACAAGTATCTCCCCCGCACCGGAATCCGATTGCCCTTCTCCCCTATCCCCCAACCGCGCGTACCGTTCATCTTCATCCGCTCCCCCACCCCAAAACAAAAAGCATGTGCCCCCTTATCTCTATCATAAGGTGGGCACATGCCGTTACATTATCATGATTTTATCACGCCAAAGTCATCAGGCAATGCAGCCATCGGCAAAGCTGTTGCGCTTGGCTTTCTCTTTCTGCTGGTTGCGCTTGGCGATGATTTCTTTGCTCAGGCCAATACGGTTGGTCTTGAAGTGGAAGAACGGGCGTTCCGGTACGGTGAAAATCTCCACCGGACGCATGTAACGTTCCGGCAGGCAGGCATTGATCTTATCGCGCACATCGTCCAAGGTGTAGCCATCTTTGAGCTGGACGTACAGGTACGGCAGGAAGCAGCCCTCGTGCTCATCATCCGGCACGATAACAAAGAACTCGTCCTTGATGCCCTTGATGTCGGCATCGGCCACGATGTTCTCCAGCGGCTGCACCATCAGGTCGCCGCCGCCAAAGCGCGGGGATGCGCCGCGGGTCATCGTGTAGAGCACACCGTCCTCGGTCATATAGCCGATATCGCCGGTGTGCAGCCAGGTCTTGCCGTCTGCGTGGACCTGCAGTGCCTTGGCGGTTGCTTCGGGGCGGTCATAGCCCAGCATCACGCCGGGGCCCGCCATGCAGATCTCACCGGGGGTATTGTAGGTCAGCTCTTCCTGGGTGCCGGGCTTGAAGATGCTGATGACGCTGTGGATCATCGGCACACCAACGTTGCCGTCACGCACCGGGAACGGAGCCATGGGCAGAGTGGCGTTGGAGCCGGCCTCGCTGCTGCCGTAGCCGGCAGTAAAGCGCAGGTTGCAGTTATGCTGCTTGAGGAACTCCTCAACATTGCGCAGCTGCTTGTTATTGAATGCCTCGCAGCCGGCGCCGATGGCCAGCATGTGGGACATATCATAGTCAGCCGGAAGACGCTTGCTGCGGCGGATAACCTCCACAAACATGGGGATCAAGGGCCAGTTGTTGGGGCGGTAGCGCATCATTTCCAGGTCAACATCGTACACATCCACAAACGGATCCAGAATGAGCAGCATACCGCCGGCCAGGGGCAGCAGCATCATGGAAACCACAACAGCGATCAGAGCCGGGGGCAGGATGGTCAGCAGCCAGGTGGGGCGGAATTTATCCGAAGCGCCATAAAAGTTCATCTGGGCCAGCACGCCGATGATGCTGTGTGCAGAATGGATGACCTGCTTGGAAGGGCCGGTGGAACCGCTGGTGTAGGCGCGCAGCAGCGGGCGGTCAATGTTGACAGGAGCGGGCACAAAGCCGCGAAAACGCTGGCCCATGTTACAGAAATCAGCCCACATCATGGTATCAGAGCCACGGGCGGGAACATCCGGATACAGGGCATCCAGGGAATGCTGCAGGTAAACCGGCATAGCGGCGCGGTCGCCGCTTTCCAGAGCGGGAACGATAACATAGGTATTCACGTTGGTCTGCTCACGGTAGGCTTCGATTTCGGCCTTGGAGAAGAAGTCGTGAACAAAAATCACCTTGGCATTGGCTTTCTGAACAGCTTCAATGTTTTCTTCCAGGGTGTTGTCACGGCACAGCAGCGAAGCACCGATGCGCTCGGCTGCCAGCAGCAGATAAATGAATTCCGGCACAGAACGCAGGAACACGGGGATCTGATCCCCCTGCTTGACGCCAAGCACCTGCAGAGCGCGGGCGGTGGCGTCCACCTTACGGAACACGGTACCCCAGGTGATATCCACGCCATAGTAGTGCATGGCAATCACGTTAGGGTCTGCAGCGCGCACGGAGAGGTACTGCTCCACGGTGCAGGCCGGAACCTGGATACCGCGCAAAACATCTGGATAGAACTTCATCCAGGGGCGGTCAATGCTGGGCTTGCCAGTCAACATCGCATTTTCATTCATTGCAATTTCCTCCAAATGTCTTTCCCTTATAGTTGCAGGGAATTAAATTATCCAAATCAAATCACGCCAAACCTTTATGGCGCTTTCCCCTGCTGTGCACATCGTTGCACAGCGTCGCCGAACCATAATGCTATAATTATCTTCGGTGCTGAACATAGTATACCATTCCTGTTTACGGAAAGCACGAGAATCCCATGGCACAAATTTCCAGAAATTGATTCCGCATGATTCACTTTTTTCACATGGATTTTCACGCTTTGGCATGGAGTTTTCTTGCAATTTCATTTTTCTCGGCACAACAAAAGCCCCAGCTACCGCAGCAGCCAGGGCTTTATGTTTATGCGTATGTATGTTGTATTTTTAGATTTTGTTCATCCAGCTCTCTTGCAGTTCTTCCATTTCATCACTTTTGGCGCGGGTAATCAGATGGATTCCCTGCAGGACATGATGGATGTGCTCCGCAATGGCGTTGCGCTCTTTTGTCACGTTCTGGTCATCCAAATTCCAGACCTGATCAAAATATTCACTCAGGCGGTCTTCCATCACACTGTTGTTGACCATTGCAATCCGGTTGATGGGGCAGTTGTTATCCAGCCGAAGATACGATGCAGCGCCAGAAAGGAACATATTGGGGTCCGCCACATACTGGAAATCGTTCACAATGCGGCCGCTGATCAAGCGGAATTCAAGTTTTTCACGCTGCTTGCAAAGCTGCAGCACATAGCTGATGCACCGGCTGCGCTGATCCGGGGTAAGGCTGACCTTGTAACTGAAAAAGTCCAGCTCGCCGGAAACCGCCATGGAGGAAAATGCAGCTTCATAAATCAGGATGCGGATGTTTGTTTCCTCCACCACACCTTTGGCAAGGTTGTGTACGCTACGCAGCTCCGCAGGGGTAGCACCCAAAAAATCTTTCAGCTCAGCCTCGTGGGCGGTCAGGATCTCTTCAAACAAGTCATCCGGCAGCAGAAGCTCATTCAGGTGGCCGAACATCCACCGCAGATTGGAGGCCAGCAGCGTGTGCATATAGTCGTACTGGCTGATCAGCTGGCGCATGCTGGTATCGCGGAAAAGCTGGTCATCCCGCACGCAGAGCTTGGAGAAGTTATCATACAGGCTTTCGCAGTTCTGCGGGTCCTCGGTGGCGGTAACGGCAGCGCAGCGGCTGTGGCTGACCAGCAGGCCGGTAATGGCAAAATCGCCCTTGACCACAAACACCGCGCGCCCGGCAGCCGCGGTGCTGCCAAACAGCTTGAAATGAATATGGCTGAAGTTGGTCAACACGTTAATAATGAGCGCGGCATCATAGATGGGGTCCCATTTTTCGCGGCTGATATCGATCATCAGCTTGAAATAGACGTTATCATAGCTGCGCTGGTCCACCAGCTGGCCATTTTGCAGGTTGGCAACTTTCAGGCGGTATTCGCGCGCCATTTCCATCAGGTCCATCACAGCCACAATGTCCAGCTGGCTGACGCGGCGCAGCACGGGGTGCGCCATTTTGGTCAGGTATTGCAGCATGTTCAGCTCGGCCCAAAAGTCCGTATAGGGGCCAATGCGCGCCTCGCCGCTGTCCAGCTCCTCTTGCAAATAATCATATTCAGCAATCAGGTTATCATAAATGGCGGCTTTCAGGTCACTGGGGATGCTAACGCTGTATTCCCGCAGCAGCAGGTTACGGCCATCATCGGTGGCTTCATCCACCACGCAGGCACTGATGCCCTCCATCACGCGCTTTTCAGTCTTTTTGGCAGGCAGCATGCGGCCGCTGACCCATTTGCTGATATAGGAAACATCGTATTGCAGGCGCTTGGCCAGGGTATAGTTCTTGACCTCCGCAACTTCTAGCAAATGCTCCAGCAGAATGCTGAATCTATTTTTATCTTCCATTGCACCAAATCCTCTTCACCCATTTAGTTTGCACTTTTCTTTTATTCTATTATACAAGTTCCATATTTCGATTGCAAATTCAAATGATAACAGGTAAGGAGAAAACGAAGAAAATATATTAAAATCTTTCACAATTCGCGGCCGCATTCTTTGGCATCCATGCCAGTTTATTGTTTTTTTGTTGTTTGAACTGACAAAGTTTGTTTGTTCTGCTTGTGATATCCTCCAAAAATTATACTTCGCGCGCCATATTTGCCAAATTTAGCCGCAGCTTTTTAGTAGGTTTTGCCCTTGCACCGGCCTGATGTGTTCGCCATGTTTTTGTGTGTTGCCTTTATTATGCGGGTAAGGTAAATTGCGATTTTTTAATCGTGTACTATTGGGTGGGGTCACCCCGCCCTACTGATTGTTTAAGGGTGTGCTGCCCATTATAATTTGTTCTGTAGGGGACGGTCTTGACCGTTCCGAGGCCTTGTCCGATTGGTCGTGATGGGATTTGTGGCAGGGCAAGGTGCCTGCGGGCGCAGTGACTGTTCCAAGGCGTTGGATTCGATTGCTTTAGGGCAATACCGCATAATTCTAAGTGCCGATACGGCGAGCGAGGTGCGGCAGATGCCAAGCCAAAAGCGCAGATAATACTGGATGTCTTATCGAGCATTTTGGCAACGCAGATGCCGTGCCGCAGCCGCCGGAGCGGTGCTTAAGCCGTCAGGCGGGAATTGTGCGGTATTGCCTTAGGTTTGCGGCAAGGAACCACCCCTCAGGCCGCTTCGCGTCCAGCTCCCCTCCAGGGGAGCCACCACAAGCATAAGGTAAGATACTGGCTCCCCTTAGAGGGGAGCTCCGGCGAAAGCCGGTGAGGGGTGGTTCCTCGCGCAGAGCCTGATAAATGAGATTTGTGACTGGGCTCATCCGGCGGCCAATGGGCTGGCCGCCCTACCGTACAGTTACCAACAAAAGGCCTGTAATTTATACGCTCCTCCGGGGCGTCGGGGACGCCGCCCCCTACGGCATAGCAAGGTATATTGCAATTTTTAAATTGTGTATTGTTCCCAGTATTTCGGCAGGGTGGGGTCCCCCGCCCTACTGGCCTGGCAAATATTTCACCGAACCTATGCCCACAAATACAAAAATGCCGCAGCAGACTGTTACATCTGCTGCGGCATTTCTATTTAGGGGTTAATGGGCTGGGTTACAGCTCATTGTTCCGGCTGTGGGATTACTGCCGAATGCCGGTGTTCTTATCGAAATGATAAGTGCGGCCATCGATGACTGCATCGCCCTTAGCCATGGTGCCATAGATCGGGTCGAAATAGTAACGCTTGTCAGCGCTCCAGCCCTTGATCATGTGGCCCTGTGCATCGTAACGGACCCACTTGCCGGTACCATCGGCGCGGTCAGCCCACTGGCCAGCTTCGGATTCCTGATAGACATCCTTGCTGGTGGCTTTCTTGCCCTGGTCAACGGCATCCAGCCAGTACCAAGCGTCGGAAGCCGGGTCATAGATTTCCTTGCCGCGGCCTTCCAGACCCTGGCGAACGCCCTTTTCGTACCAGAAGTCAGCGCCTTTGATGGTCAGCCACTGGCCGTCCAGAGCGATACCGGTGTACTCGTCAAATGCGCAAGGTACACCGTCAATATCGCCTGCGCCCTTAGCCATAGCGCCGGTGATCAGGTCAAAGTAGTAGGTGCCCTTATCGGTCGTCTGCCAGCCCTTGACCATGTGGCCGTTCTCATCGTAACGGACCCACTTGCCGGTGCCATCGGGCTTATCAGCCCACTGGCCGGCGGCGGATTCCTGATAAACGTCCTTGCTGACGGTCATTGCGCCGCCCTGGACAGCATCCAGCCAGTACCAAGCGTCGGAATTGGGATCATAGATCTCTTTGCCGCGGCCGGTGGTACCCTGCTTCACGCCGTTTTCGTACCAGTACTTCTTGCCGTTTTCTTCAACCCAGCCGTTCTTCTCGCCGTACTTGGCGGTGTAGTCCTTGCCGTTGAAGGTGACAGCAGCGGTGGTAACGCCGCTGGTCTGCTTTACAGTTGCATCCACGAACTGTGCGCTTGCGCAGTTCTTATCGGTGCAGGTAAAGACAGCCATTGCGGTAATGGTGGTCTTTTCAGCGGCACCATGAACGGTGCGCTCCTCGGCTTCAATAGCCTGAGGTTCTTCGCTGGGGTTGGTGGGTTCAGTGGTTTCAATCTTCTTGAATTCTGCAATGATTTCAAAGTTACAATCGCTCATGCCAACTGTATACGTACCACCATCTTTGACTTTATCCGTGATACTGGTCTGACCATGGCGAGCCAGCTCCAGTTCATAGCCCGTATTCGGCGTAACCGTTACAGCCATTTCTGCATCCTTCGGTGCACGTTTCAATTCAGATTTGCCATTAACTGTAACAGTAATCGTGCCACCTTCAGCCGGGTCTGCCGTAGTTACAATGCTGTACTCAACAGTCGTAAACTGTACGCTGACATTTACATCGCCGTCCGGCATTTTGAAAGTATAGGTATTTTCATCTACCTTTGTGGTGGAGACATCAACTTTGCCAGATGTAACCGTTACACCTGCCAGCTGAGTCAGCAAAGTATCCGTATCTATCGGGTTGATCTTCAGTGTAACAGTATCATTAGACTTCAGACCCTCAAGCTTTTCAGTTTCCTGTCCATTGACCGTAACTTTGCCGTCGCCGCCCTTGGTAACAGTTACTGTGTAAGTCTCGGTCGCAATTTCCTCAAACTCAGCGCTAACGGTAACATCAGCGGCGGGCATCTCGAAGGTGTAGGTGTTTTCCTTACCGTCTACTGCCTTAAAGTCGTTAATTTCTTTCTTCGTTCCGCCATCCGTATAAGTAGCTTTCAGGCTGCCGTCCGTGTACTTAAAGTTGGTATTCGGGGTAACGGTAACAGTAACAACATCCTTCGCAGCTGCGGTTTTCGGCTCTACGCCCACAGTGCCGTTTTCAACAGTACCCGCCACAGTAACGTTATACTTCTTAACCTCTTCAAACGCTGCGCTGACAGTTGCATCGCCAGCGGGCATTGCAAAGGTGTAAGTGTTGGCCTTTTCTGTGTCAGGAGTTGCTTTCAGGGTCTGATTGTTGCCGTAAGTAACCACCACACCGTCAGCCGTCAGGGTATAGCCATCCTTCGGGGTAGCCACAACGGTAACGCTGGTGCCCTCAGCAACCTTATCCAGGTCAGCTTCGGGGCTGGTGATCTTCAACGTATCCTTGTTAGCATCGGCCACCTTGACCTCATAGGTCTTAGCGTTCTTTTCAACGTTGATGGTCACATCGCCGTCCGGCATGGTGAAGGTGTAAACCGTCTTAGCCTTTTCGGTGGTAGCCTGGGCTGCGGCTTCGTCCTGCGCTGCTTCCTGAACTTCAGTCAGAGCAACATCGGTATCGCCGTTCTTTGCGGTAACGGTAACGATATCGGTGCCTTCCTTTTCTACGGTCAGGGTAACGGTATCGTCCTTGATGTAGGTGTTGCTGGTGGTGCCCAGGGTCAGGGTAACGCCATCAACTTTATTCAGGGTAACGGTGTGGGGGGTGCTTTCGGTTGCGGTATGGCAATCAGAGCACAGGTACACATTGTTGCCAACGGACTTGGTTTCCAGCTCGTCCAGAGCCCAGGTATGGCCCTTGGGCAGTGCGCCGTCAGCGTACTTCTTTTCACCCTTGGTCAGGCCGTACTTGTTGGTGCGGGCCTGGGTGTAAGCGGGGGTATCGCACCATGCTTCAACGGAAACATCGGTGGTTGCGCCGCTGCTCAGGTCGCTGACCATGTCGGACATCGGCATGGTTTCAACCAGGTTAGCGCACCACATGAACTCTTCGTTCTTGTTCTTCTCGTCAGAGCTGCCCATGTTCTGGTTGTAACTCGGGTTGTAGTTCCAGGACTCGGTCTTGTAGCTCTTACGGTTTGCATAAGAAGTGCCGGAGGCATCGGTCTTGACTTCTGCCTTGCCGTCCACCAGTTCCTTATAGGTGTTGGACAGGTTGGTGCCGACAGAAACGACCAGCTGATCCTTGGTGGTGTTGATGCCGGTGATCACAGTCTGGCCCTGCTGGGTGGTGGTAGCAAAGCTGTAGCTGTCACGCAGGGTCAGGCCCGCCAGAGGATGGTTCATGAAGGTCTTCAGATACTGCACACTGTCGGTATTCTGGGGGCTGTCCATGATAACCATGCTCATGCCGGGAAAGTGGGTATCGGGAACCTTGTTGCCGTCCTTATCCTTGGTCAGCTTAATGCCGCCATAGACGGTGTTGTATTCCTTCACTTCTTCCACTTTGCCGGTGGTCGGGTCCATACGGTAGATGGCGTTGTTGACGTTGAAGTACAGCTTGCCATCATACAGTGCGGTAGAGTGTACCAGTGCGGGGTAGATCCGCTTTGCAGCAGCGTCTGCCAGGCACTCGGTGTTCAGGTTGTTTTCAACCTTGGTATGCTTATCTTTTGCACTGGTATCGATCTTATAGATGGTGCCAGCTTCGGCCAGGACCTTGGCATTGCTGTCGTCATCATTGAAGTTGCTGCTGGTTTCCTTCAGATCGTTGTAGTACATCAGGATGATATCAAACGGGTCATCCGTCTTGGTAAAGCTGCTCATGCTGAAGCCGCCGGGTCTGCTGCTGGAATCCTCTTTGCGGATATAGTAGTTCGCATTACGCGGACGTGCTTCCAGAGTATCGGGGCCCTGGTTCTGCATCTTCTTCATGAACTGCTGCATCTGGGAGTTGTTACCAGAGCTGCCGGAACCAGAGTTGCCGTTGTTGCCGTTCTCGGACTGCTGGCGGCGCATGTTGTTATACAGGTTCTGGTTGGTCGTGGTATCAACGTAATAGAAGTAATCATTGTCGAAGTAGATGGGGCTGCAGATAGAGGTGAACCAGGTATCCTCGTAGCAGGTATCGGTGTAACGGGTCTCGTTCTTGTTCTCCGCCTTGGTGTAAGAGTAATGCGGCTTGCCGTTGTTCAACACAACATTGCCGTCATCATCCACATCGGGATTCTTGTTCTTGGTGTAGGTGTAGCCATCGTACAGCGAGTCAATGTAATCATAGTACTTGCTGTAACGGCCTTCCAGACCGGAGGGAGAAACCAGGAAGTTGACATGGCGCATGTCGCCTGCGTTCTCAACGCGGGTCTGGGCCATGCACTCGGTGTTCACGTCATCATAGCAGACGTCAACATAGTACCAGTTCTTGTTGGCTTCGCCGGTGGTCATCGTAGCAGAATTGCTGTCGCCCTGCAGCTTGTTGACCTTGACTGCGTTGAAGTAGTGGACGTTGTTGAACATGCCGCCGCCGAACGCATTACCGGCAACACTGGTATCAGAAGTATCGCAGTAATACAGGATCTGGGCAAAGTCAACAACAGCGTTATCGCCTACTTCATCGGGGGTCTTCCAAACTTCTTTGCCGTCAACGGTCTTTTTATAGATTTCCTTGTTGTCAGGCAAATTCTGGACCATGTAGTTAAATGCAGATGCATAGCCCAGGCAGATGCAGCCATACTCAACGCCCTTAGCGCCGATCTCGCCGCCCAGCAGGGCACCGAAAGCAGTCATCTGGATGGGGTCGTTGTTGCCGCCGCCGGTGATATCGCCCATGGAGCCCATATCGAATTCTGCAACCTGGGAGATCCAGTCATGCAGGATCAGCAGCTTGGTGACATAGTCAGCACTGTCACCCAGCTTGGCAACCTGTGCCAAGCCTGCATCACGGATGCCTTTCAGAGCTTCGCCATAGTTCATGACGTAAGACATAAAGCCCTGCGGCAGGAACTGCAGCATATATGCCATGGTCGTCGGGGGCACATCCTGGTTGGGGTCCAGGTTGCACAGCACTTTGATTGCGCCCATGGTGCCGGTGATGCTGCCATCCTCGCCCTGCTTCTGAACGCCCTTGGAGGTCCAGAACGGGGCAGCCACGCCGAAGTACTCTGCTTCGTCCTGGTTGAACTGCGACAGCTGGAAGTAGTAGTAGTTCATCTGCGCAGTCGAGACATCGTAAGTATTGGTGACCTGGTTGCCCTGGTCGTCCACATACACGGCAGTCTTCTGGCTGTCGTACAGCAGCAGGCTGTTCTTGCCCTTGTTGTCGCCGCTCTGATAGGTGAAGTTCACCTTGCTTGCGTCAACCGGGTTGTTCTGCATATCGTACCAGTTGCCGTCCTTCATTGCGGACACCAGGGTAACGCCGACGCCGCCGGAGGTGGTATCCAGGGTCGGGGTGCCGCCCACGTTGATGTAGACGGAATTGTTATTCTGGTCTACCACAACGCTGACCGGCATGGTCATTACCGGCTGGGTTTTGATTTCTTCGCCGCAGACAGCGCACTTGAAGGTGACGCTGGTGCATTCCCAGTCAATGGTAACGGGAGCGCCGGCAGAAATTTTGCCGGTTTCGCTGTCATAGAACAGCTGGGCGTTGCTGTAGTCAGCGGCCAGCTCGCCCTCGACCTTCTTCATTTCCCAGTTGAAGGTAGCAACAAAGTTGCCATCTGCATCCTTGGACACAACATGGCTCTGGCAGGGCAGGGCGGCAATGTCGTCGGTGCGGGTGGTGGGTTCCTTGTATTCCTTCTTAACCGGGCTCTTGTCAGCGGGCACGCTGGCAGAGTAAACGGTCTTGCCGGCAACGCCGGGCTTTGCCTCGGTGGTATCCTTGGTTACGGTGCCTTCTACCTTCTGGTAGGCATCGTCCTTTTCACAGGTATACACAGCGGTGTAAGCCCAGCCGTCATCGGTCTTGGTCCAGTAACCATCGGGGGTTTCCTTCCAGGTATGGGTATGGCCATCCTCCGGGTTGGTGTCATTCCAGTACCATTTCGGCTCGCCATAGGTATGGCCGTCCGTAGCGGCGCTGGCCGCAAAGGTATCGGAGTTTTCAGCAACGTAAGCCTGTGCGTAGCTGTCAGCCTGCTGCGCAATCACTTCATCATCGCTGTTGGTCATGGACTCCATCGCAGAGGTCATGCCGGAGCTGCCGGTAAAGGTAACGGCGGTCACAACGCCTGCGGCGTTCGTCTCATAGCCCAGGTCGGTAACGGCGCTGGACAGATGATACGTTTTGATGGTGGCAGCCATCACCGATGCCATCTCGTCCTTGTTCAGGCCATAGGCTTCGGTGTTGATCTTGCCGGCTGCGGCGTTGGCGTACATGGCATCGGCCAATGCATTTTCCAACGCTGCAAGGCTCATGCCCGCCTTGCTCTGTGCAGTCGCTTCCAGCTTGGCATCGTCCTGCTCCAGTTCATGCACTTCACCCTGGGCAGCCAGCGTTTGGGCTGTCTGCTTGATCAGGTCTGCGGTGCTGGTGAACTTGGGCAGGGACTGCACAGCGCTGGCCGCGCTTGCTGCGCTAGCTGCAACAGACTGCGCTACCGAAGAATCAATCTTGGTAGTTTCGGCTGCTGCGGGAAGCGCCACGCTCTGGGCAACCATGGCTGCTGCCAACACGGATGCACCAAAACGCTGAAGGTTTTTCTTCATAGTTTTATCCTCCCTTAAGTGTTACTACTTTCCCCTTTTGTGTGAAAAGTGGTACGGCAGATGTGCGGCACTTTGCAGGTGTTGATTGCAAAACGCCTGGTTGTGCTCCCCTCGGTCTGGCGATCCCTTGCCGGGCTGCGGCCTGCTTTTGGGGCTTTTGGCCCCGGCACAGCGGCTGACAAAACGTTGTACCGGCTGCATGCCTTGATCCCGCAAATGATAACCATTCCGACACATCTAGGTATATACATTATATCACAGTTGCCAGAATTTGCATAGTTCATTAGAGCGGTTTCTATCTAAATTTTTGTCCTTGAATCAACTGAAACCTGTTTTTCGCACATTATTTGCGCTGCGGTGCGGTGACCCTTTGGCGGTATTTATTAACATTTTTGAATGGTTTATTCCTG
>ENA-ORLW01003503-ORLW01003503.1-human-gut-metagenome-genome-assembly--contig:-NODE-3503-length-11837-cov-6.476701_pt1 | contig 11837 bp, 7 predicted proteins | sample MGYA00243017_ERZ508829 | MGnify/ENA primary metagenome ERZ508829 (study PRJEB26277, sample SAMN04329776) | human gut metagenome | biome: human-associated habitat | host: Homo sapiens | place: USA...
CTTGTCCGCCATATTCTGCGGCGTAATGAGATCCCAGCCATACTGTTTCGCAATGTTGCGGATGCTTTCCTCCCGGAGATAGTGGAACATCCGCTTATCACCAAAGGGAATCGAAAGGTCCGGTTTGACTTTTCCGTCCTTAATGTAGCGTTCCACCGTCTCGGACTGCACATCCACCATCCGGACGAACTCAATCTGCGAGATCATATCCTTGACGCTGTTCTGCCAGTTGAAAAGGTCAATGATCTCATAGTCGGACACGTCGATTGGCACATCCAGCCACGCTTCCGGCTTTTCTCCCTTGAACAGCATGTCCTGATCCAGCTTCCGCTTGTTCTCCGGGGCCAGTACATAGGCCATGGGCTGATATTTTGAAATATCCAGCACCCGATGCAGACTGTATGGCATATTGAACATATTGGCGTTGTCTACAAAATCAATCACCAGCAGGTCATCTTTTCCCGGACAGCGGCGGGTGCCTCGCCCAAGCTGCTGCATATAGATTGTTTTAGACATTGTGGGTCGTGCCATGAACAGCACTGTGGTATGAGGACTATCCCAGCCCTCATTCAGCAAGTCACAGGCACAAAGAACATTCGTCGAACCGGTTTCGTAATCTTTCAGGATCTTATCCCGGATTTCTACCCGGTCACGCCCGGAAACAGCCTCTGCTTTCACCCCATTGTCGCGCAGCAGCTTCGCAATCTCCGCCGCATGATCTACACTTGCGCAAAAAATCACAGTCTTCTTGCCATTCACGTACTTCAGATAGGTATCAACAATCAACTGATTGCGCTCCGGAATGAACAGCTTACTTTCCAGATCCTGCGAGTTGTATTTGATACCATTGATTCGCACATCGGTTAGATCAATGTTGGTTTTGACCCGGATGCAGCGAATCGGCACCAGTACACCGCGCTCCACTGCAGTCTTCAGGTCCATTTTGTGGGCAACATTCTGAAACAACTCCAGCATATCCTCGCCATCACTGCGCTCCGGTGTTGCAGTCAAGCCCAGAATAAACTTCGGATGGAAGTAGGTAAAGATTTTTTGATAAGTATTAGCCGCTGCATGGTGGCATTCATCCACGATCAAATAATCAAAATCTGTCGGGGAGAATTTTTCCAGATCCTTGGAGATACTCTGCACCGTTGCAAAAATGACCGTCTGGGTCATATCCTTCTGACTTCCGGTGTACTCTCCCAAAGTCGCTTCCGGCCAGACCTTAGCAAAGGTCTCTTTTGCCTGAGATGCCAGCTTCAGGGCGTTGACCAGAAACAGCGTGCGCCCACCCACTGCCTTGGCATCCGTTGCTGCTGTGATAGTTTTACCTACGCCGGTTGCATGGTACAGCAGCGCAATGGTTTTGCCGTCCTCACGCATCTTCTTGAGGTTGTCGATGGCTTCCTGCTGGTAATCCCGAAGTTCGATGGTCAGTCCCATCTGCACCGGCAGGTCTGCTTCAAATGCCTTGAACATGGGACTGCTGCCCAAAAAGGTAATCAGCTCATCCTTAATCTTTTCCGGTTGCTTTTCAAGCTGGCTATAAATCCATCGGTATACTTTCCAGTTGTCGTAAATCAAGCTATTCTGCTTCAGGAGGTCATCCGCATACTTGTTCTCAGACACCTTGCTTGGGTTATGGTAGGTTTCGCCGTCTATCTCAATCGCAATTTTGGATTCAGGAGATTCCAGCGCAAGGTCGATATAGCGATGCCGTCCATAGATGTCCACGCAGGGGTACTGGACCTGCAAATTTTCGGTTTTCTCAGGTCCAAAAGCCTCACAGAAAAGCTGTACAAACAGCTCCTCTGCACGGCTGTTGACACTGGTTGCTTTCATTGGCTCCATGGTGGCCTCCTAAAACGATATTCCCAATTAAGATTTATAATTTTATTATATCATACGCAAAAAGCTCTGTATAGTTTGTTTCTTTGGCAAGGTTTTCTGTCCTTGCTGCTTAATTCTATACCTTTATAAGAGAACTCATTGATTTTTTATTTGACTGACATTTCCAAAAAGATAACCATAAATTTTTTTCTCAAAAGACTTAACTCTATTGCATCCATGGGCTTCTACTAAGCGAAGACACTTACAGTTGGAAGTGAAAGCGGGGTTTTACCATGGAATATAATGCAGTTTTGAATCGTGTACGCCCGATGCTGACGAACGGCAATCACCTGTCTGCGCAAGGCTTTGAGGCGCTGTTTGGCTCCTGTTCTCAGCAGGAGCAAGAACATCTGCTGGCCGAGCTGGCGGGGATTGGCATCCTAGTGGATACCAGCGCCGCTATACCCAGCAGCAGAAAGGCCGCTTCTTTCTGCCGCAGCGACTTTACCTCCAAGCAGCTTTGGTCCATGACCAACGAGCAGCTCTGCGTATTGGCACAACAGGGTGATGAGAGCGCCAAGGAGATCCTCGTGCGCAAGACCGCCGGTTTTGTCCACCTGATGGCCCGCAGAGTTCCGCAGCTGCTCGCCCATAGCTGCCTGACCGAGGAGGATAACTTCCAGAACGGCATTCTGGGACTGTTTACTGCGATCCAGCGGTTCGATGCGCTGCAGGGCTACAGCTTCCTGACCTACGCCGCTTACTGGATCCGCCAGTCCATCCTGCGCGAAGCCATCAACACCGGCCTTACGGTACGCATCCCGGTACACTATTTTGACACGCTCTGCCGGGTGCGTGTCGTCTGCACTACCTGTATGCAGCTAGATGGTCCGGATCTCTGGCATGCCATTGCCGAAGCTGAAGCCAGCAGCGGTCACTCCTGCACAGTGGAGCAGGCGCGCCACTACCTGAGCGACATGCTCGTTTACCTCAACGTTACCAGCCTGAACCTTATGGTCGGCGAGAGCCACGACACCGAGCTTGCGGAGCTTCTGGCGGATGACGTCAGCCCCGATCCTGTGGACACTGTGAGCGAGAACGAGACCGTTCAGGAAGTCCGGTTGCTTCTTTCTCAGCTTCCCGAACGCGAGTCCACTGTTCTCCGGCTGCGCTACGGTATCCCGGATGACCGCTGCCGTACACTGGACGAGATCGGTGCGCAGCTGGGCGTCACGCGGGAACGTATCCGCCAGATTCAGGTGCGTGCCGAGCGCCACCTGCGGGAGATGCTGAAGCGCCGCTCCTCATTCACTCTTTTTGCTGCCTGATTTTTTGACCTGATGGAGGATTTTGCCATGAATACATTGCTTTGTTCTTATCTTTCCGCCCATGCTGCTGAGGATACTCTGTTTGTCTTGTGGGGTTTTTCTTCGGAGGACGCCGGTCTTCCGCGTCCTTCTCTGGATGCTTTGCTGCAGCAGCGCCTGTCCCGCTACCTGAGCAGTCTGCTGCAGCAGAACCCCTGTGTGATCACCGCAGAGGAGTTTGCCCTGCATGCCGATACCCTTGCGCAGGAGTTCCCGCACATCATTCTGGTGCAGAACACCTGCTACCGCACGCTGCTCCCTGTGTCTGTGACGCTTACGCCGGAGATGCAGTCCGGCCTTCTGAGCCACTTTGACCCGGAAACGCCGCAGGATACTCCGCTGCCCGGCATTGAACCCTGCCTGCGTGTCTACTCCAACCTGCTGCATACGGAGGAAGGCATTGCCTGCTGCATTCCTTTGGACGCTCTGCTGCGTCAGTACCCGCAGGTCGAGCGCGTATCGTTTGGTGCAGCACCACATACGGTTCCCGAAACCGCCGCCAGCAGTTCTACCTTTGCGCTTACCGGAGAAGCCAATTATTTCTGCCTTGTGCAGCAGCTGCGCCGTGGCAAAACGCTCTGCGTTTCAGCCGACAGCTTCATCGGCGATGAGGCTGGTCTTGCCGACAGCCTTGCGGCGCTGGCTGGCGCTTTTCCGGGTCAGCTTTCCAGAGCGCATGCGCAGACAATGCAGCCGGAGCGCCCCGTCTGCCCGGAGGCGCGCACCCTTCTGCAGCAGCACTGGGGTTACCCGGACTTTCTCCCGCTGGATGTCTACGACCTGGACGCTCTGCATCGCGGCGAGAAGAAGCTGCGCACCATCACCCAAGAGGACATCATCGATGACCTCATCCAGCAGGCAGAGCTTTGCCGCGCGGGGCAGACTTACCGCGACCTGTTCGTGACTGCCTCCACCGGTGCGGGCAAGAGCGTGATGTTCCAGATCCCGGCCATTGATCTGGCCGAGAAATACGGGATGGTCACGCTGGTGATCTCGCCGCTGATCGGCCTGATGAACGATCAGGTGCAGGGCATGGAGAAGCACCGCTACGCCAAGGCCCGCACCATCAACTCCGACATCCCGCCCATGGTCAAAAAGACCATTGCGCAGGAGGTGCAGGAGGGCCGCTGCGACATCCTGTATCTTTCGCCGGAGTCCTTGCTGAGCCGCAGCGATATCTCCGACCTGATCGGTGACCGTGCCATCGGCCTGCTGATCGTGGACGAGGCCCATATTGTGACCACTTGGGGCAAGCAGTTCCGCCCGGACTACTGGTTTCTGGGTGACTACGTGAACAAGCTGCGCAAACAGCAGCTGAACGGTCCGCGCCAGCATGCCTTTGTCACCGCCACCTTTACGGCCACGGCCACCTATGGCGGCGAGGAGGACATGTACCGCGAGACCCTGCGCAGCCTGCACATGTCGCCGGACCCCATCGTTTATCTGGGCTGCGTGCGCCGCCGCAACATCGAGCTGTGCATCCGGGAGGTGCCCCGCGTGACCGGCCGCCGGGAGTACGAGCTGGACAAGTTCCAGGCTCTGACCGGGCAGATCACCACCGCGCTGGAGCAGGGGCAGAAGACCCTGATCTACTTTCCCACCGTCAGTCTGCTGGAGCGCTTCTACACCCATTGCCTTGCACAGCGTCTGGGCAATGCTGTGACCCGCTACCACGCGCAGCTTTCCGGCGAAGCCAAAGCGGAGAATCTGGAGGATTTCCGCAGCGGCAAGCGCCGGATCATGCTGGCCACCAAGGCCTTTGGCATGGGCATCGACATCCCGGACATTGCCCTTGTGCTGCACTTTGCCCCCACCGGCAACCTGTGTGATTACACACAGGAGATCGGCCGCGCCGCCCGTGACCCGGAGATCCACGGTCGTGCCGTATACGAGCACATGGCCAACGACTTCAAGCACATCAACCGCCTGCACGGCCTTTCCAGCATTCAGCCCTGGCAGCTGGTGCAGGTGATGCGCAAGGTGCTGCAGCTGTACCGCCAGCACCGCGCCAGCCAGCCGGCCACTGCCACCAAGCACCGCAACGAGCTTCTGGTGGACGCCGAGAGCTTCGCCTACATCTTTGCCAGCCCTAACGGCGAACACCAGCAGGACCCGCTGGCCAAGGTCAAGACCGCCATGCTGCTGATCCAGAAGGACAGCGAAGCACGCGGCTATGCGCCCTTCATCATGCGGCCCTCTCCTCTGTTCACCCACGGGTATTTCCTGCTCGGCAGCGCCGATGCCGCTGCAGTCAACCGCATCTGTACCGGTGCTGCCACCCTGCAGGATGAGGCCGCCGGAGTCTACGACGTAGACCTTGCCCGCCTGTGGAGCAGCCGCTGGCAGAACGATTTTTCCTTCCCGCAGTTCAAGTATCTGCTGTACACCCACAGCGATAAGCTGCCGCTGAATGCCCAGCTGCACCTGACCCCCGCCATGCAGCTAACGCTGGAGTGGCACGCCAATGCGGATGCTCGGTTTTCCGTACTGCTGCGCGCCCTGAAGGAGATCTTCTTCGAGGCTGCCCGCAGCGGTCAGTATCTCTACGACCGGGATGCCGCCGCCCGGCTGGCGCAGGCCGCGGGTCTGAGCAGCACCCGTGCCACCAGTGCAGTGCGCGTGGTGCTGGCGGCTGTGCAGTCCTGGCAGCAGCATTCGCCCCGCCTGCAGCGCACCCGTGTGCTGCGCCGCGGCACCACGCAGGAAGGCGCAGAGTACAGCGTCGTGGACCCGTTCATCAGCGAGTTTTTCCACTGGCTGGAGCAGAGCTTTGCTGTTCTGCACAGCGGCGAGACCTGCCGCTATCTGCCGGTGAACGATTCCGTACAGAGCAGCGAGCGTCTGACCCCGGCTCTGGGCGTGCTGGAGGAGCTGGACCTGCTCCACTTTGCCCTGCTGGGCGGCTCCAACAGCCGCCTGTACCTCTATATCAACCAGACCCAGACCCTGGAGCTGGCTGACCGCGGCTTTTACCGCAACCACCTGCTGGAGCGCATTGCCCAGCGCCACACCGATGCTGTGCGGCTGATGAGCTGGCTGTTCACCAGCGGCTTTTCCAGCGAGCAGCTCTGGGACCGCATCGAGGAATACTTCCTCGGCTTGCCCATTCAGGGCTTTGACGCCCCTTCTGCCGAATCGAGGTGATCTTTATGGCTTATCTTTTCTACTCCATTCGCGCTTCTCCGGTGTATGGTTCTTTTCTTTTGACTCAATGTGTGATATAGTAAATTTATACTCCGTAAGGGGACGGAAACCATCGGTAGTCTGCCCATGCTTCTTGATATCCAATGAGTTCCCCGCAAGGGGACGGAAACAGCCGGTCAATCCGCCCAGAAGCCTGCTCCATGACATTACAATTTATCCCCGCAAGGGGACGGAAACTCGTGCGTATCCACTGCCACATCCAGCTTGTTCCCATTGTAACTTATCCCCGCAAGGGGACGGAAACAGCTTTCCACGAATATAAGCATTAGAAGCCGGATGTTGTAACTTATCCCCGCAAGGGGACAAAAAAGCACCTCTGCCACTGGCGTTTGCCAGCAGCGGAGGTGCTTTGCTTTTTCTTATATTCTATTTTACAAGTTGGGAACTGCGCCTGCCGGAATCGTCTTTGTGACAGGCAGCGCCTTGACGCCTTCCGGAACATCCGGCTTCATGGGGCGGATCTCCTGCAGATAATCGGCCACATCCTGCAGGGTCTGTTCGATGTGGGCTGTGTCCAACGGAAGAATACGGTCGCTTTGCAGACCAAAAGCCGTATCACTGGCATGGTTGATCTGGTTGCGGTACTGCATCACACGCTGGTAGAACAGTGCCGCGTCCTCGATCTGCCACCGGACCTCCGGGTCGATCACCAGCTGACCGGAAGCGAGGATCGTATCCATATAGGCATGCATTTCTTTGGAATTTGCCACACCAAACAACATATTGCCATCTGCATCGTCCTTGCTGTGGGTCAGGCGCAGATCCGTTGTATAGGGATACTCCTTTTGCATCAAAGTCAGGCGGCAGAAATGGAAGTGGAACAGCGGATATACCCACGCCTTGCCCTTATTCTGATTCTGTTCTGCCAGATATGCCCAGCCGGTTTCTGTAGGCTGCACAAAAAGATGACGGCAGACATAGGCCGGCATCTGCTCGCACAGCAATGTCAGCGCCTGCTGGTACATGCCGTGTTCTGCGCACCAGCTTACCAGCACAGGAAGATTGTTTTTGGGGGAAGCCAGCAGACCTTCAAATTCTGTGCGGAAGCGGTCATTCAGCAGGTGGAAGAACAAGCTGGTCAGATTTTTGCTCTCCTTGGGCGGCGCCTGCAGTGCCTGTGCGATCTGGCTCAGGTCTTCATTCAGCGCCTGCACCCGGCACAGCGCCAGATCATCCGAGAACTGGTTGATCCGGGCCAGCAGTGTGTGCAGAGCCGGGTCGCTTTCGCCCTCGCTCCACAGATAGCCTTTCAGCTTCTGTGCAGTGCCGGTGGAAAAGAACTCGTCCATGGCCGTGATGAGGTCGAACAGGCTGTACAGCTGACTGCTGTCATGGATGCGGGAAGTGCCATCCGGAAGCAGTTCGGAGTAGATCACCCTGCGGGTCTCCACACCGCGCAGGTCACGCATACAGCGAGCTGCTGTTACCAGAAGCATCGCCGTGTCCCGCATGCCGCCGGAAAGGTCGATGGAAAGGGTATTTTCCGCTTCAATTTTTCCCAGCAGCAGAGAGACAGCCCGGAACTGTGCCTTGTCGTCCATGCTGTCCGGTACCGGGATCACCACAAGCCGCTCTGCCGGAATGCCCGCCGAAGGCAGGAATACATCCCGGAAATATTCCACGGTGGTGCAGGTTTTCCCGTCCGGCAGATGCACGGTAGGGCTGGTGCGCACCAGCTCACTGCACAGTGCCAGAATACAATCCGGACCTTCCTTGTGCTTTTTCAGCTCCAAAACCGCCGCTTCGTTGGTCTGGGTATGAATGTTCGGATTTTTGCCGAAGGGGCTCATATATAAAAGCAATACACTGCGTTCCATCTTATACCTCCTCCTGTTCCGCTTTCATCTGCATCAGTTTTTGCTGCCATGTTTTGCGCCGCTGCGATACAGCCGCTTTGCTCACCCCGAGAAACTCTGCCACGGTCTTATCCTGCGCCGGGTTGCGCCCCGGCTCCAGCAGCGCATGGACGGCAGCGCATTCCCGTGCCTTGGGTGCATAGGGCGGCCGAACCGTAAATTCCACATACCGGTGCAGCAGCAGGATATCCCACAGGCAGTTGTCCTGTTCCAGCGGACGCAGATCATCGCAGTTTGCCAGCCGCGCGGGCGCATCCTCTGCCGGAGGCAGCGCGTCATTGTTGCGCAGAAAGCCCATCAGCACGCTGCTCCACAACGGGCCAGCTGTCTTGCCGTATTTTTCCTTCTGCTGCAGGTTCATCAGCCCTATGCCGCGGTGCAGCCATGCCAGCATTTCACTGCTCTGCTCCACCTTTTCTTCCACGCTTTTTTCTTGGGAAACTACCCGGTCGCCCAGCGCCGAATCCTCTCCACCAGTGTCGTCCAGACTGAGTACCGACTGCTTATTGCGCAGTGCTTCCCGCAGGGTCTTTACGCCCACCCCGACAATATCGGCGATCACCTGTTCTTTTTCCGGGTCACGACAGAGCATACTCTCTATAATTCCGTTCTTTTCCATGTACTCCAGCGCTTTTTTGATTTTGCGGTTCGTCTCGCGTCCGAAACCCGTCACAGCCATTTCTTCCTGCTGCTGGTCGTGTGCCTGTGCATGACGGACAGCGGTGCGCAGATACATACTGAAGGTCTGCCCCGGCTTTGCTTCCCAAAAATCAAACGCATCCAGAAACGCCTTGCAGAAATCCACGCTGTTCCATGCATCTTCTCCCCTTCCGGGAGTCTGTGTGGTCAGAAAGCATTCCGCCCAGAACGTGCGGAACCGTTCATCATTGGCATCGTGCAGCTTTTTACGCTGTTCCGGCGGCAGCTGCAGCAGCGGCGAAGCATCAATGTCCGCCCATGTTTTCACATCATTCATCGCTGCTTAGTCCTCCCGGTGCTCGTTCATCCAAATCAGCTGATGGAACACTTGTTCGGCGGTCTTGCTGTCACGCATGGTACCTACCAGCCCGGCAAGCTGATATAGTGTTGCCATATCGTAAAGACGCGCGCTGAGCACCTGTCCGTTTTCTCGCTTGACCTCACCATAATACACACCGCCTACTTCCAGCTCCGTATGGGTAGCTTCGGCACAAGTCAATGCCGTCAGCGTGACCACCGGGATGCTCTTGGAGCCGTAAGTGATGCAGGCATACACCCGGGTGACCTGCGGCAGGGCATCCACCAGATCCCGGCACAGGCCGATCAGCGTTTCCGGGCGCTGATCCTCGGGCAGGTGGAGCTGGTGCACCTGATCTTCTGCAATGCCCAGCTGCGCCAGCTCTTCCAACAGTCGCTGATAGTTGCGGGCGGTATCGGCATTTTCCTGCCGGATGGCCAGCAGCTGCACCGTGTCCCCGGGTTCAAGGGTATCCCGCATCACCTGCACGATGGGAAAACAGGTAGCCGAAGGCGGAGCTGCATGATCCCGCTGGTACAGCATGGGGTCCAGCTTTCCCTGCAAAGGTACGGTGGTGATATAAGTCTTTAGCACAGGGCAACACTCCTTTTTATAAGATCCATTATCTGCATCATACCATGAAACCGCCCTGCGCACAAGGCAGGCTGAATGAATTTATGGCCGTTTTTTCAACGCAAAAACACATCATTGCAATAAAGTGAACATTTTCTAGCCTCTGGCTCTTCAGTTTTGCGGTGTTTTGTGATATATTTAGGGTACAATCCCCGCAAGGGGGCGAAAACAGGGTTGCCAGCTCAGTGGTCTTGACGTTCTTAATACCATCCCCGTAAGGGGGCGATAACTGTAACCACTTCTTTTCTGCCTCATATTCCTTTATACCATCCCCGTAAGGGGGCGAAAACTGCGCTGCCTGTAATAGCTTGCTATCAAGTCGGATACCATCCCCGCAAGGGGGCGAAAACTCGGGATAGAACGCAACATCTGGTTCATCAAAGATACTATCCCCGTAAGGGGGCGAAAACATGTTGTCCGGCTGCCAGGTGTCCACCGTCTCAATACCATCCCCGTAAGGGGGCGATAATCCGACTTCCATGTTCTTGACGTTCATCATACTAGTACTATCCCCGTAAGGGGGCAAACCAAAACAAGACAGGGGAGATGATGTCATTCTATGTACACGCTATGTACACGCTTTTCATGTGTCTCGTTGCGTTGGGTGTAATGAGCATTATTTTTAAGAAAAAGTAATTTCAAGTTTCTTGCTTAACTATCCGCATTCCATGGGCTTTTTCTCTTTGCAATGTCAAGGAGGAATGCCCTATGCTCATCAACTTTACCAATCATCCGTCTGCCCAGTGGAGTGCCGAGCAAAAAGCTGCGGCGCAGGTCTACGGCAAGGTGATCGACCTTGCCTTCCCTGCCATTGACCCCGCCACCAACGAGGCCGTGCTGGACTCCCTTGCCACGGTATACGCCAACCACATCCTGCACCTTAACCCGGACGCCGTGCTCTGTCAGGGCGAGTGCACCTTTGTGTACCGGGTAGTCCAGCGTCTGGAAGCGGCGGGCATCCCCACGCTGGCCGCCTGCTCCCGCCGCAAGAGTCAGGAGACCACCTACCCGGACGGCAGCACCCTGAAGCGCAGCATCTTCGCCTTTGCAGGCTTCCGCCGCTATGGCTCACCCTGAAAGAGGGTTTTCTTTCTATCTTCCGCGGTACAATTATGATTCAGGATTTATCGTTGTCCTTTTCGCGCGGATTCACTTCATTTCAGTAAAGCGAATATTTTTCAGGCATTCAGCTCTTCAGTTTTGCGATGTTTTGTGATATATTTAGTGTACCATCCCCGTAAGGGGGCGAAAACCCCCACCGTCACAGAAATAACGGGTATACTAGCGTACCATCCCCGTAAGGGGGCGAGAACTGGAACTCCTCGCCAAACTGGGCAAACATTGCGGTACTATCCCCGCAAGGGGGCGAGAATAGTCATAATAGTACACCTCTTCAATGTTACTTGGTACCATCCCCGTAAGGGGACGATAACGCGTATCTTGCGATTGCGCTTGCTAGCTTTGCGATTGATTGTAACTTATCCCCGCAAAGGGGGCAAAAAACTCCGCATCAAAAAAGATGCGGAGTTTTTCTTTTGCAAACCTTAACTCTTTGTTTTCCGTGGGCTGTTCCTCTATGAACGGAACGATTGCAGCTGCTGTGATATTTTCTCTGCTGCGGCTTTTGCATAGCTACAAAATGTGTTATAATAAAGCCAATTCCAAGCATCTCTCACAAAATTGACAAATACGCTTTCCGTTTATTGTGCAATTGTTCCACAATCCGTAAAGGAGATGGTATTTTGAACGTTCTCACCCTGCAGTCCACCTATGGCGGGCTGCTGCACGACACCGGCAAAGCGGTGTACCGTGCCGGTGGGCAGCGCGGCAGCCACAGTGAACAGGGCTACCAGTTTTTGCACGGCGTTTTGTTCGGTGCAGGCTGGGCACCGGCGCTGGACTGTGTGCGCTACCACCACGCCGCCGCGCTGCGCGGTGCTGCAAAGGCTC
>ENA-ORLW01003505-ORLW01003505.1-human-gut-metagenome-genome-assembly--contig:-NODE-3505-length-11831-cov-3.126085_pt1 | contig 11831 bp, 13 predicted proteins | sample MGYA00243017_ERZ508829 | MGnify/ENA primary metagenome ERZ508829 (study PRJEB26277, sample SAMN04329776) | human gut metagenome | biome: human-associated habitat | host: Homo sapiens | place: USA...
GTATTAACATAGGAAGTAATAATTCAATAAAACAGGAGAATAGAAACAATGGAGAAAACAAATAAAGAAGAAAACCAGAGTAATATAGCACAATTTATAGGAAATAATAACACAATAGCACAAAATAATTATAATAATAAAATAGTTATAGATTCAGACTTCCTTTTAGAAATGACAAAAAAACAACACAAGCTATATCCATATTTTTATACAGGTATTGATAAGTTTCCTAATGGAAAAATAGGGTATAAAAGTATTCCAGCAAATAAAGAGGCAGAAAAGAAATATCCATTGTCAATTCAAAGTAATGTTACAGTAATAGATGATAAATATAAAGGATATAAAGATTTGAATAAAATGCTTCAAGATAGCTATAACAATCAAGAACCTATAAAAGTAAAAGTTAATTCTACTATTCAAAAATTGGGAGAAGAGGTAGATCCATATCAACCATTTATAGATGAAGAAATTGTAGCAGCATATATTTATCCACAAAGATTTCCTAGTGTACCAACTGTTTCTATTGGTTTTATAGATAGTGATTTTATAGTGAATGGAATACAATTAAAAATTGTAAAAAAAGAAGATGATAATATAACCTATTTAGATAATGAGAAACAAGATAGTTATATTGTAGTAAAAATAAAGTTTGTAGTTAGTAATATAAATGAAGATAATAAAAGTGCAGATATACAATTTAATTTTAACTTTAATATTAATAATAGATATAAAGATAATTTAGATGCAAGTATAATGTTCTATAAAATATTATTAAATATTGCAGAAGGAAAAGAAATGTATATGAAATTTATTGATAATCCAAAGAAAAGTATGATTGGAAGGTTGCCAGTAAGACATGATATTTCTATTTTAAAAAATACAATAAAATTTTGCGAAATATTAAAAAAGATAAATACAACATTTAATCTAAATTTAACAAGAACAGATAAATTTACAAAATCAGATTATGATAGCATAAGTTTTTTAGAAAAACTTCTAATGCAGAAAAATATCAAAAAAGAAAAAGAAATTACACTAAAGCTAGATGCTAGCAAAGTAAATGAAGAAAATATAAAGGAATTGATAAAAGAGGAGAACAGTAATATAGGTGAGGTTAGAGAAAACATAGTTGTTCCTTTATTAGACAATAGTTTGCATATTAGTAAAATCATAAAAATATATACTAATTTTATGATAAAAAATAAAAATGAATTAATATCAGATATGAAATCTTGTATTAAAGAAAATGTTTTAAATATCGTGTTAATACCTAAAAATGATTATATTAATATAGACACAAGATATGAAATATAAATTTAGGAGAGATGTGTTATGGATTTAGAATTAATAAAGAAGTTACATCATTTTAATATGTATGCTAATTTAGGATTTCAGTTTGATGGAATAGATAAATATGAAAACTACAGTATGGCATATCATAACAAAATAAAAGATTATTGGTACAATTTTATTACAGATATAAAAGCAAATAGTAAAGAAGAATTTGATAAAATTATTTTACAAGCTATTCCTAAAATGAAAGATAAGGATAGAGAGGTTGCTGTTGCTATACTACCTTTTATGCAAGAGATATATAATGAAAAAGAGTTATTTTTTGATGATACATATAAATTAATTTCAAATGAAGTATGGCAAATATATGATGATTTTGATAATCTAGAAAATATTAAAATAAATTGTAGTTTAGATGTAAAACTTGAAAAAACTACTGATATGAAATTATATAGTGAAGAAATGATAAAAGCATATCAAACAGGAGAAGAAGATGATCCTTATGGAGATTTAGATTCTGTTTATAAAGAAGTTTATGAAAATTACAAAAAAGTACAAAACGAATATACAGATGAATTTTATTTTGCTAAAGTAAATGATGAAATTGTAGGAGTAACAAGTGGTGTATGGGATAATGAAATTTATGGAATATATGGGCTAGCAGTTAAAAAAGAATTTAGATGTAAAGGAATAGGAAAAGAAATTATAAAACAACAATTACAGATGTGTAAAGATAAGAGATTAAAATTAGCATTTTTACAAACAGAAGAAGGATATTATCCAGCAGATACATATAGAAAATTAGGGTTTAAGGATATTTGCACAGAATATTATTATATAAAAATAAATGATAGGAGTTACAATATATAATGGAAAATATAGAATTAAAAGACATAGGAATAGAAGAATTTAGAAAAGAAGTATATACATATTATTTAGAGATATTTCCAGAAGACGAAAGAAAGCCAATAGAATTAATACAATCATCTTATGAAAAAAAGTATACGACGATTATAGAAATTTTATATAAAAATGAAATAGCAGGCTTTATGATATTAAATAGAGTAAAAGCTAATGGGTATGCTGTACTAGATTATTTGGCAATATTACCACAATATAGAAATAATAAAATTGGTACGAAAGCATTAAAAATTTTACTAGAGCAAGAAAAACAAAGTAGTGGCATTTTTGTAGAAATCGAAAAGCCACGGATTAGGTAAAGATGAAAAAGAAAATTTATCAAGAGAAAAAAGAAAGAATTTCTATGAAAATCTAGGATTTAAAAGATTAAATTTTGATTTATTTTTATTTGATGTTATATATGTACCTTATTTATTTTCAAATATGAAAGATGATGATGATATGATTATTGATAAAATATTAAATATTTATGAATCAATATCAGGAAAAGAAAGAATAAAACAAAACTGCAAGATAATAAAGAAGTTGAGATTTGAAGAAATAAGCAAAGATAATATAAAAGTAGCAGCAAAGTTACAATATGAGATTTTTCCAACTTCAAGTGCATATTCAGTTTATAAATCAAAAATTACAGGCACAAGAAAGGAATTTTATATAGGATATATTGCTTATATGGGAGATGAACCAGTGGGTGTATCGGGACTTTATGAAATTCCAGAATATCCAGATACAGTTTGGCTAAGTTGGTTTGGAGTAAAAAAAGAGTATCGAAAACTAGGATATGGAAAGCAAATATTTGACTATACAGTTGAAATGGCAAAGGCTCTGAACAAAAAATATTTGAGATTATATACTTTTGAAATCTGGAATAATGATGCACAGTCATTTTATAAAAGAAATATGGATTTAGGAGAATATTATAATAATGATAAAGAACATAAAGACATATTTGAAGGAAAGCCAAAGATATTTAGTATAAGTTTGTGTTATGAGAAAGTTGAACTATGGAATAATAAATTTATAAATATATCAGAGGATGAAGATTCTCATGAAAAAAGTGTATTAATGATGAAAGAAGATGGAATTATAGATTAGCAAAGGAATGAATTATATGGAAGCAATTGAAATAAAGAAAATAACTGAAATAAATGAAAGTAATCTTAATAAAATAACAGAATGGATGTATGAATGGTGGGGAAAAGATGAAATGCATACATTTGAACAAGTAAAAGTTTTTGTTAAGAATAGTCTACAAGAAAATAGATTGCCACAGACTTATGGAGCATTTATAAATGATGAAATTGTAGGTATGTATCAATTTTCTTATGAAGATTTGTTTGTTAGACCTGACATATATCCATGGCTTGCAAATGTATATGTAGATAAAGCGTATAGAAGTAAAGGAATTTGCAGAAAACTAATGGAAAGTGTTAAAGAAAATGCACAAAAAAATATAAATTCAAATGAATTATGGTTATATACGAAACATATAAATTTATATGAAAAATTTGGTTGGAAATATGTTTCTAATATTGATACTTATAATAAAGAGCAAAGAATACAAAGATTATATAAATTAGAATTGTCATAAAGCCTATATAGAAAAGTTTTAAATTTGCTCTTGCAAAACCTAAAAATTTATGTTAAATTAAAAACATAGTTAAAGCAACAAATTTCAAAAATGTGGGTATAAAATATTGAAACACCTGCAATAACTATATTTGAAACGGAAATAAGTAACTTTTTTGCGACAGACTTTTCGAAAACGTCTCTCGCAAACGAGCCAATTTAAAGAATTATCTAATTAAACTTATTTTTGAGAGTGGGTTTAAATATGATAATTTTTTTATTTTATCAAAAACTAATTGCTTCTGATAAAACATTTGCAGAGATATTCTTTGTGTTACTTTCTAAATGTGTGTATAAGTTAGCAGTAGTAGAATAGGTAGAATGACCTAACCATTCTTGTATTGCTTTCATAGGAACATTTTTTGCTAACAATAAACTAGCACAAGAATGTCTTAAATCATGAAAACGAATATGTCGCAAATTTTGCTTTTTTAATAGTAAAGAAAAATGGTCTGTAATATATTCTGGTCTAAATATTTTTCCAACACTATCTACAAAAATATAATCTTTATAGTCTTTCATATAACTATTTCCACATAATTTTTTATTGTTTTCAATTTTCTTTTTGTGTTCAAGTAAAGCCTCTTTAATTTCTGAAATTAAAGGTAAAGATCTATAACTTGATTTGTTTTTAGTTTTGTCTTTCAAAAGCAATGTTCTTTTATCATCTACAATAGCCTCAATTACTTTATGTTTAATTGTTATTGTATTATTAGTAAAGTCAAAAGCAGACCATTTTAAACCTAAAACTTCACTTCTTCTTAATCCATAAAAACTTGCGATTAATATTACTAATTCTAATGGATCATTTTTAGATTTTTCAAAAAGTATTTGTAATTCTTCTAAAGTATAATGATCGCCAATAAATTGATTTTTCTTTGGTCTTTCAATTTTATCAGCAGGGTTAGTTGGAATAATATCAAGTTTCATTGCAGTATCTAAAGCCTTTCTTATATTGGCATGATAATGTAATATAGAATTTCCATTCAATCCCTTTGCATATAAAGAGTCATAGAATTTTTGTATATGAACAGGTTTTAAATCTTTCAATTTAATATTTTTTCCGTTTAAAAAACTCTGTTGTTTTGGTAACCACAGTCTTATAAGAATTGTAGGTATTTTCTTCAATTCTATGTTTATATGATTCTAGCCACTCATTTAGGTATACTTCAAAATATTTTTCTGCCTCATCAGTTTCAAAAGTAGATTCTGTAGGTAAATAGTCTTTATAATTTTGTTTAATTTCATCTAACTTTTGATTTGCAAGTCTTTTATTATTTCCTTTTTCTGTAATTCCTGTTGGAATCCATTTTTGTTTTCTTTTGTTGTTACTATCTCTGTAACTTAAAATAACATAGTATAAACCATGTTGTATAAATAGGTTTGCTGTTATATTCATAAATACTCCTTTCTTTTCATAACAACTAAAATTAACCTACTTATTGATATCATAACTATAATACCATGAAAGTAAATTAAAATCTAGTTATATTTCATTTTGTTTTGTTAAATAGGCTATAATGTTTCTTTTTGGTATTTTATATTCTCTACCAACTTTTAAGGCTTGAATGGTATTATTTTTTACTAATCTGTATGCAAGAGTAATACCAATACCAAGCATTTCTTTTAATTGTTTGATATCTACTAAATCTGGATATGAAGTAAACATCATTTGATAATTTTCTTTAATAGTACCCATATTGTTAGTCCTCCTTCCTTTAAAATTCACAAAAAAAAGACCTATTAAGTAATCTTAATAAAGTCTGTTAATAACTATAAACATATCTATTTTTATATTTTTGAGTTGGTACTTTGATATTCATATTTAGTGATTTTGGAATATCAGCTCCAACTTTTAATTTTCTATCTATCACTAAATTTCCTTTGCTATTTGTATGATAAGCACTTGAGTTCCATTTTGCAAAAGCATAATCTGACATATTATTACTATATGATAATTCCATTGCATCTTGTTTTTGCTGTGCTAACATTTGCTTATAACTGTTGTCATCTTTCTTTGGTCTATCATAAGTTTTAAAGTATTCTTGTAAATAAACTTTTCTATTTTCAGCATTTGTTTTTTTACGAGTTTCCTTTTCTTGTTTGTTTCTATTGTCAGTTTTTACAACCTTTGAAACATAAGGACAGCTTTTTTCAACTATTTTAGCAATTTCATTTTGTTTTAGATGCCTATTATAATATAAGTCTAAAATCTGTTCTTTTGTATTCAATTTTTCTTTTTCCTCCTTTGGTTAATTTTTTGTTTGCAAGATTTTAAATACAATTCGCCTATTGACATTTGTTATTAATTGTTGTATTATTATATTGTAAAAAATCTTACATAACAATTTCATATTGTTATTATACGATTATAATTTATATTTGTCAATACAATTTTAAATATTTTATTAAAATTTTTTACAAAACAAAAAATGAAGGAGAGAAAAAATGAGAGAATTGCCTCGTCATCTTGTTTTAGAAGATTTTTATATATGGTTTAATATGAAAGATAAAGAAGAATATTATTCAACACCATTATATTTATATAATGTATTAAGAAAAGATACAGACAAAGAAAATGATGAAGAAAAAAAGAAAGATGAAACAAGAGTATATTTAGAATTAGAAAAAGGTATTTCAAAAACAAAATTAAATAAAAAGAAAGAAATTATTAGACAACCTTCAACTATTTATATTCATTATGCAGAAAGTATAGGCTTATTGCTAATAAATTTCTTAAATGCCGATTTTTCATCTTTTGAATCTGCGTATAATACTTTCTTTTATGCTTATGGTTTTGAATTAATAAAAGAATATGCACCTTACATATATTCAAAAACTGATGAATTTATAACAGATGTAGAATTTATGAAAATGTTAGAAGATATTTATAACACAAGTTTAGATGATTTATTAGAATGGCAAGATAATTTCAAAAGATGTGTAGATTTTGTATATAACTTAAATGGAAATGAAGAATTAAAAGAATATGATACATATTCAAAATTTGTTGCTTATACAATTAAACATAACGAACTTTATACATATTCACAAGATGTAGAGGTTATTTTAGATAATTATATTAACATACATAATCATCATAGTAATGAAAGTATAGAACATTTAATAAAGGGTATTGAAGAAAAGAATCCAAATTTAGAATTACACAATGTTTATACAAGTACAAAATTGAGAAGTATTTGCTTTACTATTTTAGATCAATTAGTAAGACAAGAGAATTTACCAATTAAGACTTGCCAAATTTGTGGTAGATATTTTATACCAACTTTTAGACAAAATGAAATTTATTGTGATTTAAAAAATGTTGATGGTACACCAACTTGTAGAGATAAAGGAGCAAGTGAAACTTATAAAAAAAGTCTTGAAAGTAATCCAGCATTATTACTTTATAGAAGAACATATCAGCAAAAAGTTATGACAGTATATAGAAATAAAGAAAATAAGCAATTAAAGAAAGATTTTGACAAATGGAAGAAAGAGGCACAAGAGAAAATTAAATTATTCAAAAAAGGCAAACTAGATGAAGATACTTTGTATAATTGGATGATTGAAAATAAATAAAATATTTGTGGAAAAATATGTTAAAATTTGTTGTAAATCAGTAGAAATTAAAGTATAATAAAAACATCCTTTTCAAAGGAAATCTTTGCGAAAGGAGGACTATCTAATGAATAATGCAGATTTAGTATGGCATTTGGTAGAATTATTACTACAAAAAGAAAAAGACTTAAATCAAGTAGCTCTTGACCAAGCCAAAAATGACAACAAGCCAAATGACCACAAACAAGATGAGGTTTAGCTAACCGAATTTATGATAATGTAGCACTACCGTTTTAGCTACATTATCTTTTTTTATAAAAAATGAAAAGAACCAAATGCTACCGCACATTTAGTTCTTTTCAACTATCTAATGAACTTTTGTTACTTAATTAAGTTAAATATAGTATACTACTTTTTTTATTATATGTCAAATGATTTTTTAAAATTCACATTTAACTCGATTTTTTAAATTTATTTTTTATATCTTTTAGTAAATCATTAACATCTATTCCTAGAATATAAGCAATACCATATAATTTGTAATCTTTTACAGTTCTTTTGTTATTTTCAATATCATATTGTAGGCTATGCTGAAGTGACTGTAAAAGACTATTCAAGATGTATGAAATGGGAGAATATAAAATCAAGATTATTAGTTATAAATAATAACTTAACAAAGGAACAAGCAAAATTTTTAGAAAAAGAATTTAATAGAGAATAAATATTACAAAAATATTAAATTTTTATGACGAATTTATTTTGATTGTCATATTTGTTGTAAAAAGCAAAACATTATGATATAAATTACATAAAACAACACGTATAAAAGTAGCAATTATATACTTATAAACGAAGGAGGTTCATAAATGAGCTGGTATGGAACATGGAATTTAGAATACACAGGAAAAAACAATGAAAAATTTGTAAATACAGCAAAATTAGTAATAGCTAATTTTAAAAAGAGATTTGAAATAGGTAATGATAAAAGCGAATTAGAGGCAATTAAAAGATTAAGCTGGTATAGTGCTGATATGGATATTGAAAAGATTTTATCTTATTTAGAAGATGGAGATCAAATTCATGTATTAATAGATGGAGAAACACACCCTATTCGTGAAATTATTAGAGAAGGTGGATATGTAACAAGAGAAGGTACACCAAACGAAAATGATTATGATTGGTCTCAGACTAATACAGAAACTGGTGAAACTACATATCATTTTAATGAAGAATACATAGAGCCCGAATATGATTATTGTGATTGGGAAGATCAAACTTTTAAAAAAGAAAATGGTAAAGTCACTATGGAATGCGAGTATACTGATTGTGATAGATATACAAGTGATAGACATGGAATGAAAGGTGCTTTTATCTATGAATTATCATATCCTAATAGAGCAAGACAAGAAACTATAGAAGGTGGATATACTGACACTTTAGATACATATATATCATATATTGCACAAGAAATGGGTGATAGTGAAGAAATGCTCCCTATTATTCAAGATTTTATGAATGAAATAATGAATATAAGCAGAGATGAAGTCATAGAAGAAAATGGAGAAATAGATGAAGAAGCATTTGCTTATTTTAATGAAATAAAAGCAAAGTTTAAATCACTTGAATCAACTAAAGAATATATTTCTGAAATAAAAGCAAAGTTACCACCAAAAGAGCAAGAACCAAAAGCCGTTCTTCCAGATTTATTTGCTAACATGAGTAAAAGAGATATAAATCAACTAGGCGGAATGGAGCAAGTAATTAAGTTATATGAAAAAGAAGGAGAACAAAAAACTAGAGAATTATTATCAATATTAGGATATGACTTAAATAGTGGTCTTAAAGAAAAAGGTAAAAAGCAATCTTCTGTAACTAAAAAAAGAGAAGAAAATGAAGTAAACCAAAGGATAAAACAATCTGTTGTTGATTATTTTTTGGGATGTGTAAAAAAGAAATATCCTAATTTAACAGCTGAAAATGAAAAGAGATTTTCAAGAGAACTTGGAAAATATGCAGACCATCAATTAGAGTATGGTGGATGGGGGTCATCTGGATTTAGTATTGATTATGATCCGTGTCGAGAATTGGTATCTGCATTTTATAGTATGGATATGGATAATTTTGACTCTGGGCTTCCTATATATGATGTATTTCCAATGAAAACACATGTAAGAATGGAAAGAGGAAAATGTGCAACTGTAAGTAGTGATTATGGAAAGTCTGGAATATTATATATGACAGATGAATATAGACAAGAATTATTAACATCAGTAAATACAAGAATAATGAGAGAAGAATCAAAAATACCACAAGAAGTAAAAGATAGTTTTGAACAAGAATATCAAATATTAATGGAAGCTCTTAATGTTGAAAGAGAACCATTAGTAAAAAAACAAGAAGAAACGCAAAGAATATTAGACCAAAAGAGAGAACTTGAAGTAAAAGCGCAACAATTAATAGAAAGTTATTCGAGTAGAATAGATGAATTAGAAACTTTAGGATTATCAGAAAGTGAAAAAGAACAAAGAAAACAAGATATAATTAAAGAAATTAAACAAACACAAGAAGCATCAAAGTCTGATAAATTTATAGAACAATTAGGTGAAATTGAAGAAAAATATGGATGGGAAAGTTTAAAAGAATTTGATGATGAGCATAAAGAAGATTTAGATAAAGAAACATGGATGAGAAGAAAATATGCTCAATATGGAAGAGATGAATATCATAAAATATGGGAACAACATGAGAAAGAGCATCCAGGCGAATTTAGTTTTCCAGATACAAGTGCTGTACCTACAGATCTAGATAGATTATATAGTGAAAAAGATGAAATTGCTGAATATGATAGACAACAAGAAGAAAAAGCAAAAAGTCAAGAAAATGAAAATACTACAACAGAACAACAAAAATTTGTAGAAGCATTAGGAAGAGCTTATGCACAATATATGAAAGAACATGGAGATATAGATAAATCTAGCTTTAGAAATAGTAGAGAAGAAATATTAGCAGATGGATTTTCAAAGTATTTTGCATCTAATTATGAAAATTTAACTAATTCATCATTCTTAATTGATTTTGAAAATGGACCTATGAAGGATATTGCAGAAGAAAGAGGATTTAGGAAAAATTACAGTATGTTTGGGGGATGGGGATTTAATTCATCAACCAATATAGCACATGTAAAAGTATCAGAAGGTTTAATATATTCTGTAGATGGAATATTAGATAAAGCAACAATAGAATATGGTACGCCTGAAGCAATACAAACACAAATAGATAAATTTAATAGTGAAATTAGATTCATGCAAGACGTAGGAGAAGATTCATGGAACTTAAGAAGGCTAGAGAGCCAAAGAGATTCTTTTGTTTCTTATCAAAGACAATTACAAGGTAAATCAGCAATAGAGCCATCACTAGAAGAATTAGATGGGCAAAAATATATACTTGAAGCATTAGATGGAAAAACTACAGAATTACTAAAACAATATGATAAAACAAATCAACAAGAACTTGAAGATAATGGAATAGAATTTGATGATTAGGAGGAAAACAAATGTCAAACCATAGTTTAATACCAGTAAATGAAAGCATATTTACTAAAATAAAAAATTTCTTCAAGAATTTATTTGGACAGCAAACTATAGAAAATTACGAATTAGAAAATACAGAAAATATAGTTGAAAATCAACAAGAAGTAAAAAATTCAATTTTTGCTGAAAATATTAAAGTTCAAGAAACAGAAAATCAAAAATTATTAAGGTTACAAAGATTAATAAGAGAGAAAAGAATATCTGAAACTGATTTATCAGCAGAAGAAAGAAATAAATTGAGAAAATTATATGATTTTCAAATTGAAAATTTAAGAAAATCAATTTTACAAAAAAGGAATAAAATAATGAAGATAAAATATGAGCAAAAAAGAAAAGCTCATGCAAGTGTATAAAAGAGAAAAAGCCTATACGAAATTGTATAGGCTTTTTACAGTATGACGGGCATGTCATAAATCTAAGGTGAAAGTCCCAAGAGGCGTATTTGTCGCGAACTCAATAGATTTATGAGTTGGTTAATACCATATAATCATGAATTCGAAGATGAACAAGAATTAATAAAAATAATTAGGGAAATAAATTTAAAAGTAAATAGACAAATAAATTCTAGCATAGGAGTAGCACCAATCATGTTATTTAATAAGGAAAAAGAATATCTTAAGCCACTACCAAACAAAAAAATAATGGAACAATATATGATATCCACAAAACAAATAAAAATATCAAATGAATCATTATTTTATTATAAAGGCAAAAAATATTCAGTTCCCCATAAATACATAGAGCATACATTATCCCTTCAATATGAATTAACAAATTTAGAAATAGAATTAATGAATGAAAAAGCAATATATGGATGTGTAAGAACAGCAGGATTTC
>ENA-ORLW01003506-ORLW01003506.1-human-gut-metagenome-genome-assembly--contig:-NODE-3506-length-11828-cov-19.635691_pt1 | contig 11828 bp, 9 predicted proteins | sample MGYA00243017_ERZ508829 | MGnify/ENA primary metagenome ERZ508829 (study PRJEB26277, sample SAMN04329776) | human gut metagenome | biome: human-associated habitat | host: Homo sapiens | place: USA...
GGGTCCTGCAAAAACAGCGCCCCGCGCACGATCCACGCCCGCCCGGGGCAGACTGCACACGCGGCCAGAACCGCCGCCGCACTGCCCGCAAATGCGGCCCCGCACAGCGCAGCCGCCGCCCACCGGCGCAGCTTTTGCATGGCACACACCCCCTTGTACCAGAATTTTATGCGATTTTTTTGGTTTCTATGAAGTTTTTTTCAAAAAGCCCTTGCAACTTTGCAAAAAGTGTGGTAGGATAACTTGTACTGTTATGGGGAACCAAGGAGGTGGAACGAATGCCTAATATTAAATCTCAGAAGGATCGTGTTGTTCAGGCCAAGAAAGAGGCTCTGCACAACAAGGTCGTCAAGTCCAACCTGAAAACAGTGGTCAAGAAGGCAAACGCTGCCATCGACAGCAATGCTGCTGACAAGGAGACCGTCGTTAAGGTTGCTGTCTCTGCCATCGACTCTGCTAAGAGCAAGGGTGTTATCCATAAGAACACCGCTGCCCGCAAGATCAGCCGCATGGCTAAGCGCGCCAACAAGGCTGCTGCTCAGTAATTGATCGCATGAACAATGCCCGCCGTGTTCCCACGGCGGGCATTTTCATTTTTTAAGTAGTAGGGGAGGGATTCATCCCTCCCGGGGCGTTTGGTGCTGCCGGTAGGTACACGGGAGGCATGAATGCCTCCCCTGCAAGCTGCCGGTAGGGGCCGCACATGTGCGGCCCTGCACCTCGCGAAATCGCCCTGCTTATGGGAAGCCTGCGGGCCGGGCATGCCCGGCCCCTACAGCGCTACTGCGTCAGCTCCTGCTCCATCAGCAGCTTCTTCAGCGGCAATAGCGCCGCAGGCTCGGCGCTGAAGGTGCGGATGCCGAGCTTTAAATAGGCCGGCATGGCATCCACGGCGGCCACGGTGATACCGCAGAGGTAGACCTGTGCGCCGTGCTCCTGCGCCTGCTCCAGAATGCCGCTGACAAGGCGCAGCACGGCGGGGTTCGTCAGCTGGTTCACGGCGGCGGTGGGGTTCTGCACAAGGCCCAGCGTGTAGCGGGTCAGGTCCTCAATATCCACAGCCATCAGCTGCGCGCCGTGCTCCATCATATCCCCGGCCATGACCGCGGCGGACGGCATGTCCACAACGCAGCCCAGCATCATCGGGCCGGTCTCGCGGCCCTCGGCCAGCAGCTCGTCGCGGCAGGTGTTGACCTCCTTCACGCAGCGATCCCAGTCGGCCACATCTTTTATCATCGGGAACACGACCCGCAGGTCGCCGTCCGTGGCGGCGCGCAGCAGCGCCCGGATCTGCGGCTTGAACAGCCGGTTGCCGCGCAGGCGGTCCTGCGTCTCCCCGGCCCAGGGGGCGTCGTCGTCGGCGCGGGTATCGCAGGTGCGCAGCAGCACGGGCACGCCCTCGGCGCTTTTCAGCAGCTCGCGCAGACGGATGGTCTGCACCTCGTCGCTCTGGTCGTACAGAATCGCGGTCTCGGTGCGCACAAGGCCGATGCCCGCCGCGCCGCGCGTATGGGGCACGTCGCTGTCGCTGATGTTGCAGGTCGGCATCAGGCGGAAGGCCGTGCCGTCCTTCGTCAGGCAGGGCAGGGCGGCCACGGGGTCGGGCTTCTGGCCGTGCAGGCGGCTCAATGCAATTTTACAGTCCGCCTGGGCGATCTGCGCACCGTCCGGCTCCACAATAAGCGTGCCGTTGTCGGCGTCAAGGATCGCACGGTGGCCCACGGCCATGGCCGCAGTGCCGCCGCCCAGCTGTACCACCGCCGGGATGCCCATGCTGCGGGCCATGATGGCGGCATGGCTGACCGTGCTGTCCTGGTCGCTGGCCAGGCCCAGCACCATGCGGCGGTCCAGACTGAACAGGTCACTGGGAAAGAAGCGGTCCGCCACCAGGATGCTGGGGCGCTTCAGATGCAGGCGGCGGCGCGGGCGCCCGTCCAGAATATCCACCACGCGGCGGCAGACGTCGCAGACATCGACGCTGCGCTCCCGGATGTACTCATCATCGACGTTTTTCAGGCGGCCCGCAAAAATCTGCTCGGCGCGCTCGACGGCGGCAGCCCCGCCCGCACCGGCGGCGATATAGTCACCGATCTCGTTCGTGAAGGACTCGTCCTCCAGCAGGGCGATCTGGAACAGCAGAATATCCGCGTCCGGCCCCTTGGCGCGCTGGCTCAAACGGCGCAGCTCGTCCTTGGCCAGCACGACGGCGACGTCGTAGAGGGCACGCTCCCGGAACGGGTCGCAGACGATACGGTGCAGGCCGGTGGTGCCGTGGTCGATCTGCTCAACCGGGCCGACCACAATGCCGGTGGACGCCGGTACGCCGGTATAGGTGTGCATAGGATGCCTCCTTCTTTCTTCTTGGCCCCCTCCGGGAGGGGGTTCCCGCAGGGTCGGATGAGGGGCGGGTTCGCCGCAGACACCCGTTAAAAGCTTACCGCCCGGCCCCTACAGCGCGATACTTTGGCAAACGCAAACGGAGCCCCAAGGGGGAAGCCTTTTTACAAAATCGGCAGCTCGCCCAGGGTCTTGCTGACCAGGGCGGTCACGAATTCCTCGGGCACGGCGGCGGCGATGGCACGCTCGGTCACGAGGGTGTTGTCCCTGCCGTCCAGCAGGGCGGGGAAGCGGTCTGCCGGGTCCTTGTCAAAGCTGCCCATGAAGGTCGCGGCCAGCAGCTTCGGCGTGTAGGGCACGTCCTCGGGCACGCCGACGCGCTCGGCGGCCAGCTCCAGCGGGGCCAGTGCGCCGCGGGTGGGCGCACTCGGGTTCGGTGCGTAGGGCGCCGGGTAGTTTGCGCGCAGCCGCGCGTTTTTCTCCACAAGGTCAATTTCCGGTGCGCGGGCGCAGACCTCGGCCAGCAGCTTTTGGTATTGCTCGGCAAAGCGAGCCAGAAATTCCTCATTGTCGGGCAGCATGGCGTAGGCCGTGCCGCCGCAGCGGCCAAACAGCCGCAGCGTGTCAAAGTAGCCCAGCGCGATGTTGCGCCCGGCGCGGGCGGGGTCAAAGTCCAGCGTCGGGCCCAGATCCCAATGGCTGCGCACGATGCGCGTCGGCAGGCCGGTGGTGTTGGGGCGTACAATGCCGATGCCGTCCACATCGACGCCGAGCAGCTCCGCTGCGCCCATTTTTGCGGCCAGATCCAGCGGCATATTGTCGCGCCAGCCGCCGTCAATGTACTTTACACCGTCAATTTCCCGCGGGCGTAGGGCCGGGAAGCAGGCACTGGACGCCAGCATATAGTCCTTTAACTGCCCATCGGGGATATCCTCGATGGGGCACTGCACGCTGCGCAGGCTGCCCAGCTCGGTCATGACAAGGCCGAAGTGGATAGGCGATGTGCGCACGGCGTCCTCGTCGATCAGACGGTCGATCATCTCGGCCAGCGGTTCAACGTTCAGTCCGCCGCTGCGGATGATGTCAAGGAAGAACGCGCGCAGCTCCTCGGGCTTGAGCGTTGCGGGGACTTCGAGAACATCGTGAATTTCCAGGCTGCGCCACAGGTCCTCGGCCTCCTGGATCTTGCCCATCGTGAACAGGCAGCCGTTCAGCGTGCCGACGCTTGCGCCCGTGATGATGTCAGGCGTCCAGTCCAGCTCCTGCAGAGCGCGCCAGACGCCGATCTGATAGCTGCCCTTGGCCCCGCCGCCAGCCAGCACCAGCGCACGTTTTCCGGTATGTTCCATCGGAAAAAAGCCCTCCTGTTTTGTAGTTTTATTCATTATAGCATTTTCTGTTTTAAGTTGCCATAGCAAACCGGGTCACAATCTGCGGAAATTGCGCAGTTTTTTCTAATTTTATAAGGTGCTTGCAAGTGGCAGAAAAAAAGAGTAAGATAAAAATCAATGTGGCGACGCCCGGTAGGGGCCGCACATGTGCGGCCCGCAGCTTTACGGCGGGCGTTCGTCTGCCATACACGCGCGGGCCGGGCATGCCCGGCCCCTACAGCGCAGTCACTCTTAGAAGAAGGAGCAAAAGCCTATGTCTACCAAACCGATCCTCGTTGTCATGGCCGCCGGTATGGGCAGCCGCTACGGCGGACTCAAACAGATCGACCCCGTCGGCCCTTCCGGCGAGGCCATCCTCGACTACAGCCTGTACGATGCCCGCCGCGCCGGGTTCAAGACCGTCGTCTTTATCATCAAGCACGAGATCGAGCAGGCGTTTAAAGAGGCCGTCGGTGCCCGTGCCGTGCGCGCCGGGTTCGAGGTCCGCTACGCCTACCAGCAGCTGGAAAAGCTGCCCGAAGGCTTCACCGTGCCGGAGGGCCGCGTCAAGCCCTGGGGCACCGCCCATGCCATCCTCGTGGCCGAGGAGGCCATCGGCGACGCGCCGTTTGCGGTCATCAACGCCGACGACTACTACGGCCCGCAGGGCTTCAAGCTCATCTACGACTACCTGAGCACCCACGCCGACGGGGACCGCTACGCCTGGGCCATGGTCGGCTTCCTGCTGGGCAACACGGTCAGCACCAACGGCAGTGTCAGCCGCGGCGTCTGCGTGACCGACGAGAGCCGCAACCTCGTCAGCGTGACCGAGCGCACCTGCATCGAGCCCTACGCCGACGGCATCCATTACAGCGAGGACGGCGGCAAGAGCTGGGCCGACCTGCCCGCCGACTGTGTTGTCTCGATGAACCTGTGGGGCTTCACCCCCGCCTACGTGCAGGAGGCCAAGGCCGGTTTTGCCGCGTTCCTGCAGGCCAGCCTGCCCGTCAACCCGATGAAGTGCGAATATTACCTGCCCACCGTCGTGACGAACGCGCTGGAGGCCGGTAAGGCGGATGTCCATGTGCTGACCAGTGCCGACAAATGGCACGGCATCACCTACCGCGAGGACAAGCCCGAGCTGGTCGAAGCCCTGAAAAAGATGAGCGAGGATGGGCTGTACCCGGTGGATAGGCTGTTCTGAAAATCGTATAAAAATGCGGCCTCCTGCGCGGAGACCGCATTTTTGTTTTGCGAAGGGGGGGATTTATCCCTCCCGTGGAGTGGATGGCAGCCGCGCACTTCCCCGGAGCGGTCAAGACCGCTCCCTACAAAGCACCCGTGAACGGCGATCCGCGCAAAAAACAGCAAAAAAATACCTTTAATATTTTACAAATGTTCGGGTTGTAATTGCCCTCTGCGTCGGGTATAATAAGGTTAGCGTTATTGCTTTGTATGCACGCCCGCTGCGGCGTTTTTCACGAAAGCTGCGTTGCAGCGCAGCATTTGCAAAAGGAGAACTACTATGATGAAGAAAACCACCTTCGGCGCCGTTCTGGCGTTCCTGTTTGCCGCTGCCGGTGCCCTGACCGCCGCCGCTCTCTATCTCTACCACCGTGAAAAGGAGCTGGACGAGTACGAGCGCCTGCTGTTCAGCGACGACTACGAGGATGACGATTACGACGACGAGGATTCCACCACCTACGAGAACATCCCCTCCACCCCCGCAGAGGAGAAGGAGTAAGTGATCCCCAAGGCTTCCCCCGCGTGGGAAGCCTTTCTGCCACCACAACCCGGCTGGGCACCGACCTGACGGCGTCCGGCTTTTTGGCAATGCCATACTGCCACGGAGAAAACACAATATGCGTAAACTGCTGCTTTGGCTTGTGATGGTCGCCGTTATGATTGCCGCCATCCTGGGCGGAACGGCGGCTTTTCTTTACAGCCGCACCGGGACGGATGCCCTGCCGCAGGAGGCCGTCACCTTCGGTGAGCAGACCCTCGAGCCCAACGGCTGGAGCTGGGTCATCCCGGTGCTGGGCGATAAGGTCAACAAGACCTACGAAAGCCCGACGAACCTGACCGTGCAGAAGCTGGGCACCTTCACCGATACCGTGCCGCAGCTCGTCCTGCCCGACTGGGTCACCGCTGCCGAGCTTCAGATCACCGCGCCCGACGGCACGGTCTGGACCGGCGCACTGGCCGACTGCAATACCTATACCTATACACAAAACGGAGACTATCAGATCATCGTGACCGCGCACCACAGCAGTGCGGACAACCCCGGCGACCCCGTGGGCTGGTACGCCTACCGCGCCGGCTACACGATGGCGATGAACCCCAAGGTCACCCTGAGCACCGAGCGCGCGCCGCAGGGCAGTATCGTGGCTGTGCAGCTGTCCGGCATTCTGGACGGCGAGCCGAGCCTGGAGACCGATCTGGGCACCGTCTGGTTCCGCAAGACCGCCAGCGGCTACATGGGCTATATTCCCGTGACCTACAACGCCGAGGGCGGCGACCATACGCTGCACCTGACCTGCGGGAGCCTGGAAAAGGACATTACCCTGACCGTCACCCGCACCATGTATGATACGGTCACCGTCCCCGCCGAGGAGGACACCGGCGGCGGGGAGGAGTTCCGCAACGCTATATGGCCGCTGTATACAACGGGCAGCTCCGCCAAGCTCTGGAATGGCCGCTTTGAGGCCCCCAGCGCGGGCGCTGTCGCCATGGAGTACGGTGTCACCCAGATGGTGGACGGCCAGCGCAGCGGCCAGGCCACCGGCCTGACCTATGCCGCCGCGGACGGCGAGACCGTCACCGCCCCGCAGGCAGGCAACGTTGTCTTTGCGGGCACACTGACCCTGACCGGCGGCACGGTGGTCATCGACCACGGCTGCGGCGTAAAGAGCTACCTGTACGGGCTGGAGACTGTCGGCGTGGAGCGCGGGCAGAGTGTGTCCGCCGGTGACCCGCTGGGCACCGCCGGGACGGCCCACAACCTGATCTACGAGCTGCGCATCGGCAGCAAATCCACTGACCCGCAGACCGCGCTGGACGGAAACAGTGGTCTGCAATTCCGCGAGGCTGAATAAAATAGCTGCACACGGCACACCCGGCCTGCCGTGCCGCTGCCGTTTTGCCGGGCATCCATAAAGGTCCCTAAAAGAGTGAGTGTGAGTATGGAAGAAGATAAGAAATCCACTGCGGTACAGCCGGAGGAGGCCCCCAAGCCGAAGCCCCGGCGCCGCAAGGCAGCCAGCCCCCAGCCTGCCGCCGACACGCCCCCTGCGCCGACGGACAGCGCCGCGCCGCCCGCCGCAGACGGGCAGACCACGAAAAAGCCTGCCGCGTCCCCCAAGAAGCCGCGGGCCAAAAAAAACACAAAGACAACAAAAACCGCAAAGCCCAAGACGCCGAAGGCTGCTAAGACGGCGAAAAAATCCCCGGCTGACGAGACCCCGGAGCGCAAGGCCCCCGCACAGGAGAGCCCCGTTCCCGCCGCGCCGGAGCTTGCCGAGCCCAAATCCGAAAGCAAGCCCGAACCGCCGGAGACCCCCGCCCGGGAGGACGCTGCCGCACCCATCATGCCCGACGTCCCGAGTACCCCGGAGCTGCCCGAGCCTGCGGAAAGGGCCGAGCCCGCCGTGACGGAGCCCGAACCGACAGCGGACGCCCCTGCCGCCGACGATACGCCTGCGGCAGAAGCGCCCCCCGAGGCCGCCGCGGCAGACACAGCCGTCACCGACACGCCCGAGCAAACCGGGGACGTCCCCGCGGAGGACGCTGCCGAGCCGTCCGGCCTTGTTTTCAGCGATGACCTTGCCAACGATAAAGCCCTTGCCGCTGAGGCCGCACGCATGGCGAACATCTCCCGCACGGCGCAGCTTTCGATTGCGCAGATCATGGCCGGGCTGGAGGAGAACCCCGCGCCGTCTGCCGGGCCTGCCCCGGCGCCCGAGGCACCGCAGCATGACAGCGCCGGCGACGACGAGGACGACGAGCCGCAGGATACGATCCCGCAGGCCCTCGGGCGCGGTGTGTTCGGCATGTTCAAGTGGCTGCTCCTCGTTGTGCTGTTCGTGCTCATCATCGCAGGCGGCGGCGTGGCATGGCTTTACCGCAGCGCCACGCCTGACATGCTGCCCGAAGTCAAGGTCACCTTTGACGGCCAGGAGCTTGCTCCCACGGCCTACAAGTGGCACGTGCCGGTGGTCGGCAGCTTTTTCAGGCGCACCTACGCCGAAACGCTCAATTCCTCTCCCGTTGTGCTCGAGGATGCCATATCCGACGCATCGCCGGATATTATCGTGACGCCGTCCGATTACAGCACCCAGCTGACCATCACCGACGCCGACAAAGAGACCGTGTACGAGGGCAGCGTCACCGGCTTCCGCAGCTATCTGTTTGCGGAGAACGGCACGTTTGACGCCAAACTCGTCGTCACCGCGTCTGACAGCGCCGCCGAGGATCGCTCCAGCGTCACCGGCACCGAGACCTGGCAGTTCCGCTTCACCGTCAGCATCAAGCCGTCCATCACGCTCTGCACACCGACGGTGCAGCAGGGCAGCGTGGCCGCCGTGCGTGTCGGCAGCACCATGAGCCGGACCGAACCGACGCTGACGGGCCCGCTGGAAAGCACAGGCTTCGTCAGGGCCGCCAACGGCTGGATCTGCTACCTGCCCATCCCGTGGAACGCCGAGACCGGAAACACCGAGCTGACCGTGACTGCCGACGGTTATACCGAAACGCTGACGCTGTCGGTCCGCGCGGCCTCCTACTCCTACAAGGATTACAGCGCCAAGTCCCAGCTGACGTCGCCTTACATCGGCGCGGACGACGCCCCCGATGCCGTCCTCAGGCTGCTGACGACTGACGGCGGCGAGATCCAGTGGGCCGTGGGCGGCTTTGTGCAGCCGTTCCTGGACAGCTTTGACACGCCGCTGCTCTACGGCATGACCGAGTACGTGGGCCGTTCCTACAGCGAGCGCAGCACGAACTACGGCTACGGCGGGCGCACCTCGACAAATGTCGTCATCAAGCCGAAGAAGTCGAAGGATTCTATGATCGTGCCCGCCAGCGGCCATGTGCTGCTGGCCGAGGACCTTGGCGGCAGCTACGGCTACACCGTCGTCATCGACCACGGCGCGGGCCTCAGGAGCATCTTCTACGGCCTGACCGCACTGGACGTCGAGGCCGGGGACGATGTCAAGCAGGGCCAGCTGCTGGGCACCAGCGGCAGGACCGTTGTGGCCGATCTGCGCATCGGCACCGTGCCCATCAACCCGCTCCTCGTCTGGCGCGGCCAGTGCGACGGGCTGAAATATTATTGAGTAAAAAGGCATCCATCTTTTAGGAAAAGGTGGGTGCCTTTTTTGCGTGCCGGGGCTTCCCCCTTGGGGGAAGCTGTCGCTGAAAGCGACTGATGAGGGCAGAGCTGCCGCAATTGCCCGTGAATTGGCAATAGGGCACACTCTGCCCTCATCCGGTCCTGCGGGCCGCCTTCCCCCGATGGGGAAGGCAGAAGGCACAGGTACACGCGCCCCGGCATAGTATGGCGCAAATCAAACCGAGGTGAGCGCCTATGCCGAAAACATTTTGCGTGGTCGGGCACGATGCCCGCCAGCAGGCGGCGGCGCGCGTGCTGCGCCGTGCGGGTTACGGCGTGACCGCCGCCGACAATGCCGCCGCAGCCGATTACATTTTGCTGCCCATGTCCCAGGGGCGCGTCAGTGACGAGGTTGCCCGCGCACTGCAGGGTGCGGGGCAGGGGACGCTGATCTTAGCGGGCCGCCCCGGGATGCCGGTGCGGATGGCCGCGCGGGAGGCCGGGCTGCCGCTGATCGACTATTTTCTGCGGCCCGAACTGGAATGCCTGAACGCCGTGCCCACCGCCGAGGGCTGTCTTGAGCTGCTGCTCCGCCTGCGGGAGCGCACGATCTGGGAGAGCGGCTTTCTCGTGCTGGGCTATGGCCGCGTCGGGCGCGCCGTGGCACGGCGGTTGGTGCTGCTGGGCGGGCGCGTCACCGTGGCCGCCCGCAGCCCCGAGCAGCGCGCCAATGCCCGCTGCGCCGGGTGCCGCGCCGCGCCCCTGACGGCCCTGCCCACACTGCTGCCCGGCTTTGACGCCGTCATCAACACGGTCCCCGCGCCGGTGCTGCCCCGGGCCCTTCTGCAGCAGCTGCCGGGCGGGGCGCTCATCATTGACCTGGCCAGTCTGCCCGGCGGCACCGACTTTGCCGCTGCCGAGGAACTGGGTCTGCACACCGAGCACGCCCTGGCCCTGCCGGGCCGCTGTGCACCGCAGACAGCCGGGGCGCTGATTGCACAGACCGTGCTGGCGATCCTGGAAGAACGCGATCCCGACGAAAGGAGCACCGCCCCATGACCACCCAATCCAAACGCACCGTCGCCTTTGCGCTGTGCGGCAGCTTTTGCAGCTTTGCTGCGGTGCTGCCCCAGCTGCGTGTCCTGACTGCCCGCGGGTGGGACGTCCTGCCCGTTTTAAGTGCCAGCGCCGCCGGGCTGGATACCCGCTTCGGCACCGCGTCGGCCCTGCGGCAGACCTTATATGAAGTGACCGGCCACAGACCGCTGACGACCCTGCAGGCCGTTGAGCCGCTCGGCCCGCAGCGGCTTGCCGAGGCTCTCATCATCGCCCCGGCCACCGGCACCACGATGGCGCTGCTGGCCGCAGGCATCAGCTCGACTCCCGTGACGCTGGCCGCAAAAAGCCTTTTGCGCGGCGGACGGCCCATTATTATCGCGCCGTCCACGAACGATGGGCTTTCGGGCAGTGCCCCGGCGCTGGGCCAGCTTTTGCAGCGGCGCAGCTACTATTTTGTGCCCTTCGGCCAGGACGACAGCTACAAAAAGCCGTGCAGCCTGAAAAGCGATTTCACGCTCCTGCCCGACACATTAGAGGCCGCGCTGCGCGGCGTGCAGATCCAGCCGCTGCTGCTGTAATAAGCAGGAGGGAACGCGGCATATAACGGGGTAGAGATACCCCTTGCCTTCCCCCTTGGGGGAAGGTCGCCCCGCAGGGCCGGACGAGGGGAGCGTATGCGGCAGCCCGTTGACTGACAATGCCGCCCGGCCCGCGCGTGTAAGGCAGCCGGCTGTCTGCCGGAAGGCTGCGGGCCGCATATATGCGGTCCCTACCGCGCATCCTCCCGCTTTCTGGCAATATCATAGGTTTAGGAGGCCCCGCTCATGCAGACGATCACCATCCACGGCAGACGCACCCTGCACGGCAGCATCCGGCCTGCCGCCGCCAAAAACAGCACCCTGCCGCTGCTGGCGGCGACGCTGCTCTGCGACGGCCCCTGCCGCCTGCAGGACGTCCCGCGTCTGGCCGACGTGGACACCAGCCTGGCGCTGCTGGACGCTGTCGGGGCCCGGGTGCGGCGCTGCGGGGCGGACCTCTGCACCCGTCCCGCGGACCGTCTCTGCGGCGACATTCCGGAGCATCTGGCCGGGGCCATGCGCAGCTCGGTATTTTATCTCGCGCCGCTGCTCTGCCGCGTCGGCTATGTGCGCCTGCCGCTGCCCGGGGGCTGCCGCCTCGGCCCGCGGCCCGTTGACATCCACCTGGCCGGGCTGGCCGCCATGGGGGCCGAGGTCGAATTGGAGGGCATCGCCGTCACGCTGCGGCGCACGGGGCCGCTGCATGGGGTGGATTTTACACTGCGGCTGCCCAGCGTCGGGGCCACAATGACCCTGCTGATGGCCGCCTGCTGCGCCGCGGGGCAGACCGTGCTGCGCGGCGCTGCGCAGGAGCCGGAGATCGGCGACATGATTGCGTTTCTGTCTGCCTGCGGGGCGGATATTCAGGGCGCGGGCACGCCGGTGCTGACCGTGCAGGGCGGCAGACCGCTGGGCGGAGCCTTTCACCGCCCGCTGCCGGACCGCATCGCCGCCGCGACCTACGCCGCCGCACTGGCGTGCGCGGGCGGACAGATCGAAATTGCGGGCTGCGACCCGGCCAGCTATGACTCGTTTCTGCGCTTTCTGGCCGGGACCGGCGTGCAGGTCAGCCGGGTCGGAGACTGCGTGCGGCTGGCCCGTGACCCCGCCGTGCCGCTGCGGGGCGGGGCGCACCTGCGGGCCGACGCCTGGCCC
>ENA-ORLW01003507-ORLW01003507.1-human-gut-metagenome-genome-assembly--contig:-NODE-3507-length-11828-cov-2.645222_pt1 | contig 11828 bp, 8 predicted proteins | sample MGYA00243017_ERZ508829 | MGnify/ENA primary metagenome ERZ508829 (study PRJEB26277, sample SAMN04329776) | human gut metagenome | biome: human-associated habitat | host: Homo sapiens | place: USA...
TCTTTTATATAGCACCCAGTCCTTCTTCTTTAGGTACTCCCAAAGCTCCTGCTTCTTCTGCAGGTTTTCTTCTGTACCGGAACGGATTAAGAGAATCGAGGAAATCGTTGTAATGATATCCAGATAGCTTAACATGTAACGGTATCTCTTCTTATTGGAATTCACCAGAGAGCGGTTCTCAACCATATAATCGATCATCAGCTTATTTACACGGAGCTGCTGGTCAATACGGCTGATCATCACACGTTCATGTACGGACTGGTCTTCTCTTCCGATATAATAACGGTAGAAATTCACATCCATATAATACATATTCCGTACAAAGGGAAGCGGCTCGAATACATAAATGTTATCCACATAGAACGTATGCTCCGGAAGCTGAATTCCACATTCCCTTAGCAGCTTCGTACGGAAAATCACGGAATGCATGAGAATATACTGTCCTTTATGGAAATGATGCACATCATCCCAGGTAAACATCTGGTCCACCGGGAGTGCATGGCGATAACGCATCACCTTCTTATGCTTCTCACCGGCCTTTTCATAAACAAAGTTGCTGATCAGCATATCCAGTGTGGTCTCACCGCCGGTAAGCTCATGGAGCTTTGCAAGAATCTGCCGGTATACCTCTTCCTTAACCCAGTCATCGCTGTCAACCACCTTAAAATACAAGCCTGTGGCATTTGCAATTCCTGTATTCACGGCCGAACCATGTCCCCCGTTTTCCTTATGGATTGCCTTCACGATCGTCGGATACTTTTCGGCATAGCCATCAGCAATCTCTGCGGTACGGTCCTTCGAACCGTCATCAATAATCAGAATTTCAACCTCTTCTCCACCAGCAAGAAGTGATTCAATACATTTTTCCATATATGCTTCGGAATTATAACATGGTACTGCAAACGATAATAATTTCATGTGCCATCCTCCAGATAATTTTGCACTGCTGCCATTCATTTCCCAAGCCTTCAGCAGCAGATGCTTCAAGCTATACTCCATTAACTCTCTTCCAGAAATGCCTTCAGATATGCCTTGTAGGCTGTTGGAATCGGATATCTTTCCCGTGCCTCCCGCTGCTCTACGAACACCAGGGAATCCTCCGGATTTCCGGTTGTTTCTGCCAATTCATCCACCTTCACCGCATAGCCAATCATATGCCATTCCTTATGGGAAAAGATATGCCTGCTTTGACTAAGCGGTTCAATCCGCAGCACGGATAAGCCCCTTTCTTTTAAAAATAATAATACTTCATCCTGTGAAAGATGTCCAGTAATGCTTGGGAACTCATACATTCCTGCAAGGAGACCTTTTTCCGGCCGCTTTGTCAGCGCTGCTTTCTTATCATCCTTGATAATCAGAACCGTTTTATCCTCGATCACCCGGGCCTTCTTCGGAGGCTTACAGGGAAAATCCGTCTCACGCCCTTCCCTATGTGCCACGCACAGCTCCTTCCATGGACATTCCCCACACTTTGGTGCTCCATTCGGCGTACAGACCATGGCTCCAAGCTCCATCAGAGCCTGGTTAAAATCTCCCGGCCGGTCTTCGGGCATGATCGCAAGAAGCTCCTCTTCGATTCCGTTCCGCACAGACTGCTGCATGATATTCGCAGCATCCGCACGCAGACGTGACAGAACCCGCAGTACATTTCCATCTACTGCAGGTCTTTTGATTCCGAACGCAATGGAGCTGATGGCTCCCGCCGTATAGCTGCCGATTCCCGGCAGGGAAAGGATATCTTCATAGGAAGGAGCCATTTCACCGCCATACCGGTCAACCAGTATTTCCGCTGCTTTTTTCATATTACGGACACGGTTATAATAGCCAAGTCCCTCCCACAGCTTCAGGAGCTTTTCCTCCTCTGCCTGTGAAAGGCTCCGGATATCCGGCAGTGCCTTCATAAAACGGTCGTAATAGGGCTTCACGGCTTCTACCCTTGTCTGCTGCAGCATAATCTCAGACACCCATACATGATAAGGTGTCGGTTCTTCCCGCCATGGCAGTATCCTTCGTCCACGGTCATAAAATGCAAGAAGCGGTTCCACACACTGCTTCAAAATTTCGTTGTCACTCATTGATTGCTATCCTGTCTGATTTATTCAAAACTACCATAACTGTTCCGTACCCTCACAGCTACAAACGATCCTCTACTTCCATATTCAACCCATTTCTATCTAAGGATCCTTATCCTATGGGTCCTTATCCTATGGATCCTTATTCTGCGCGGCTTTCTTTTTATAGGGCACTCTGGCAGACGGCACCACCTGGGATGCCAGCTTCGTATGTACTGCCTGATCATCAAAGAAAATCTGCGCTCCAAATGCCTTCAGCACATCACTCTTTGAAATTCCTCCCAGGAAAAAGGCTTCATCAATCCGCACGTTCCATGCGCGCAATGTACGGATCACCCGTTCATGCGCCGGTGCACTTCTAGCAGTAACAAGTGCCGTCCGGATCGGTGCCTGATCCTGCGGAAAGTCCTTCTGGATATCCGAGATGGTTTTTAAAAACTTGGCAAACGGTCCCTGATTCATCGGCTGGTTTGCCCTAAGTCTTTCATTCTCTTCAAAGGCTTCCAGTCCCTGTTCCTTATAAAGCTGCTCCGATTCATCCGAAAACAGGACAGCGTCCCCATCAAATGCGATCCGGATCTGTGAAAGCGGTTCCACAGTTTCTCCTACCGCCTGAATCCGGTCACAGCAGATAATCCCGGCAGCAATTCCACTGTCAATCGCTGCCTGTACATCCGCTTCATCCGCAGACAGATAAAGATCGGTGTGAAAGGCATTTAAGTACGGCGCTAACGATGCTCCGCTTGCCAGTACTGCTCTCGAAATCTGCAGCCCGTAATGCGCAATGGAATTAAATACCCGCAGTGAGGTGTCCGGGCTGTTATGGGACATGATGATGACCTCCACTCTGCCCTCCTGCCCCGGAATTTTATTAATATTAAGAAGTGCTTCAATCAGCCGGAAGCCATTGCCCGGCATCAGGTAATCCTTCTCATGCTCTACCTGATACCGGCAGTAAGCCTCCACCCCCTGCGTTTCAAACAATTCATTCTCCACGGACAGATCAAACAATGCCCGCGAAGACACTCCGATTACCAGCCGATGCTCCAAATCATATGCCATCGTGTACTCCTTCCTGATTTCACCACTGTTTCTGTTTCAGGCTTTTCAATTCCCTCATCGGAATTGAAATCCAGTCACTATTAAGCAGATCAGCTTTCATATGGTACAGGTACACTCTGACTCTGGGGCTTCCTTCCGCATCCGGCGGTCTTTTACCTGAGTCGGTTACATTCATACCGTTCCAGGGTCAGAAGACAATTCTTCAACTCTTCATAACGGTCTTCAAGGTTTCCGTCCTTGATCTCCAGATCGACGGAAAGTGCCATGGTATTAATCATATCATCCGTAACCCGTGCATGCAGTCCATGGAGAATATTCAGTCTTTCTTCAAAAGTATCTGCCTCCAGAAACTCAAGTACCATAGGATCAATATTCATTTCTTCTGCTTCCTGCTGATTGTTCTCCTGTACCGGTTCAAACCGGTATTGCTGCCGGATATCCGGATACTTCATACGGTCTACCATCTCCGTGAACATCAAAAGGGGACGCGCATACACCTGATGATCTCCATACTGCGCCTCATAAATCACCAGCTCTTCTCCCGTTTCACTGTGCTTTGCGATGGCAATTACCCGATACAGATTTCCTTTAAAATGACGATAAAGCTGTCCTGCCTGTGGTCTCATCTGTCAGATCCTCCATTCAGATATATATATTTAAGTATAACCCTGTTTGGAGTTCTTGTCATTCTTTTGCTTTACTTTTCCATTATCCGAATAAAATTTTACTCCAGCCTTTACTTTTCTTTACAGAAAGATATAGGTAATTACCCCTTCCATTTTCTCTCTCCTGATCTGCAAAAGCTCCTCCTGCAGCTGCTCCTGTTCTTCCTGCTGCAGATTTCCGATCCCATGATGATGAATGGTCATGGTATAGCTTCTGTTTTCTTCTTCATCAATCACCTTCGTCATGGTAATGCCGCTGTTTGAATACCCCTCTTCATTCAGGAAAAACCGCACCTCCTTCACATATTCTGCTTCTATCTCACGGTAGTAATTCTCCCGTTCCCTGCGTTCCACCTTTTCACTGCTGTGTACTGTTCCGGAAATACAGAAGACGGTAATTCCGATTAATACCAGTGCACTGACGGTTATAATTACTCTCCTTGCTCCTTCTCTCATGATGACTCCTCCATTCTGATTCCGTTGAATCTGTTTCCCAATGTTTTCTCATTTCCATGATCCCAGTCTATCAGAAGATGTGTCCCATAAATGTCACTCAAAAAGCAAAAAAGCCAGATGATTTCTCACCTGACCTTCTGCCTGCTTATTTTCAATTTATACCTCTATTACTTTTACTTATTTCATCCACTCCTGCGGGCTCTGCGACAGATTATCCTGCTCCTGTCCCTCCACAAGCGCAGATGCCGGAATATCATCCGGAACCACCCACGTTCTGGCTTCCGGAATCAGAAGAGAACTGTCACAATAGGCACAGACCGTATCATTTTCACCTGCCGGTGCCCCGCAGTTCGGGCATTCTTTATAATATCGTAAGGACGCCTGATGCTCCGTCTTTTTACAATCATATTCAACCTACTGCTACATAGCCTGATAGTACTGGATCATTTCAAGGCAAAAGGCCCGTTCCATCTGGTCAGCTCTTCTGACTGCCCAGCCTTTCCATGAAATCAGCAGTACCGGAAGGAGCCATTGTCCAAAATAAATCAGCTGGTCTGCAGCATAAAATGCCCCATCCGTCATGGAAATATTTTCAAAGAAGGGAATCAGAAGCTCATAAAATAGATTCAGAAAGGTTCCAAACATCGCAAGAATCAGCACAACATCAAACACTCCGCTGCAGCGCACCGGCCATGGAATTTTCTTCACCATGCTCGCTGCCCATACCGGTCAAAGCGATCTTCGGACGTTTACCGAAGCTACCGGTCTCAAGACCATTGGCGATATCCAGGAATGTCTGGGCAATAATACCTTCGATATTCCCTGCCATTATTGTACCTACTCGCCTTCCATCAGAGCCACAGCTAACTGCTTCATCGCCTTGGCACTCAAATATTTAAAATCAGGTCGGTATTGTACCGACCTGATTTTATGTTATAACCATTTTATTCACAAACCATTGTAAGATTATCAAGACCTACCGTTCCGTTAGACTTTGCGGCTCTAAGGTAGAATGAGCCTATTTCCGTTATATCATTTGAACTGTAGAAATCCAAATCATTAAGTTCGGCTGTTATGTCGTTATCATTTTTCAAAGTCACATTAATCTTCTTTGTAGCGAAATTAATTTCAGCATTTAGGTGTATCCATGAACCGACAAAATCGCTTGACACTGTTTGACCGTTTACAAGCAATGTACTTCCGGAATTGTATTCAAACGCAATTATATGTCCGTCATATTTTTTACTTTTGTTTACAAAGCCGTAATTCACGTTGTTACTGTCAAATTTCGGAGATGTATCGCCGATTGAGAATTGACTGTTACCCGCCGTTCCCTTTGGTGCAAATTTAATATCGGCATTTACCGTAACCGTTTTATTTGTACAATCTATAGTATCAAGTTTCTGCCATACTCCTACCGTTGAACCCGTTGACGCATAGCTTAAATAAGTGTTTTCATTATCCTTTGCAACAGTCAATTTAGGACTTCCGCCGCCGTATGTCAACACACTGTCATCAATAGTATAATTTTCAAAATCAGCATAGAAATCATATTCGCCGCCTACATCATATACAAGAGTAAATACGCTATTCTCCTCAAGTTTATCTGCAGTATATACCGACTTTTCGGCGTTATACTTATATGTGTACACCTTACCGTCACGTTTAACAACTTGGTCTTTACAGTAATCAGCCGAAACGGTATACTTATCTCCGACATAGAAATCGCCTGTTTCCGTTACGTTTTCCATAATATCATTACCTTGATTGTCTTTAAATTTAATCGCAATATGAGCCTTTGTTAAATCCGTTACAGAAACCATTGGTACAGTGATATTTTTCGATTCGGTTGCCTGTGAAAGTTCAAGTTTTTGTCCTGCGTCACGGTAGCCGTCTGCTGTTGCACTGATTAAATAATCACCCTCGCAAAGCAAATATTCACCGTTTGAATTAGGTGTAAGCACTGCACCGCTTATACCGTCTTTAACAACAATATTTGCGTCAACACTTTCCTTGCTCTTTGAATCAACCGCACCGAATGTCATTTTATACTGCGGTCCGCTGACTTTGCCGATGCTTACATTATCAACAATACACGATCTGTCGGCATATCCATGATTTGAGCTGAAATTTATACCGCCAAGACTTCCTGTGCTGTCACCGATTTTGCCTGTAAATTCAGCAGTCTGTCCGCCGTCATATGATACGGTCACATACGCCTTATTTGAACCGAAATCAATTACATTTTTAAAGTGAGTCGGTTTATTTGATGATGAGCTGTTATTTCCTCTTGATATTGCCGCCGACAATTTTGAATAATCATCAAGAACATCATTACCGCCTATTTTAACATTCGTATTACCGGATAAATCATATGCACAAATTTGTGTTGATACGATTGCTTTACCGTTTGCGTCTGTAAGGCTGTATGACATTGTTTTACCGCTGTGCTTACCGAATGTAATATCAAATTCAACCGTCAATGTTTCGCCTTGTGAAGTTACTACAGGCTTTGCATACTGCATTGACGCACTTCCCGTTGAAGTACCTTTTGTTGAATTGTTCATCAAAATCTGACCGTTATTGTTTACCGTATCACCTATCAATGTAAACGCATTTGCACCGTTAGTATCGTTTAAGTCGGTATCAAATGTCCACTTGCTTACCTGTGTTTCTTCGCCTTGAGTATCAGGAGTTATATTTTTTACAGTATTCTTTGTTTCATCATAAGTACTGTCCTTATCCACTCCGACACGAATATAGTATTTTCCTTCTTCTTCGTTCCACGGAATGTATTTGTAGCTGTCACTGTCAAGTATTTCGCCGTATACATACTTAATATTATCCGCCGTAATATCCTCCGATATTTCGCAATCAGCTGCCAATACAACAGACTTTTTACCGTATAAAGAACTGAAATCTGTTTTTAGAGTTATATAGTTGTCCTCTGCCTCTGACTTAATCTTACCGAACGTTTTAAACGGTGCAATCGGCTGCATATCGGTTAAATTATCTACTACATATATCGCATATGCCGTTGTATTATCTGCCAAAGCCAAATTGACATTTACCGTTGTTTTGCCGTTTATTTCAGCTTTATTCATAGCTGTTGATACCGCATTGCCGTCCTTATCATAGCCGACAGTAAATACAACCGCATTTTGTAAATTTTCGGTTAAGCCGATTAAATCAACAGTCTTTACAGTATTATTTTCCACTGACACATTACCTACAACTGCCTTTGGCTCATATGTCTTGTCAATACCGCTGACTTCCGTATCTTCCGTTACGGTTGATGTTTCTTTTGTTGTGTTATATGTTGTGTTGTAGCTTTCAGGTGCGCCGAAATACGAATTTATATTATTCTTAGAAAGCACCATTTTGTCTATGACTACGCCTGTTGACACATTGTACACTCTTACAGTATGATACCCCGCCTCAGAAACATTAATCTTTGTTGTAAGCTTTTCACTGTTGCACAATACGCCTTTTGACCATGCGTCCGTCTTGCTCCTGCTTCCGCTGTATTTATTAGTCCCGCTTAACACGATAGGAGTACCGTCATCTGTCGCTACCGCCAAACGCATAGTTCCGCGTTCATTGAGAGTAGGCATACGATAAACGTCCAATGTGTATGAACCTGCATTTGTGAAGTAAACCTTGTACTCCATATATGCCGCTGAATTGGTCAAATTACTTTCCTTTGCATTAGAGGCTGTTTCAGGATAAGCTTTCATTGTGTTTCCGCTTCTGCCGAAGTCTTTCTCTTCTTTCCATTCATAGCCGTTTACATCAAATTTATCTGTGTAGTGTTCAGATTCTATCGAAACAACTCCGCCTGCCTCAACATATGTTTTTTCAGAAATTTGTTCTGTCGGATTTTCGATTGTTACGGCAATCTGCTTTGTATCAACAACATTATCACCTATTTTTTGCTCAACGGTAACCGTTGCATTGCTTACTCCGTCTGCCGCCTTTGATTTATCAACGCTTATATGCACTCTGTCACTGCCGTATGACTTTCCGCTTGTCTTGTCAAATACAAGTGCATTTGAGTCTGACGTAATTTCATAGTCAAGTCCGCCGTAACCTTTGTTAATTACGTCAATAAATTTATCATATGTATCATAAGTTGAAACTGTCATAGTCGGATTATCCGAATAATCCATCTGCGAATCGGTCATTACCGCAAGTTCGGTATAATCAAGCGCTGATACTTTCGGTGCGTTAAGTTCTGTAGTTATATGTGCGTCACAACCTTGCAATTTTGACGGATTGTTATTCATAATGTTATTCCACTTGCCGTCCAGCATAGAGTTGTAATAAGCCATATCCGTATTGATTTGCTTAACCGCATTATCAGCTTCTTCAGCATACTTATTAGCCGCCGCACCTCTGTTTTGGCTTACATACAGATTTGCTCTGTCGGTCTGTACATAGTCGATAGCCATATTTGTTGCGGTACGTATAGGGTACAATGCAAGTTCAAAGAATGACGCTTGCTTATCTGTCGGAAGTTTTTCGTATAGCTTTTCCGCTCTTGCACAAATATCTTTATATTCGTTTATATATCTTTCACCCTCATCACCGTATGCAGTCATCGAGAAATCACCTGTTCTTAAAAATTCAGGTCGCTTTGCGTTTGCAATTTCATAATACTTATCCATTATATCAGCATATTCTTTTGCGTCCGTTTCATTCATATTAAAATCACGTTTTGCGTTCTGCTCATATATTGAAGATATTTCTGTATTTGATGTTGACCATACGTTTTTAGCCAAATCGGCAAAGTATTCAATTTCTTTTTCAGCCGGTTTCAAGTCACCTACGTTTAATATCCAAACCTTATTTGCACCCATGTCATATGACTTTTTAAGTTCTTCACGAATAAGTCCCGGCTGTGTGCTTGAAAGCCACAGATAACTCGTAGGATAACCGTAATAAGAAATATGATAGTAGATACCTGTTTTACCCGCTCTTGCACGTTCCGCATCGTCCGCATTTTGACGTACATATCCGTAGTTGTCATCTGTCCACATAATTGTTACATCATCAGGAATTTTTAACGCTCCTGTGTTGTATATCGCTTGTACGTCTTTATACGGAATGAATATTTGAGGTATATCCTCGATTTTACGACCGTCTGTGCAAAGTTCTTCTTCAAGAATTTTTCTTTGTGTTGCAATAATTTCGTTTAATGCGGTTGTTGTGTCCATATTTGTTGAGAATGAACCGTCATGAACACCACGCATACCAAGTGTATAGATATTTTCGTAACTGCCGTTTGTCTTTACACTGTCACGCCAGTAATCAGCCAAAAACTCCTTATTATCAACCGCATTACCGTCACCGTCATGATCAGTCCACATATATGAAACCGATCTGCCGCTGTCGTCCTTTGTATTGATGTACAGCTTTTTGTCAGGGTGATCCGCAAGCCATTGTTGCTGATACGGATAAAGTTCACCAAGGTTATTTCTCAAAAGCGGCTCAGCGTGTGAGGATCCCATAACTATACCGTATTTATCGGCAAGCACCGCATTTTCGGCGTCCAAATGGAATGCGTTTGAATACTGGTGCATCGCAGGCCATAGAGTGTTAGCCTTTAAACGAAGAATAAGCTCGTATATCTTTTCATACGTTTCCTTATTCATATTTCCGTCACCCATTGAGGTTGACCATTGGTTTAAATTGTATTCATCATTTAAGAAAATTCCTCGATACTGAACACTCGGCTCATCTTCCGTATATCCCTCTTTAGGAAGATTGATATATAATTCGTCCGCTTTTTCGGGCTTTACGTCCGCCCACCATTTCCATGGTGACACACCGATTTTTTCACAGAAATCATATATGCCGTAAATCGTACCGCGTTTATCCGAACCGGCAATAATAAGATTACCGCCGTTTTCTTGAACGGTAAAACTTTCCCACTTATCCTTTATTTCTGAAACGTCAATCGCTCCCATTTCCGCAAGTGAATCTATCGCCTTACTGTTTCCGAGTGTACCGACTATAATATTTGCATCGCTCCAATCGGTATCTGCCGGCATAGTCGCTTTCGGTGTTTCGGTATATGTATAGCTGTTTGCAATCGGCGTAACAGTCAATTTGTCATTTTCTGTTTTCCACACAAATGCTTTTACCGTTTTACCGTCAAAACTCGGAAGTTCTTTAAAATGTGCCGTTCCGTTTGTACTGTTTATGTTGTCCTCCGATATAAGCACCTTTTCTATCGTTCCGTCAGTGTTGTACACCGCAATAATACCCTTACCGTTTTCCGTAAGCAACTTGTAACCGTCAACAGACATACTTGCCGATGAAATATTAATGCCAGAAATTTTCACTTCATCTGACATTGACTGAATATCTGCATTAATCGTAACAGTCTGCCCCGATACGTCCGATAAATCGTCTTTCATATCTCCCACTGCACGAATTACACTCTCATAATCATTGCTGTCAACATAAATTTTAGCTTGCTTGTCTTTTCCGATAAGCTTAACACCTGTATCAGCAGAAATGTAACCCGATACGGAATTGTTTACCGTATTGTCTGCCAACGCCGTCATAGGTACGGCTGTCGGTATCATCATTGCCGTCACAATAAGTGCTGAAATAAACTTTTTCATATACCTTTCCTCCATAATATATTTGTTAATCTAATTATATATTAATAACAATATATTTTCTATGACTATATTCGCTTATTTATGATTTTATTTAACTATATTATCATTTAGTGATTTTAAGCACAAAAAAACTCAGATTTCATAGAAATCTGAGTTTATGGCTCGACGTGACGATTTTACTGTCATCAGAAATTATGACCATTCCATCCCCAATCGGCAATAGGATGATATGTTACATAAATCGCATTGCTGGGAATACCCAGTTCCTGTTCATATATCTCGCAAATCTTCGCTGTCATATTATCATAGTCCGATGCTGATGCGTTGCCGAACAAGCTGACTGAAACATACGCACCTTTATCAATCTTATTGCCTGCCATCCACAAATCATAATCATCTTCAATTCCAACCATCAAATAAGTTTCAGTCTTATGGAGTGTTGTAATAGCTTTTCCAAGCTCAGACTTGATTTTTTCTTTCTGTTCCTCTGTTACTGATACTGTAACTTTTGAATCAATAAATGGCATTTTCTTTCTCCCTTCATTCTTATATAAAGCTGACTGATTTATCAAAATCTATCTCGTGCGGCTCTTTTTCCGTAGCTCTATGTCCTACCGCCACAGCAATTGCAAACTCGTGATCATCAGGAAATTTCAAGAGTTTTGCAAAATAATCTTTTTTCTCTCCTCGCATAACATCGTCAATAATTCCTATTATCAGGCTTCCAAGTTTCATTGACTGTGCTGCGAGCGCAATGTTCTGGACTGTTATTCCCGCGTCAAGCTTACTCCACTTAAAATCCTTATCTGCGCTTAATATCAATACTGTTGGCGCGTTATAATAAAAATTGTTTGGATTACTTTCGATTTTAGCTTTTGTTTCATCATCAGGAGCCGCTTTTAGCATTGTTAATTTACATTGAGTATCTATTTCTTTCAATA
>ENA-ORLW01003509-ORLW01003509.1-human-gut-metagenome-genome-assembly--contig:-NODE-3509-length-11823-cov-2.519241_pt1 | contig 11823 bp, 3 predicted proteins | sample MGYA00243017_ERZ508829 | MGnify/ENA primary metagenome ERZ508829 (study PRJEB26277, sample SAMN04329776) | human gut metagenome | biome: human-associated habitat | host: Homo sapiens | place: USA...
AATAGATCTACGGTCATTTTCTATATATAGCATATGAATGTAACTGCTGTTTTATGAACAAAAAAATCCCCCAGAATACCACCATATAAGGTGATATTCCCGGGGGACATGTCACAGCTTTGTATTACTTGCTGCTCTGATTATCTTTTCTCTTTTTAGATGCCACAATAACACCGCATCCGGCAAGACTTATTAAGAGCACAACTGCTATTGGTACAACAGGAGCTCTGTCACCAGTATCCGGCTTGTTCTTGTCCTCTGTTGTTATTTCAGTAGTCTCAGTTGTCTGTGTTGTCTCGGTTGTCTCTGTGGTTTCCGTAGTCTCGGTCGTTGTTGTCTTCTTATCAACCATTGTGATAGTAACAACAATATCCTCGCCGGCTGCAACCTTATCATCAGAAACTGTGAACAGTATATCATCAGCCTTGTCATAGCCCGAAGGAGCCTTAACCTCTATGAGTGCATAGATCTTGCCAATTACAAGTACATTGTTGACTTCATGCGCACTGCCATCTGTTACCCACTCATCAATGAGTTTTCCATCAGCATCCTCGAGTCGAAGTGTTGCGCCCTTTACAGGAACACCCTCCTCATCTACTTTCTCAAAGCTGTATTTTACTGAAGGTTCAAGCCATGTAATGTTTCCATTCTCATCAACTCTGGCTGTGACTTTACCTGTGTCAGTATTAAAACCACCGTCAAATGATTCAACTGTAATCTTTCCGTTCTCATCTTTCTTGAACTTGATTGATATTGGCTGTTCAGATACATAGTATCCATCCGGCGCCTGTATCTCTCTGATCGTATACTCTGTGCCGATCAAAATACCGTCAAACTTGAGAACTCCGTTGCTGTCTGTTGTAGCCTTAGCGACAAACTCTTCCTCACCATTCTCGTTCTCCTTGTAGAGTCCGTATACTGAATTTGGAAGCTTTATGCCATTGTTCTCCTCTGCAACCTTCTCTATCTTGAGATCTGTTCTAGGAAGATCATTTATCAGTGTGTTATCCTGAACACCATTTAACACTGCATAAGTGTCAATGTTTGCCTCTGTTACCTCTGCTGTGTAGACTGTGTTATCGATAATATAATCTCCGATAGTCTTACTCTCTTTTACAAGATACGTACCAATCTTAAGATCCTTGAATGTCACAACACCATTTACACTTGTTGCTGTCATTACAGGATTCTCACACTCTGTATCTGTACCCTCATAGAGCGCAAACTCTACACCATCAAGCATTTTTACATCATCAGGGTCTTCAGCACATGACTCCTTATAAAGTCCAGCCTTAGTGAACTTGACAGTGCCAAGCTTGTAGGTATCAACGAACTCTACATCGGCTGTATTTCCACCAATAAGTGTTATTCCGGATGCCTCTGTTCCTTCACCGTCTATTCCATCCACAGTATAGCTGACTGTTACCGCTGCTCCATCATCCTCAACTGTATATGTACCATCCGGCATATTTACAAGAGTTATCTCATACTTGCCATTTCCAAGCTTTGCCACCTCAGAGTCTGTAAGCTTTATGATCTTACTGTAGCCTGCATTGTTTGTAACATTGAACGTTACATTTGCCGCTGCATCATCTGCTGTAATATCTCCATTTATGGTCTTGGTAAGTTTTATAACATTTGGCTTGTATGTGTTTGTTATGTCATATCCAGTAACAGATGCCTTGTATCCCGAAACAGCATTCTCTGATACAGAATACTTGATCAGGGTTCCATTATCTTTGTACTTTGGTAAATCTGTAAAGCTGTAATTCCAATCAGTATCTGCTGTAACCACGAGGCTCTTTATAACAGTACCATCTGCAAGAAGCTTAACTGTTATTGAATCTGGTCTCTGACCATCGTGATCATCGTCATCAACCCACGTCTTAGTGCCTGATACATTGATCGTCTCAGGTGTGTGCTGATTGTCAACCACATATCCATCAGCTGCATTTCCTGTTATGACTGTTGTGTAACCATCTATAGTTGTAGTCTCCTCAACTGTGTAGTCGATGGTCTGTCCATTTTTCTTCTCGTCAAGAGCATTCCATGTATGTGTCCAGTTATTTGCCTTGCTGAGCGTTACCCCAGAGCCAGCTACAACCTGTCCATCAGCCAGAAGACGAACCATTACGCTAGGTGTTCTCTTGCCGTCCTGGTTATCATTATCACTCCACTTCTTTGTAACTGATACACTTGTCTTTCCTGGTGTGTAACTGTTCGTGATATCATATCCATTTACAAGTGTCTGATAATCCTCAACAGCATTTTCTGTGATACCGTATGTGATCTCGTTGCCACCTGCGTACTTTGGAAGATCTGTAAAGCTGTACTTCCAGCCGTTCGCAGCTGTAACTTCCTTATCAGCCACCTTCACTCCGTTTGCAAGAAGATTTACTGTGATCTTTCCTGGTCTCTTACCATCCTGATCATTTGCATCATTCCATATCTTCTTACCACTTATTGAAGTTGTCTCTGGTGTGTAACTGTTCTTGATGATATAACCGGTCTTCGCAGATCCTGTGATAACTGTTGCATATCCTTCAACCGATGTAATCTCTTCAACAGTATATTCAATAGGTGATCCATTCTTGTTGATATCAAGATCACTCCATGTATGACTCCAGTTGTTGGCATCACTGAGATCCACCTCAGAATCTGCAACTACGTTTCCGTCGGCAAGAAGTCTTACTTTTATATTTCTAGCTCTCTTGCCATCCTGGTTATCAGCATCATCCCAGGTCTTTGTAACTGATACACTTGTCTTTCCTGGCGTATAACTGTTCGTGATATCATATCCGTTGACAAGTGTCTGATAGTCCTCAACAGTATCCTCTGTGATGGTGTACGTGATTTTATTGCCATTTTTGTACTTTGGAAGATCCGTGAAATTGTACTTCCAACCATCTGCCTCAGTTACTTCCTTCGTAGCATATATGTCTCCATCTGCAAGAAGATTTACCGTAATCTTTCCTGGTCTCTTGCCATCCTGATCGTTTGCATCGTTCCAGGTCTTTGTTCCTTCTATATTGATCGTTTCAGGCGTGTGACTATTGGTAAATGTATATCCGTTTTCTGCGTCTCCTGTCACAGCTGTAGTGTATTCGGAAACAGCATCCTCAGTTACTTCGTATGTTATCTCTGATCCATCTGCATATTTAGGAAGGTCTGTAAAACTAAACTTCCAGTCATTTGCTGCTGTGACTTCAAGACTCTTGATCTTTGTTCCGTTTGCAATCAGGTTGACTGTGATACTTGGAGGTCTGATACCATCCTGATTCTCACCGTCGTCCCAGATCTTAACGCCCTTTACTGATGTCGTCTCTGGTGTGTAGCTGTTCGTAACTGTGTATCCTGTTGTCATATCTCCGGTTATCACTGGAGTATATTCTTCAGTAATATCTGTTTCTTCTACAGTGTAAGCTATCGCAGCTCCATCCTTGTTCACATCAAGATCTGTCCATGTATGTGTCCAGTTGTTATCTGCTTTTAATATAGTCTCTGAGCCATCTACTGCTATTCCGTTCGCAAGCAGCTGAACCTTTACACTCGTAGGTCTCTTTCTGTCCTGATTGTTTGCATCATCCCATGTCTTTGTACCAGCTATATTGATGGTCTCTGGTGTGTAGCTGTTGGTTATTACAAATCCTGTCTTGGCATCACCCGTGACCTTCTTCGTATATCCGGTTACTGTGGCTGTCTCATCTACTGTATAACCTATAGCTGTACCGTTCTTATAAACTGCAAGATCTTTCCATGTATACGTCCAGTTGTTGTCCTCTTTAAGAGTTACCTCTGAACCGGCAACCTCTGTGCCATCAGCAAATAATTTGACAGTGATTTCTTTTGCCCTCTTGCCGTCCTGATTTCCAGCGTCATCCCAGATCTTCGTGACATTGACATCTGTAGTCTCTGGAACATGTGTGTTTGTAATATCATAACCATTTGGAGCTGCTGTATATCCCTCCACACTGTCCTCTGTGATGGTATACTTTATCTCCTGACCATTGCTGTACTTTGGAAGACCTGTAAAGCTGTACTTCCAACCTTCTGCCTCTGTAACAGTCTTTGTCTTGTAAGTCTGACCATTTGCAAGGAGATTTACTGTGATGCTCTTAGGTCTCTTACCATCCTGATCATTTGCATCATTCCAGGTCTTTATTCCATCGATATCTATCGTCTCAGGTGTATGACTATTGGTAACAGTGAAACCTGTCTTGACATCTCCTGTAACTTCAGCCTTATATCCTGGCACATTGCTTGTCTCTTCAACAGTATATGTTATATCCTTACCGCCGGACTTAAGTGGAATATCGTTCCATGTGTTTGTCCAGTTGTTATCGGCATTCAGTGTTACTTCTGAATCTGCAACATCTGATCCATCAGCAAGGAGCTTGACCTTAACACTGGTTTCTCTCTTGCCATCCTGATTATTGTTATCATCCCAAACCTTTGTCACTGAAATACTTGTCTTACCAGGTGTGTAGCTGTTGGTGATGTTATATCCATCTATCAAAGTTGTATAATCTTTAACAGCATCCTCTGTTATTGTATACATGATCTCTGATCCGTTGTCATACTTAGGAAGATCTGTGAAACTGTACTTCCAGTTATCATTCTTTGAAACCTTCTTTGAAGCAACCTCATTGCCATTTGCAAGAAGTCTTACTGTAATCTCAGAAGCTCTCTTTCCGTCCTGATTATCTGCATCATTCCATGTCTTTGTTCCGCTGATATCAATTGTCTCAGGTGTATGACTGTTGGTGATGGCAGAGCGAGTCTTCACGTCGCCGGTTATCTTGGTATCATAACCCGCAACCGCATCCTCTTTAACGGTATAAGCTATCTCATTGCCGTTATCATCGTACTTTGGAAGATCAGCAAAGCTGAAATTCCAGTTACCTGACGCATCAGGGGTAACCGTCTTACTTGCGACCTCAGTCGTTCCATTCATAAGACGGACTTTAATATCCTCAGCTCTCTTGCCATCCTGATTATTATTGTCATCCCAAACCTTGGTTCCACTTACCGTGATAAATGCCTTGTATTCATTCGCCACAGTCACAAGTGATGATGTCGATGATGAAATAACAACATCCGCAGCCGTATTGCCTGTTGATGAACCTACAGTATATGTAACTTTATGTGTATATCCATCAAACGCTGCACTTGTCTCTGTTACAGTGTATTTTCCATATGGAGCATTATTGATAACGTAGCTTCCTAAGTAAAACTGATCATATGTTACGATTGTAGGTCCCTTGTATCCCTCAGGGCCTGATATTGTAAATGTGATCTGCTTCTTCTGTGCATCTGTAAGCTTTGTATCATCGAGGTCTCCGCTGAAGAACTTCGTGATAACAAGGCTTCCAACATTCAGCTTGTTTGTGATCGTTGCAGCGGTAACTACATCGTTCTCATCCTTTGTGAGCTGAACATCGCGTGTATATCCTTCTACGTCATCCTCATCTACAGTGTAGTTGATAAGATTGCCATCGGCATCCTTCTTATCAAGATCTGTAAATGTTCCACTCCAGTTATTTGAATCATTGAGTGTAAGTGTCTTGTCAACGAGCTTTGTTATATTGCCCGCCGCATCCTCTGTGGCAAGTGTAACTTTGATGTTCTTTGGTCTTGCTGACAGAATGTTGTCGCTGTCATCCCACTTCTTGGTTACAGGAATATCGATCGTCTCATTTGTCACCTTTGTGTTGGTGTTCGTGATGGTGATCGTTCCGGTTGCTGTTCCATTATTACTTATTGTGACCTGGTAATCAGCATTATCGAAATCCTCTTCTGCAAAGTAGTAGAGGTAGTTGCCATTTGCATCAGCTACTTTAAGCTCTATCTCATCGCTTGTCCACTTATTTGCACTATTTAAGGTAATTGTCTTTACAACAGGATCTGTGTTCTTGTCGTAACTTGATGGATTAGTTGATGCATAGATCTTAACTGTTATACTGTCAACCGGAATATCCTTCAGTGTTCCACCTGCAGCATCCTTCCATACCTTTTTAACAGTTATCTTTCTGTTCTCAGGAGTGTTATCTACTGGCAGTGTATAATCCTGTGAACCTTTGCTGTCAAGGACTATGTCTGAGATAGAATCAGTTGTCACCTCAGCAGGTTTCGGTCCTGTCAGGCTGGATGAGATATTGTTCTCATATATGTATATAGGATCTGTGAGCTTCTCATAACCCTCTGGTGCTTCCACCTCTATAAGCTTGTAATAGTAATTATAATACAAACTTGATAATGTAAGTCTTCCCTGTTCGTTAGTTACTCTTTCCTCATCGCTTCCAGGTACCATGAGATTCCAGTTAGTGTCTGCACTGTTGTTTGGATCACCATATCTGTAAAGCGCAAACTTCGCACCAGCAAGCTTGATTCCTGTCATTATAGAGTCAGTTTTTATTATCGAAAGATTAAACTGCTCTGTATCAGTTCCCATTGATGAATCCTGATCATTGATGTTCGTGTCCGTTGATGACGAATCTGCCGAACTTGTAGATCCAAGAATACCAACGCTGTTCTTAACATCCGCTGTAAGCTTACCTGTATATACAAGAGTATATGTATACTTCAGAATAAACTTTGTCTCATCCGGCATGGTGAGTGTCAGTGTAGACATCTTAGCTGTCGTATCATCTGCATATGTATAGCTGTATTTGTCCGCCGGAACTTCAGCGCCTGTATCTGCGTACAGAAGCTTAAACGAACCATCCTTGATAAATACTCTCTTTACTGCATCCGCATTGCTGTAGTCATACTTGTCAACTACAGTTATGGATCCTGTATTGCCAAGAGCCTCACCCTTCTCATTGATATGCACAGTATATTCAATACTGTTGGTGTCATTATCATAGTTTCCTGCAGTTTTGGTAATATTCGGTCCAGTCACAGTAACCTTTGCGCTGTCATCCTTGGTCTTAGTTGAACCGTCGGTTCTGACAACTGTTGCCGAACAATTGTTGGTGAATTCCACGTCACTGCCACCAACAACGGATGATATATCCTTTGTGACCTTGACTGCATAGTAGACAACAACCTTGACATTTCTGGTATAAAACTCAAGTGACTTTATGTCAAAACTAATACTGTTGCTTGCCACATTAAAGTTCTCTATATAATTATTTGCACCTGTCTGAGGTCTCGTCTTATTATCTGCATAATAAGAAACAAAATATATTCCAGCATGGCCAATAGTCTCTCCTACACCCTCTGGAAGCATATCACTCTTAAGGTATGTAGTATCGAGCTCAGTTCCTGCAGGAAGTGTATCTGTAAAGGAAAGTCTGTCTCCATCTCCATACGCAAAGTCACCGTTGAGAACTACCTTATATACGAACACATTGTTAGCCTTGTCATATACTACAATGCTTTCTTTCTCATCAGTACCATTAGTGTAGCTGTACTTCTCTACAACAGACCCCTTCGTTATTCCAGATACAGGATGTGAATCCTGTGATGTCTTGGATGAACCATCAATAGTAAGAGTACCCTTGTTGACTGCCGTATACTTGCTGTCAGACTTTACTGTCGTATTATATGTGATAACATAATCTATCGGGGTCTCCTCCGTGCCTGTTATATCTCTGAGGAATTCTATTGTATATCCTATTATGTAGTTATCAGATGATGCCGGAACATCTGCAACGCTGTCAATAGTTGAAAGCGTTGGTGCCCATACATTTGAGAAGTCAGCGTATGTTACCTTTACCTTGTAGTCAACTCCCTCTGTGAGGCCAGCTATTGTAAGTCCGTTTATCTGATCTGCCGTAAAGTAATGCTTTGGAAGTGCTCCATTATCATATGTTACAGAGTCAGTATATGTATCATTCGCATTGAGCTTGTCAACGCCAGATATTGTAGACTTCCATGCAAGGGTATATGTATCATCGTTCTCCGTCTCTGATACGAATTCCTTCTTTACTGAATCACCGGCCACCTCTACAGTCGCCTCGGCGCTGTCCGTAACTCCGTTCTTCTCTATTGTCGCTACATTCTTATAAACATCAGTCAGCTTATCAAGCTTGGATGAATCTGTTGTGTAGGTGAACACGATCTTGGATTTGTTCTCTGTCACATCAACCCTTGAAGTTCCATCCGTCAAATAAAGTTTACCATTCTCTTCCACAAAGCTTGCAGGAAGATTGATAGTGGTTGAAACATCTGTGTCATTTATGGATACGCTGCACGTCTTTTCGTCTGTGAGCTCTGTCCCATTCTTTGTGAGTATATCCGATACTGACATTCCTGTCAGATTCTTCTTCTTATCCGCATTCACGGTTACTGTCCATGTTATGGTTGACTTGTCACCTGACAGTGAACCGGTCTTACTTATGGATGCTGTAGACTTGCCGGCATTGTACCATGTACTGCTGTCGTTATCAGTATGCTCGTCATGTGAATCATCTGACACGTCTACACAATTCTTATTGTGTACATTTATGCTTCCGATGTCATCGGCAATATCTGAGACAATAACCTCGTATGTGATCTCATACTGTGAATTAGCGTCAAGCTTCGGAAGCTTTCCATTTATAACTGTTTCACCATTTCCTATGGTTCCTGTTGCAGGAGTCACATATCCATTTGCTGTGACATCCGTGTACTGTCCGTTGCTGTCCTTGAGCTTGCATGTAACATTCTGTACTGTTCTCTTGGCATCAGATCCAAGTTTTGAGTCAAGTTCATTTGCAAGAATATCATCAAGTGTAATATCACCATCGCTTCCATACTCAGAACTTACTATAACCTTGTATTTGTAAACTATCTTGTGATCGTCAGGATCAATGCTCACACCATCTGAGGATTTTGTAACCTTGAGATCTGTGGCACCATCCTTCACATATTTGTAGCCCTTGTTGGTCTGATCCTTATCATCAACCTTTGAATTCTTAGCCTCTGCAATATTGCTCTGGTTCAGATTGATCACGTCCTGAGAAAGATCATCGACTTTACTCTTTACTGTATAGGTTATCTTATATGACTCCTTTGCTCCGAGTGCAGGAAGAGTTCCTTCTATACTAGAGGTACTACTGTTATATGTGAGTGATGAGCTGCAGTCTGTGTTGTCAGACTTGATCACCTTTATATCTGTAACTTCAGGTATGACACCTGCTATGTCGTTGGCTATAACATCACTAAAGTTCAGATCCTCACTGGCACTTCCATGATTGGATGAAACTTCTACGGTATAGTCAAAGTATACATATCCATCCTTAGGATCTGTAACTCTACCCTCGGATGCGGTCTTCTTCACATCCACATCAGGCTTGAAATCCACATCCACAGTCACAATCACAGTGCTTGTGAATTTGTTCTCGACCTGGTTTTTCTCATTGTACTTTGTGAGATCCATATCGATCCACGCCTTGAAGAAAGCCTTGAGCTGGGCTCCCCCCTCGAGTGCTGTATGATCGATCGTCGCAGTAAGGACTCCGTTCACAACTGAATACGAACCGATCCTGTTACCACTTCCATCAGTTATATTCTCATTCAGAATATCGGAATTAAACTTTATGGTATCCGGCATCGTATAAGTAAATGTTGCATCTTCACCAGACTCCACTATGCTATTAACAACATTTTCCGGAAACACTATATCCATAGACATCTGGATATCTACACCGGCTTTTGTAGGATCATTTGGATCTACAGGAAGCGGCGTTGTGGACGGTCTGGAACTGCTACCATATATATTACCTGCTTTATCAGCAATCGTAGCTCCAGTAATATAATCTTCAAGATTTCCGGTTACTGCTGCACTCGACAGCATTGCTATCGAATCAGTAGCCGTGGCGTATGCGTCTCCCCCTCTCGTCTCGGCCGCATTGGACCAACTATAATTAGAAGGCGAAATCAACGTAGTTATCATAACTACCGCCAGCAGCAGTGCTATAAGCTTTTTCGTAGTTTTTGCCATTGTAATACCTCTTTTCTAATTATTTTTCGACTTACACACTTGCTTTAAATTTATCATAACACATGGTAATTGTAAACAGTTTGTGAACAAAAAGAACAGTTTTCTGTTGCTTTTTTGTTCACATTTACTTTATCGTTTAATTATTAGTTGATTTTGTACTACTATTCTTCGGCAGCATAATCTATCGAAATATATCAAACATATAAAATATAATCGATTACAATTCACTCTTTCTGTCTCTGTTGAGAAGCTCTGTGAGAGCCTCTTTTGCCGTCATGCCATTAAATAATACGTTATTGACTGCTTCAACGATAGGCATCTCAACCCCATGCTCCCTGGCAAGTGCCAGTGTTGCCTTGGCAGAATAAACACCCTCAACAACCATCTTGACCTCCGCCATAGCTTCCTCATAGGTCTTACCCTGACCGATGAGATATCCGGCATTCCTGTTACGGCTGTGCTTGGATGTACATGTAACTATAAGATCTCCCATTCCTGAAAGTCCTGACAGCGTCTTGACATCTGCGCCCATGGCAAGTCCAAGTCTCATGATCTCCGCCATTCCTCTGGTCATAAGAGCAGCCTTCGTGTTGTCGCCAAGTCCAAGTCCATCTGATATTCCGGCTGCCAGAGCTATTACATTCTTCACTGAACCACCCAGCTCAATACCAGTCACATCAGTGCTTGTATATACCCTGAAATAATCGTTCATAAATGCGTTCTGGATCGTCTTTGCAATCTCTATATCACGGGCACCGGCAACTACCGTTGTAGGTATTCCGCGGCCTACTTCCTCTGCATGTGACGGACCCGAAAGGACAGCCACCTTAGCCTGTGGGATTTCTTCCTCAATGATCTCCACGAGAGCCTTGAGTGTGGACTCTTCTATTCCCTTGCTGACATTCACGATAAGCTGTCCGTTGCTCACCTTGTCAGCGATGTTCTTTGCTGTGCTTCTGACAAACGGAGAAGGCACTGCGCACACTATCATCTTCTGACCAATAACAGCCTTTGACGCATCTGTTGTATATTCAATACTGCTGTTAAGTATAACGCCCGGAAGTCTGTCTCTCTGCTCATGAAATTCCTTGAGCATGGCAACCTCTCTCTCATCTATAGACCACACTATAACCTCGTGTCCATTTCCTGCCAGCAGATTAGCAAGTGCAGAACCCCATCCACCTGCTCCGAGAACACCTATTTTCATCGTAAAATACCTCCAAAATATTTATTCCATTTTCTTTAAGATCGTTAAAATATTAGATAATGACTGATGAAATAATTCCTGATCTTCTTTTGACAGTGATTCAAAACGTTTGGAAAGGTATTCTTTGACAAGCGCTTTTTCCTGAAGGATCAGCTGGTTTCCTTTCTCTGTGAGTTTTACATAAACCATTTTTCTGTTTTCATCACTTCTAAAACGTGTGACATACTCATCCTTCACAAGTGGAGAAACGGCTCTTGTAGCCTGTTCCTTAGATGATGCCAGATAAGAAGATAACTGTGACATATTCAATGAACGACCTCCAGACAGTGCAAATAAGATAAGAATCTGTGTTTTGGTAAGATCCATGGAAGGTATGTCGATCGTGTTTAAAAGAAATTTCTGACAGATTGGAAAAATTTCAAAAAGTGCAGAAACATCATTCAATGTAAATCCCTCTCTTTCGATGTTTTTCTAACTAAAAGTATACCACTTTATGAATAAAAATCAATAATCAACAAAAATCAATATTTGACAAAAGTCAAATAAAAAGATAAAATAGGAGAAACACTATAAAATGACCTTGATCAAAGGAGGTAACCTATGAGTGAAACAACAACACAGATGCAGGATTTTCTGACACGCCAGGCGAAAGTCTGCCATGATAATTGTGAGATAGAGAAAGATCTGT
>ENA-ORLW01003512-ORLW01003512.1-human-gut-metagenome-genome-assembly--contig:-NODE-3512-length-11820-cov-2.584007_pt1 | contig 11820 bp, 9 predicted proteins | sample MGYA00243017_ERZ508829 | MGnify/ENA primary metagenome ERZ508829 (study PRJEB26277, sample SAMN04329776) | human gut metagenome | biome: human-associated habitat | host: Homo sapiens | place: USA...
AAGATCCAGGGAGCAGAAGTAGTAGCTGTTTCCGATGTATTTGAGGAAAGTGCCAGGAAAGCAGCCGAGATCTGCGGAGCAAAAGTCTATGCAGACAGTAAGGAGCTCATCAATGCAGAGAACGTAGATGCAGTATTTATCGTATCTCCGGGCTTCGCACATGTAGATTCTCTTCTTCAGGCAATTGAGGCCGGTAAGAGGATTTTCTGTGAAAAACCATTATGTACAACTGCTGAGGACTGCCTGAAAGTAGTAAAGGCAGAGGAGGCAGCCGGCAAACACCTCATCCAGCTTGGATTTATGAGACGCTATGACAAGGGATATCAGCAGATCAAGGAAGCACTTGCAACCGGAGAATACGGCGAGCCGCTGATCCTTCACTGTACACACAGAAATCCAGAGGTAGGTACCAATTACAATACACCAATGGCTGTGCACGATACCGCAATCCATGAGATCGATGTCCTTCACTGGCTTGTAGATGATGAGTATGAGTCAGCACAGGTAGTAATGCCAAGAGTGACGAAATATTCCCACTCTGAGCTGAAGGATCCGCAGATCATGATGCTCCGTACTAAAAAAGGTGTATGCATTGATGTAGAAGTATTTGTAAACTGCAAGTTTGGATATGACATCAACTGTGAAGTTGTATGTGAGGACGGTGCACTGAAAATGGCACAGCCGGCTTATCCGTCTATCCGCAAGAATGCGGCAGTGTCCACTGCTATTGACACAGACTGCTTCGTAAGATTTAAAGACGCTTATGATAAAGAGGTTCAGGACTGGGTTGATAACGCAGAGGCAGGAGTGATCACAGGACCGAATGCATGGGATGGATACCTGGCAGCGATCACAGCAGATGCTCTTGTAAAAGCGCAGGAAACCGGACAGATCGAGAAAATCGTTTCAGCAGTTGAGAAGCCGGAATTTTATAAATAAATATATTTTACGAGCTCCACCTCATCAAGTGTGAGTTATCATACCAACTTATTGCTACAGACTTCCCCAATGAGTCTGCGGCGGCAGTTACCGGCAGGAGCCGATTCCGCTTCGGCTTTGTTGAAACTGCAGTGGAAAACCTGCCGGTGAGATTAACTGGAAAAATTGGCTGAAAAGTAAAAACATATGGAGGGTATTGAAGATGAAATTAGGATTTAATGAAGCAACTGCACTGGAATGTAAAGGACAGTCTCTTATGGCAGACCTGGAGATGTGCGAGAAATATGGTTTTGATTATATTGAGATCCGCTTTGACTGCGTAAAGGACTATCTCAAAGAGCATACACTGGAAGAACTTGCAGACTGGTTTAAGAATCATCATCTGAAACCATGGGCATACAACACTCTGATCTTCTTTAACCAGAGAGATGAGGCAGGGGAAAAAGAGATCGACGAAGAAGTTGATTTTATCCTGAAGGTTTCCAAAGCGATCGGAATGAAAATGCTGATCACCGTTCCAAGCTTTGATGTAAAAGACAAATCTGTCAGTGAGATCAAAGAAGAAGCAGTTGCACGTCTTCGTTATCTTTCCGATAAGGTTGGCGCGGATATGAAGATCTCCTTGGAGTTCTGTGGTGCACCGAACTGCTCCATCAACCAGTTTGGAACAGCCTATGATGTGGTAAAAGCAGTAGACAGAGATAATGTAGGCGTTACCGTGGATACCTTCCATTTCCATGAGATGTGCTCCCGCCTTGAGGACCTGAGAGCTGCTGATGGCAAGAAGATTTTTGCATACCATTTAAATGACTGTGAGGATCTTCCGCTTGGCTCCTGCGGAGACGACAAGAGACGGTGGCCGGGTGAGGGTGTTGTAGATCATGCAGGAATCGCAGCTGCACTGAAGGAGATCGGTTTTGATGGCGTTTGCACCATCGAAGAGTTCCGTCCGGAATACTATGCAATGAGCCATGAGGACAACGTGAAAAAGGCTGCGGAAGTTACCAGAGACTTTGTGCAGAAATATTTCGGATAATTCATTCAGAAAGGTCCGACCTTAAACCGATAGGAGGTAGATACTATGGCTGGTAAGGGAATCCCTGAATTGTTGAATTACAAGCAGAAGGGGAAAGACTTGAATGAATTCATCAAGGTTCCGTTGTCGGAAAAGCTGGCATACTGTTTTGGTGATCCGGCACTGACCTTGATGTATACCATGACTACAACTCTGCTGATCTATTTTTATACCAACGTTGTTGGAATATCAGCAGGTGCGGTAGGAATGATCATGCTTTTGTCCCGTGTTTTTGATGGATTTTCCGATGTGCTGATGGGAACTATTATCGACCGGACTCATTCCAAGTATGGAAAAGCCAGGATCTGGATCTTAAGACTTGCGGTTCCTTATGCGCTGGCAGCGGTGCTTTTGTTCACCATGCCGCCAATGGGAAATATGGGAAAGATCATCTATGCTTTTGTTACCTATAATATCATGAATACGGTTGTATACACTGCTATCAGCCAGCCATTCCATGCACTGGGATCTCTGATGAGCCGTGACCGTCGTGAACGTGATGTGATCTGTAACATCCGCATGGTATTGTCGATCACAGCAAGTATGATCATTACTGCGTTCACACTGCCGCTGATCAATATCGTAGCGAATATTACCGGCAATCAGCAGATGGCCTGGATCCTGGTAACTGCCGGCTATGCGATCATTTCTGTCGGTGTACTTGTGAATACTTATATTGTCTGTACAGAGCGTGTTTCTGCAGCAAAACAGGAAAAGGAAGATATTCCTTTTGTGGAAGCATTTAAAGCAACCGTTACCAACCGGTATTTCCTTATCGCTCTGGGGCTGATGATCTTTTATACCGCATATCAGATCATTATCGGAACGGACCTTACCTATTACTGCCAGTATGTACTCGGAAATGTAGACCTCGTCATGCCTCTTTCCGCAGCTGAGAAACTGGCAACTGTGGCAGGAATTGCCCTTTTGCCGAAGGTGCTTCCCCGCTATGGAAAAAGAAATCTCATCTGTGTCGGCTGCATCCTGGGCGTTGCAGGACAGCTTCTGTTCCTGATGAATATTACCAGTGTTTCGCTTGGTGTTGTAACCTGTATCATGAGAGGTATCGGAATCGCCCCATTCTATGGTGTGCAGTATTCTCTTCCAAGCGATGCTATTGAGTATGGCCAGTGGAAAACAGGCAAGCGTGTGGAGGGTCTGATGTTCTCATCTATGAGCATGGGTCAGAAAGCCGGTTCCGGACTGACTTCTGCTATTATGGGAGGAATTCTTTCGGCGGCATACTTTGACGGAACAAAGGCGACAGCGGCAGAGCAGTCGGCTGAAGCCATCCGTGTGATCAAGGGATTTTATCTGTATGTTCCGATAGCAATCTGGGCGGTGATGTTTGTGATCGCAGCCTGCTATCAATTGGATAAAGTTTATGACAGGATGATGAGAGAGCTGATCCAGAGAGAAGCTGGAGAAAAAACTGCATCTGTACAGGGCGAGATCCAGTCCATGCCATTACCGGAAGCTTCCGGAAACCGGATCAACGTGGCAATTGGAAGACTGTATGGCAGCAGTGGAAGAAAGATTGCCGAGGATGTTGCAAAAGCACTGGACTGCAAGGTTTATGACCGCCAGATCATCTGTCTTATGGCAGAAAAGTTCGGTATGGAGAAAGCAGATCTGGAAAGCGTAAAGCAGTATCTGGATTCCTACAATTATGAGGATTCTGAGCTTACATTTTCCCCGTATGGACATTCATCGGCAGGTGCGGCAGCAGATTATACAGGTGTTCAGATGTTTGAGGTGCAGAGCCGGATCATCCGTGAGCTTTCTGAGTGAAGACCAGGTGTATTCCTGGGAAGATGTGCCAACTATGTGCTTCGTGGAGAGCCGCATACATACAGCTTTTTCGTTTATGCAGATGATGATTACCGGGAAAAAGAGGGACAGGAATATTATAAAGGTCAGTCTCTTGGAGAGCTGAAAAAACGTGATCAGATCCGAAATGAATACTATGAGAAGTTTACCGGAATCCGCAGAGACGATCCCCATTATTATGATATGGTGATCAATGTATCCAAAACAGGAGCGGCCGGAGCTGCCGGTCTGATCCTGGATTATATCCGAAATAAAGAAGAGGAAAAAGGAGGGAATATATCATGAAGATCGCATTTGACGTAGATGTTCTTGCAAAGCAGATGGATATCAACCGTATGGTTCATCAGGTTGCAGATTGGGGGTACAAATATATTGAACAGTCTCCTCATCCGAGAATCAATCCATTCTATAAGCATCCGCTGTTTTCGAAAGAGTGTGAGCAGGAATACAGACAGGCTTTGAGGGAAACCGGTGTAGAGATTTCTTCTTTTATCGTAGTATACCGTTGGTCCGGTCCGACAGAGGAACAGAGGCAGTTTGCGGTTGCAAACTGGAAGCGTATGATACAGATCGCAGGAGATATGGGCGTAAAAGTTATCAATACAGAGCTTTCCGGTGATCCGAACCAGCAGGAAATCTGCAATGGTATGTGGTTTAAATCCATGGAAGAGCTGCTTCCGCTGATTGAGCGTGAGGGCATCCGCGTAGAAATCCAGTCCCATCCGTATGATTTTTGCGAGCTGAATAATGAGACCTGTGATATGGTGAAATCGTTCCGTTCTCCAAACCTTGGATACGTATATTCTTCTCCGCATGGATTCTTCTATGATGAAGGAAAAGGTGATGTGCGTTCCATGCTGAAATATGCAGGCGATGAGCTGACACATGTGCTCTTTGCAGATACTTTTAACCAGACTATGGACTGCAGATATATTCTGAATCCACCGTGGCTTAATGGACGTGGAAAAGCAGATGTGACTGTACATCAGCATTTGGCTATGGGCGAAGGAGATGTGGATTTTGACGGGATTTTTGAGACATTGAGAGAAATGGATTTTGCCAGCAAGCAGCTGAAACCGGATGCACCGAAAGCCGGCGGCGATAACATTGCCTGCGTTTCCATGTTTGGATTCCCTGAGAAGATGGATAAACAGGCACCGGAAGCAAGAGAGCGGATTGAAAGAGAACTGCTGGGTAAATAATGAATGCGTGCAGGAACACGGTTTCCAGGATGAAAGTTTCATTGTGGAAACCGTGTTTTTTGCTGCCTTTTTTACAAAAACTTTACATATATCAAACAACTGTCTTGTCACATGTAAAGGACTGTGGTATTATGTGTAAGATGTTTTGAAAAAGCTACATGATAATAAAAAGCAGATCAGAAGCGTCTGCATAATAAAGACCAGAAAGCAAAAGCAGGAATTCGAAAAAATCCTGCAGGAAAGGTGAAAGATAATGACAGTTGCAGAAGAAATCCAGAAATTAAAAAAAGAAAAAGATGCCATCATCCTTGCACACTACTACGTGCGTCCTGAAGTGCAGGATGTAGCTGACTATATAGGAGATTCCTTTTATCTCAGCAAGATCGCAGCCAGTGCGAAAGAGAAGACGATCGTGTTCTGTGGAGTAGGATTTATGGGAGAGAGTGCGAAGATCTTAAGTCCGGATAAAACTGTTCTGATGCCTGCCATGGATGCAGACTGTCCGATGGCTCATATGGCAACAGAAGAAGGCATCCGCAAGGTGCGAGAGGAATATGACGATGTGGCAGTTGTCTGTTACATTAATTCCACAGCAGCATTGAAGGAGCTTTCTGATGTATGTGTTACTTCCGCAAATGCAGTAAAGATCGTGAAGGCACTTCCGAACAAAAATATCTTTTTTATTCCGGACAGAAATCTTGCACACTTTATTGCGGAGCAGGTTCCTGAGAAAAATTTTATTTATAATGAAGGATTCTGCATTGTCCACGAATTTATGGATCCGGAAGAAGTAAAAAAAGCGAAAGAGGACCATCCGGATGCACTGGTTCTGGCTCATCCGGAATGTCCGCAGACAGTTTTGAAACAGGCTGATTATATCGGAAGCACATCCGGGATCATTAAATATGCGCAGGAAAGCGATAACAAAGAATTTATCATCTGCACAGAATGCGGCGTTCAGTACAAGCTGGAAACCATCTGCCCGGATAAAAAATTCTACTTCACAGAAACGGTTCCGGTCTGCAAAAACATGAAAAAAGTACTTCTGGAAAAAGTTCTCCATGTTCTGAAAACAGGAGAGAATGAAGTGCATGTAACAGATGAGACTCGTGAAAAAGCAAAGAAACCGCTGGAACGGATGCTGGAATTGGCAAAATAAACAGAGACAGAGAGGCGAAATGCAATGAAAATTAAAACAGATGTAGTGATCGTCGGAACAGGTGTTGCAGGAATGTTCAGCGCGCTGAAACTTCCGCGGGATAAAAAGATCGTGATCATCACAAAAGAGGATATGAGAAGCAGCGATTCTTTCCTGGCACAGGGTGGAATCTGCGTGCTCCGTGATGAAAATGATTACGACAGTTATTTTGAAGATACCATGAAGGCAGGACATTACGAAAACAGAAAAGAATCCGTTGACATTATGATCCGAGGTTCCAGGGATATCATTAATGACCTTGTTGGATATGGTGTGGATTTCAAGATGGATGGAGATGATTTTGCCTATACAAGAGAAGGCGCACATTCCAGGCCGAGGATCCTTTATCATGAAGATATCACAGGAAAAGAAATTTCCGAAAAGCTTCTCCAGCAGGTGTTAAAGCTTGATAATGTAACAATTCTGGAATATACTACCATGCAGGATATTCTTGTGGAAAACGACAAATGTGCGGGCTTAAAGGCTTTTTCCGCGGAAGGTAACAGAGATCGTCTGAAAGCAATGGAAGCTGGAAATGCTGTGAAGATCCAGGAGGAAATCCAGCCAGGTGGAGAGATTCAGGTAGAAATCTATGCACAGGATACGATCCTGGCAAGCGGCGGAATCGGAGGAAGATATGAGCATTCCACCAACTATCCACATCTCACAGGTGACGCCCTTGATATTGCGAAAAAACATAATGTGCGTCTGGAACATCTGGATTATGTGCAGATCCATCCGACAACGCTGTATTCCAAGAGACCGGGCCGAAGATTTCTGATCTCAGAGTCAGTCCGCGGAGAAGGCGCAGTACTTTATAACAGCAAAAAAGAGCGCTTTGTCAATGAACTTCTTCCAAGAGATGTAGTAACAAATGCGATCCGGGAAGAAATGAAAAAAGAAGGAACAGATCACGTATGGCTTTCCATGGAAAATATTGATAAAGATACGATCCTGAATCATTTTCCGAATATTAATCAGAGATGTCTGGAAGAAGGCTATGATGTGACAAAGGAATGTATCCCTGTTGTTCCTGCTCAGCATTATTTCATGGGAGGAATCTGGGTGGATTCTGACAGCAAGACCAGTATGGACCGGCTTTATGCAGTGGGAGAGACCAGCTGCAACGGTGTACATGGAGCAAACAGGCTGGCAAGTAATTCCCTGCTGGAAAGCCTTGTGTTTGCAAAACGCGCGGCGAAAGCAATCTCCACAGAAAAGAAAAGTGCTGCAGGTGCGGCGTGAATGCAGCCTGCAATATAATATCCGTATTATGAAAGAAGGGAGCAGCCTTGCTTCGGAGAACAGGGCTGCTATGATAATTAGGAAAGAGAAGGTATTGTAAAATGAATAAAATTACAATGACACTCCAGGTAGATCATCTGATCCTGGAGGCTTTAAAAGAAGATATTTCAAGCGAAGACGTTACCACAAACTCTGTTATGAAAGAAGCAGTTCCGGGAGAGGTAGATCTGATCTGTAAAGAGGATGGAATCATTGCGGGACTGGAAATCTTCAGCCGTGTATTTACGCTTCTGGATGCTGACACAAAAGTGGAGCTGTTCTGCAAGGATGGCGATGAAGTAAAAAAAGGTCAGAAAATGGGAAAAGTTACAGGAGATATCCGGGTGCTTCTTTCCGGCGAGCGTGTGGCGCTGAATTATCTGCAGAGAATGAGCGGAATCGCAACTTACACACATTCTGTTGCGTCTCTTCTTGAGGGAACGGGGATCACTTTACTGGATACCAGAAAAACAACGCCGAATATGCGTATTTTTGAGAAATATGCAGTTCGCGTAGGCGGCGGACAGAACCACAGATATAATCTTTCAGATGGAGTTCTTTTGAAAGACAATCACATCGGAGCAGCAGGAAGCGTTGCGAATGCTGTAAAAATGGCGCAGGAGTACGCTCCTTTTGTCCGCAAGATCGAAGTTGAGGTGGAAACTCTTGCTCAGGTAAAAGAAGCTGTTGAGGCTGGAGCAGAGATCATCATGCTTGATAATATGACTCCGGAAATGATGAAAGAAGCAGTAAAACTCATTGATGGAAGAGCGAAAACAGAATGTTCCGGAAATGTTACAAAAGAAAATATTGCAAAGATCAGGGATGTTGGTGTAGACTATGTATCAAGTGGTGCATTAACACATTCCGCACCGATTCTTGATATTTCACTTAAGAATCTTCATCCGCTTTCCTGAAGATCACAGAATTTTGCAAAATACCGAGTGCTGTGACAGGAAATATCCGGAATATCAGAAAAAAAGAAGCGAGAATTGTCGGAAGCAGAGGCATAACAGGTAATATCTGAACCGGGTGGGAGATATCGCGAGAATGAAGGAGACAGATATCGGAATAAAAAGTACAGGTACAGCCAGGAAAGGGGAACTTAAATGACTGGTTCAGAACGCAGGACAGCGATCATGGATCAAATTAAAAACAGTGACCGGCCGGTCTCGGGAAGTGCTCTGGCCAGAACATTTCAGGTCAGCAGACAGGTGATCGTGCAGGATGTTGCGCTGATACGCGCAGAAGGGAACGACGTGATATCCACCAACAGGGGATATATTTTTAATGCTCCTCATACTGTGAGCCGGATATTCAAAGTGCATCATACAGATGCAGATCTGGAGAATGAGCTCTGCGGGATTGTGGATCTTGGCGGAAAAGTGATCAATGTAATGGTGAATCACAGAGTTTACGGACATATTGAGGCAGAACTGAATATCAGATCCAGACGCCAGGTTGAGAATTTTATGGAGGACATCCGAAATGGAAAGTCCAGTCCTTTGAAAAATATTACGTCTGATTATCACTATCATAAAGTAGAGGCCGAGTCAGAAGAGATTCTGGATATGATCCAGGATATGCTGAAAAGACGAGGCTTTCTGATCGAAGCAGAATAAATAAGAATACAGATATAAGAGCTTTCACATATGGCAAAAATACAGCTGTGTGTGGGAGCTTTTTTATGTATGTGAAAAAACGCAGCCTGGTATGCCATAGCCAGGTTGTCGCTGAGCAGGCGGTTAAACAGATCAAAAATGTGCTTGCCTGCAAAGCCGCCTAAAATAGACCCGGCAGAGATCAGCAGCACCGTCTTAAAGTCCACCTTGGTCTTGGCACGCAGGTGCTTCACGGTGGAACTGCAACTCATGGCAAAAACGGACACGGAGGAGATAAAGTTGATGACCTCGGTGGTGTCGTCTACCAGCAGGGTCAGCAGCGGTTTAATAATCACCCCGGAGCCACCGCCTAAAAAGGCGCCGATGCCGGAAGCGAGAAAGATAATTACGCCGTAAACAACAAACATCATTGATCCTTGCCCTCCGTCTCTTGCTCCAAGTAAACAGTGGCAGAATTGTATGCCAGTTCAAAGCCCTCTTTGTCCAGAAGCTCTTTGATTTGCAGGTTCAAACGATTTTTGATTTGCCCCAGCTCCACTACGGTGGGGGCGATCACATAATAGTACACCTGCACATCCATGCCGTGGGCGCCGTAATTCACAAAATCTGTTCGAATATCGTCCTGTACGACTGCCGGATCGGCCTGCAACAGTGCTCGCAGATCCTGCTCAAACCGCTCTAAGTCCGTGCGGCTGTGTTTATAATGCAAAGTGAAAGTTTGGTCAATCAGTCGCTTTTCCATATCCGCATAGTTGATAATGCTCTGATTGGTCAGGGCTGTATTGGGCAGCACATAACGGCTACCGTCCAGCGCTCGCAGGGTGGTGGAACGCACGGCAATGTCCTCCACCGTACCGCTTAATTCTCCAACGGTGATGAAGTCCCCCACGCGAAACGGCTTGTTAAATACAATGATAAAGCCGGAGATCAGGTTCTCCACCGCATCTTTACAGGCAAAGGCCACAGCCACGCCGCCGATGCCTAAAGCGGCAAAAATGCGTGTGGCGGAGTAACCCAGCAGTTCCAGCACCAGCAGTGCGCCGATGCAGATGATCACGATCTTGGCTACATTGGAGATAAAGCGAAAGGCGGTCAGACGGGTTTTGTCCTCGCCGGCTGCCGTGTCAAAGGTATAATTGTCCAGCTCGCCGTTCAGTAGGCGCACGCCGCCCCAGCAGGCGCACACAATGCCGCCGGCCTTAATGAGAAAAAGGCCGATCTTATGTAGCTCTCCGGAGGGGGCGATGATTTGCAGACCCAGGGCAATGCCGGCCAGTACCAAGAAAAAGGCCAGGGGCTTTTTCAGTCCGTCTTTAATCAGCGATTGCACCCGGGGTTTGCGGCGGCAAAAGGTCTTGCCAATGACGGTGAGTATTCCCCCGGAAATGATATTTCGTAACAGAAGCAGCACCACAACGCTCCCCACAGCGATCAGCGTGCGGATCAGCAGTTCTTCAGTGGTTTCTACCCCTTGTATGTTTTTGCGCAGGTTCTCTACGAACTGCGGTATTGCGATGGTCAGCATAGACATTCCTAACTGCCCTCCAAAGAGGACGCTTCATTTCATAAGCCGTAAAATCTATTATATAATTTGTAAAGAGCCTTGTCAATGCAGCGGGGCGTTAATGGTCGTTGTCGTCCAAATGGGTCGGAATACAGTAAAAATTGCTTTCCCACGCCGGAATGTACGGACTGTGGCGGAAGTACAGCTTGTAGTCCGGGCAAAGGTTTAGAATTTGCAGCGGCAGGGAGAACAAATCTTCGTTGCGATGGTAGGCGCATACATATAGTTTGGGCCGCCAGGTGATAATGGTGTGGGCGGCGCCGGTCAGCGCCTTGCTTTCACTGCCCTCAATGTCCATTTTCAGCAGGGTCACTGGCGCGCCTTGTAGCAGGCTGTCCAGATCCGTGGCCTCCACCGCCGTACCGGTGGGCGACAGGTGGGAATTGCGCCCGGCGCAGGCATTAAAATGCAAAGTGGTCTGCCGGTCCCAGGCGCTTTTATTGTAAAGGTGAACACCTTGCATACCCTCTGTGGAGCGGCACAGCTTTTTGAAGTTTTTGCCATCCGGCTCCAAGGCGTAAATGGATTTGTATTTTCCGCAAGAATACTGCAAAAATTGGCAAATTGTGTCGCCGTTATAAGCGCCCATATCCACCAAAATCTCCTGTTGGTTCACTTGCAAAATTTCGGTAAAAATCTCGTCCATATTTGCAAACGAATTGTAAAGGTAATCAACTTTACCGCTGATTTTGTAACGCAATACGGAATGATACACCCGGCGGCTCTCCTCATCGGCCAATTTGGCGTAAACAGTCTCTATTTCCGCCCGGTGGGCAGCGGCGTATTCCCGGGTAAACAGCCCGACACCGGCCACCGGAATATCCGGTGCATATACCGGGTGCTTCTGATGGATCCGGGCGATGTTTTCCAGTACCTGCGGGCGCTGGCTGGCAAAGCCCAGTACCACATTAAAGTCCGTAAATTGAGCGCACACCTCCCGGTAGCGCTGCACCGTGTGGCCCAAAAAAGACTGGCCTCGCACAAAATCATCACTGGCAAAGACCGCAGTGATGTGCATTCCCTTGCTTTCTAACACGGCATTGATTTTCTCCGCCCCGTCGCCCATGCCATAGAGCACCAGGGGCTTGCCCTCCCGGCGCAGTCGG
>ENA-ORLW01003517-ORLW01003517.1-human-gut-metagenome-genome-assembly--contig:-NODE-3517-length-11807-cov-7.489855_pt1 | contig 11807 bp, 6 predicted proteins | sample MGYA00243017_ERZ508829 | MGnify/ENA primary metagenome ERZ508829 (study PRJEB26277, sample SAMN04329776) | human gut metagenome | biome: human-associated habitat | host: Homo sapiens | place: USA...
TCATCCTCTGTAAAAATAGGGTCTGCAAATTTTACTTTTCTATTCGCCCATCTCAATGTCTTTCGGATTATATCCGAAGTTTTTGAGCAGGATATCGCTGTCTCTCCAGTCCTTCTTCACCTTCACCCAAAGCTGTAAATTGACTTTCATTTCCAGCATATCTTCGATCTCCGGGCGGGCCTGGGAACCGATCTTTTTCAACATCTGGCCACCCTTACCGATGATGATCCCCTTGTGGGAATCTCTCTCACAGATAATGGTAGCTTCGATGTCGCAGATGCTGCCTCTCTCTTTCATGCTCTCCACCGTCACGGCAATGCCGTGAGGGATCTCTTCGGATAAAAGACGCAGTGCCTTTTCCCGGATCAGCTCCGCAACAATCTGACGCATGGGCTGGTCGGTGATGGTGTCTTCATCATAAAAGGCCGGACCGTAGGGCAGATATTTCAAAATGCACTGGATCAGTACATCCGTGTTGTCGCCCTTTAAGGCGGACACCGGGACGATCTCGCAGAAATCCAGTTCCTTGCGGTAGGTGTCAATGAATGCCAGGATATCGTCCTTTTTCACGGTGTCCGTCTTGTTGATCACAAGGATCACGGGAGTCTTGGTCTTTTTCAGCTGCTCGATGATATGACGTTCTCCGGCACCGATGAAATTCGTGGGCTCCACCAGCCACAAAATTACATCCACATCATTTAACGTATGCTCCGCCACATTTACCATGTAATCGCCCAGTTTGTTTTTCGCCTTGTGAATGCCGGGGGTATCCAAGAATACGATCTGTCCCTCGTCCAGCGTCAGTACCGTCTGGATACGGTTACGCGTGGTCTGCGGTTTGTTGGATGTGATGGCGATCTTCTGTCCGATCAGTCGGTTCATCAGCGTAGATTTCCCTACGTTGGGACGTCCGATCAGGGTGGCAAAGCCGGATTTATATGCCGGATTTTCGTTCATTTTTTATTTCTCCTGTTCTTTCTTGTTTTCTGTTACCTCTGTATTTTGCAGAGTTTTCTGCATTTTTGCTTCCGCTTCGGCGAATTTTTTCTGTTCCTCCGTACGGATCCGTTTGGTGCGCTTTTTAATCTTCTTTAAGATTAGTACGATCACTGCGATCACGATCGCCCAGATCACCAGATAAGGAATATGGATCACGAACCAGATCGCTGCTTCCTTCAAGCCCTCGCCGATATTTTTCAGACTATCCACAAATCCGGTGGAAATACGCTCCCAGACGGTCTCCTCTTCCACAGGTGTATAGACCTCTACCTCATCAATATAAAGGTATACGGTACTGTAGTCAACCCGGTTATCATAGCTGCGAAGCTGGGATTCCATGCTTTCTAACTGGTATCTGACATCCGACAGACGCTGTTCGATGGTAATAATATCTTCCACACTCTCTGCCTGCTCCAGAAGCTGTAATAATCTCTCCTGTTCCGTCCGCAGGGCATCCCGGTGGCTTTGCAGATCCACATAGGTCAGCGTCACATCCTGCACATTCTCCGAACGACTGGTCACATTGCCCAGCTCTGAGACCGTATTCTGGAACTCCTCCAGTCTGTCCTTCGGGATACGGATGGTCAGATTGGCATTCCTTGTAGAACGATAACTATAATATGTACTGCCGTTATAGGCATCCAGACTTTCGATATAGCCGCCGAGCTCTGCTACTTTATTCTCTACCGCGCTTAACAGCTTATCATACTCCCTGGTCTCGACATCCATATTCACGGTCTTGATCAGTTTCCGGTCTGCTGTGGCTGCAGTCTCCTCAGGCACTGTATTACTTGTGTCCTGAGCATTTCCTTCGGAATCGTACCCTTCTGTCATGCCAAATCCATCTTCATAAGCGGACGCCTCCGGTGCAGCTGCCTCATTGGAAGCAGCAGAATAATCCGCATCCATGAGATCACTGATGCCGTTACTGTCCTTCGATGAGCTGCCGCAGGCGGTCAGCGATAATATCATGCCGGCAGTGAGTAACCCTGTAATGATCTTTGTTTCAAAATTTCTTTTTTTCATAACCCTCTCCGTTCTGCGGACGGCATCCTGACAGCCTGTCGGATCCGCCTGCTGTTGACTTTTTATTGTTCACCCCTATAAACGAAATAACATCACAAAAGTTCTTTATTTATTTGATCTTTTTACGATTCAGAACCACTTTTGCAAAATCGCAGCTTTCCTTTTGCCGTTTTAAAAAAGATTTTCCACCTTCAGGAATCTCTCCTGTTCTTCCTTTACTTTAGAAGCCGTACCTACGACACAGAGCAGATCCTCCTGCATAAATGCCCGGATATGCGCGGACAGTGCCCGGATATCCTCAACGGTAGCGGACAGCAGTTCCTCACGTTCTCTCTGTAATGCTGCATCGTCCAGTCCCGTCATATAGGCACTCAGAGAATACAGTCCCTTCGCTGCCGGATTCATAGGCACATCCAGATCACTGACAGCACCGATGATATACTGGGTCATGGTACGCTCATCCGCGGTAAATTCTGCGATGGCATCCGCTGCCTTCTCATATACATCAATAGTCTTGCCAAGGTTGGGATCTCTGTATGAGACAAAATAGCTGTCACCGGATCTGCCGAAGCTGCACATACAGCCGTAGGCGCCTCCCTTTACACGGACATTGACCCACAGATATTCATAGCCCAACATGACCTTCAGCACTCTTAGGGCTCCGGTATATTTCAGTCCGCTCTTGCGGAAATTACCGGCACGACATACATAATTGACCTGACCGGAGGTTAAGAAGCCTTCGTTCTTCCGGGAGACTTCCGGAATATAATGTGCTTTTTCCACGGATCCGGTATAGAGTGCTGCCTTGAAGGCTTCCACCGGGGCATCCAACAATCCCACTGCCTTCTCTTCACCGACGAAATCCACCATGAGATTCTCCGGACGGAAGATCATTTTTAATAACGTCTGTAAGATCTCCACCAGTTCTTCTTTTTTCTCGTCAAAATGTGCTTCCAGCCCGGTGATCAGGCGATAGAACGGGATGCCGGAGATCTCCTCACTGACAGCTCCGGGAATGCTGCCGTAGGACATGGCTCTTCCGGCAGCCACGCTATGTCCGCCGGACGTCATCTGCGCCTGCATGCGGGACTTGCCCTCCGCCAGGATCTCATAGAGACGCTTGGTGTCCGTGAAATCACTGGTCATGACGATCTCACGCATCAGATCGATGGCATCCGCAATACGATCATAGAACACCTTCGTCTTCAGCTCCAGAGTCAACGTAAATTCATCCGTATCCTGCAATCTGCCATACACATTGTTCACCGCAGCCATGCCGCCGGTGACCAGGTTCATCTCATTATAGAGATCTCCATAAGTATAGTTTTCTGTATTGAGGAGTCCAAGACAGCCTTTTAAGATGCCGATATACGGAAAATATTTTCCGGGGATCTGATCCAGTCTGAAGATCAGACGTAAGTATCCGATACCGTTGGTAAACAGATCATGATACAAAAGTATGGTATCCCCAATACTCCGTACCTCGTTCACCGGGAGATTCGCCTCTTTTTTCATATCCTCCCGCTTCAATAGAGGAATCTTCTCCAGATCTTCCTTCGCATCCTCACTCTCCTGGAACTCGTTCAGTTTACGGAAGGTCTCTTTTACAGCTTCCAGTTCTTCCGGACTCATGGCTGCTTTCACCTGTGCCATTTTCTCACGCTGTTTCTGTTCCTGTTCCTCTAAAAGTCCAAGCTTCGGCTGCAGGATCACCACGCTGCGGTGCGTATTGTCCAGCAGGTATTTTTGTACCAGGCCCTCAAAATATCCGCTCTTAACTTCCTTACGAAGCTCGGCAAAGGTATCGTTCGCCTCGATATGAATGAACGGCAGTCTGTCGTCATACAGCCAGCTGTCCAGCACCTGTAAACCATACATCAGTCCCTTGGGATAAGAACCGAAATCTGCCTCTCTGTATTTGAATTCGTAGTAATTGATACCGGCAAGCAATGCCTTCTCGTCGAAGCCTTCCGCTGCCAGCTTCTCGAGTACTTCTTCCGTTACCTGTAAAAATTCCTGTTCTTTTTCTACGGAAGTGTCCTTCGCCACGACACTGAAATATGGCTGACGGATACCGTTCTCGTAGATGCTGTAGACATCCTTGCCAATGCCACGGTCTACCAGCGCCTGCTTTAAGGGTGCACCCGGTGCGGAGCACAGCGCATAGTCCAGGATCTGAAAAGCAATGTAAAGCTTCGGATCCAGGCTGTCACCGACGCAGAAGTTCTGGGACAGATAGGTATTCTCTTCTTCGTCCTCTCCCTCGCCGATGGGACAGTCTCTGACAATACGGCCGGGCTTGTCGAAAGCCGGCTCCTCGGTCACTTCGGAGTCCACCTTAAGAGCATCGTAAGCAGACAGATAATGTTCGTCGATAAAGGTCAGCTTCTCCACCATATCCATATTACCATAGAGATAGATATAGCTGTTGGAGGGATGATAGAACTTCCGGTGGAAATCCAGGAACTCTTCGTACGTCAGCTCCGGGATCACCTCCGGATCACCTCCGGACTCACAGCCATAGGTGGTATGCGGATACAGAGAGTTCATGATCTCCCTCTCCAGCACATCATCCGGAGAAGAAAATGCTCCCTTCATCTCGTTGTAGACCACACCGTTGACCTTCAGCTCTTCCTCGTCACCTTCGAGCTCATAATGCCAGCCTTCCTGCCGGAAAATGGATTCGTTTTTATAAATATTCGGGTAAAATACGGCATCCAGATAGACATGCATCAGGTTCTGGAAATCCTTGTCATTACAGCTTGCCACAGGGTATACGGTCTTATCCGGATAGGTCATGGCATTTAAAAAAGTATTTAAAGAACCTTTTACCAGTTCCACAAAAGGATCCTTCACCGGGAATTCCTTCGAGCCACATAATACGGAGTGCTCCAGGATATGTGCCACGCCGGTGGAATCCTTCGGGGTGGTACGGAAACCAATGTAAAATACTTTGTTCTCATCGTCATTGGATACCAGTGCCACTCTTGCTCCGGTCTTCTTATGACGGCACAGATAGGTCACGCTGTTGATGTCGGGGATCTCCCGTTTCTCTATGATCTCGTATGTGGATAAATCTTCTACTCTCATTTATTTACGTCTCCTACTTTTTAGCTTAATCGATTTCTCCGCTCTTCGAGCTCCCGAAATCGTAACGCCCATTTGCAATTCGGACTATCGTCCTTCTTGCTCATGTTCGTTTGCTCCCCTCATAGAAAGCCTTCGCTGCCTGCAAGCAGTCGCGTATGCTTTCTATGGGTGAGCTTAATCTATCAGAAGCCTGCCAATGCCAGCTTGCTCATGGAGATTTCCTGGATCACGACGCCCTTTGCCTCTTTTTCTTCCGGGGTCATGGCGGTCAGTTCCCGGATGTTCAGCTCCTTCGTCACATACCGTTTCTTCCCTCTGCCGAAGATCCCTTTTTTCTCCTCGATGATATTGATCTTCACTCTTGCCTTGATCCGGTCGTAGATCTTGACCAGAAAGCTGTCCGGCTTCAAATAATACAGATGGGTTTCCAGCGTATCCTCGGGATCCACTTCCTTTTCCGCTAAAATATAGCGTTCCACGATCAGGCGGAATTTAAACGCCACATCATCCTGCTCCAAAAGCTCTGCAAAAGTATATTTTGCACCTATGTAGACCTTTGCCGTGTCCTGCAGGCTGTATTTATAGTTCTCATAAACTGTCTTTTGCATTGTTGTCGATATCCTCAATCTTAAAACCGCTCATCCGCACCGCATCCTCGATCATTTTGCGGGACATGCCGGTCTCCTCCATCAGTTCCTCTATGGTCACCTTGCGTTGCAATTCCTCCGCCAGTTCTCTGGCTTTGTCCGCCACCTTGTTGACTTTGTCTTCCACCCGCTTGTCGATCTTGGAATTCTCCGCATGCTCGGCAATATATTCTTCCATGGCATCCATGATCATCTTACCCAGCATTCCTTCCACTTCCTGTGGTTTCTCCAGACTGCCCAGCATAGTAACACCAAAAGACAGTGCCAGATTACCTTCACCTACCAGATCCTCCAGCAGAACGCCCTGTCCGGCGTAAAGCTTCGCGATCTCCGCCACATCTGCCAGATGAATCTCGATCAGGCGCTGCTGCGCATCCGCCTCACCTGCCATGGCAGACATAGCAAATGCCAGCTTCTCCCCATCAGTGTAGGTGGGTAACTCCGCCACCTCGTCCAGATATTCCTGTAAATAATCCTTTTCCTCATCCGTCAGGAATTCGTCGGGATCCATGGGCTGTCCGATACCTATTTTATGTTTCAACAGATAGTCAAATACCATCTGCAATTGTTCACCGCTTAAGTCAAGTTCCGCGAAGGCATCCTTTACCTGTTCTTCGCTGATGCAGTTCCCCTGCTCCTTGGCGGTCTTGCGGACCTGCTCTAAGGTCTTGGCAAATAATATTTCTTTGTTCATATAAAAATTCTCCTTTATAATAATACACCTTCTCCGTGCTCCTCACTCTCGAAAGTGTACATCCATTCGCAATCCGGACTATTTCACGTGCTCATGGGTAAACAGATGATACTGGCAATATTCGTAATTACCGTTGCATTTGGAGCAAAAACGGAACTCCAGGCTCGGATCGTCCTCTTCCGTCCTGCCACAGATCGCGCATTTATGTCTCGTAACTTTTGCCCGTCCGGCATTTGATTTTTTCTCGAACTGCGCCCTGCGGTGCATCTGTTTCGGCGAGATGCGGCTTTTGTGCATTCTGTAAAAGTATAACACAAAATTAAGTAAGGATGCCACAATTGCAAATTTCGTAAACAGGCTGCCTACAATCACATAGTAAACCATCAAAACGGCATCCAGGATTCCCATCCATTTTACTTTTACGGGAATCACGAACATTAAGAGCACCTGCATATCCGGATAAGTTGCTGCAAAGGCAAGGAAGATCGACAGGTTGATGTAATAGGTACTGAATGCATAAGAACCACGGTAAAATAACACAGACGCTGCCTCGGCAGCCATACCTCCGGTGATCAGGTAAGCAAATCCCATGCACAGAAAGCTTCCGATAATGGTGAACAACATGCCTGAGAAAATATACACATTATAACGGTAGGTCCCCCAGGTGCGCTCCAGAGTAGACCCCAGACTGTAATAGAAAAACAACATAATGATCGTAAAAATGTCCAGGCTGTCAGGGGGCACGATCACCCAGGTCACCAGTCTCCAGATCTGTCCGTGCAGGATCCGGTAAGGATCCAGTGTCAAAAAGCCCAGCAGGTTCGTACCGCCTGCAGCTCCCATCAGTTGGATGATATATCCCGCCACATAGCACATGATCAGTACGAGTGTGAGGTTCGGAATGGCATATTTGCCGAATTTTTTCTCAAATTTGCTCATAAAGTCGTTTCTCCGTTTCTATTAATTACCTATTCGTTTTTTCTCTATCGAGATTGTAACATCCACAGGACAATAAGTAAACCGCACGTTCAAAAGTTTATAGAATTACTATTTATTTAATTTTTTCTTTACACAATTTTAACGACAGCGTTTTGTCTTTGTTCGTTGCAATATCGTTTTTTTTGTCGTATAATGAAAAAAGTTTTGTGAAAGAAAAGTCGCATATATTAAGAAGTAATTCTGTAACTCATCATTGACCTTCTGAATAGTTACAGCATTTTATCAGGAAGGATGTATCACATGAATTCAAAGGAAAAATACGCAACACTCGGCATAGATATCGGTTCTACCACTGTCAAGATTGCGATTTTAGATGAAAACCACAATATTTTATTTTCCGATTATGAGCGTCACTTCGCCAATATCCGGGAGACTCTGTCCGGTCTCCTTAAGAAAGCCTATGATCAGCTGGGAGAATTGCAGCTGCACCCCATGATCACCGGCTCCGGCGGACTGACGTTAGCCAATCACTTGGGCGTTCCTTTTACACAGGAGGTGGTAGCCGTGGCTACCTCCCTGCAGGAGCTGGCACCCAAGACCGATGTAGCTATCGAACTTGGCGGTGAGGATGCGAAGATCATCTATTTCGAAGGCGGTAATGTGGAACAGCGTATGAACGGCATCTGCGCCGGCGGTACCGGTTCCTTTATCGACCAGATGGCAAGTCTGCTCCAGACGGACGCTTCGGGCTTAAACGAATATGCGAAGGATTATAAATCTCTCTACACCATTGCAGCCCGCTGTGGTGTATTTGCCAAGACTGATATCCAGCCGCTGATCAACGAAGGTGCTACCAAGGAAGACTTGTCTGCTTCTATTTTCCAGGCTGTGGTGAACCAGACCATCTCCGGTCTGGCATGCGGTAAGCCGATCCGCGGTCATGTAGCATTTTTAGGCGGACCGTTACATTTCCTGTCTGAGTTAAAGGCCGCTTTCATCCGTACTTTAAATCTGGATGACGAGCACATCATCGATGTGGACAACTCTCATCTGTTCGCAGCCATTGGCTCCGCATTGAATGCAAAGGAAGATGTCTGCATCAGCCTGTCCGATATGGTAAAAAAGCTGTCCTCCGATATCAAGATGGAATTTGAAGTGGAACGTATGGAGCCCCTGTTTGCTGATCAGGCGGCTTACAAAGAGTTCGTGGAGCGTCACAGTAAGCATCATGTAACCACCGGTGATCTGCAGTCCTATCAGGGCAAAGCATTCCTGGGTATCGATGCCGGTTCCACCACCACGAAGATCGCTCTCGTGGGCGAGGACGGATCCCTGTTATATTCCTTCTACTCCGGCAACGACGGAAGTCCGTTAAAGACCGCGATCCGTTCCCTGAAGGAGATCTACTCTCTCCTGCCCGAGGGTGTGGAGATCGTGCGCTCCTGTTCCACCGGTTACGGTGAAGCTCTTATGAAGGCCGCTTTCCTGTTAGATGACGGCGAGGTCGAGACCGTGGCACATTACTATGCAGCTGCATTTTTTGATCCCAGCGTCGACTGTATCTTAGACATCGGCGGTCAGGACATGAAGTGCATCAAGATCAAGAATCAGACCGTAGACAGCGTACAGTTAAATGAGGCTTGTTCCTCCGGCTGCGGTTCCTTTATCGAGACCTTTGCGAAATCCCTGAACTATACCGTGCAGGATTTTGCACAGGCTGCCCTGTTCGCAGAGCATCCCATCGACCTGGGTACCCGTTGTACCGTATTCATGAACTCCAAGGTAAAGCAGGCGCAAAAGGAAGGTGCTTCCGTAGCGGATATCTCCGCAGGACTTGCCTACTCCGTTATCAAGAATGCTTTATTTAAGGTGATCAAAGTCTCCGATGCGTCAGAGCTTGGTAAAAATATCGTGGTACAGGGCGGTACCTTCTACAACGATGCCGTTCTGCGCAGCTTTGAGAAAATCGCAAACTGTCAGGCGATCCGTCCCGACATCGCCGGTATCATGGGTGCTTTCGGTGCGGCGCTGATCGCCAGAGAGCATTACGAGGACGGTTATGTGACCACCATGCTGGATTATCAGAAGATCTGCGACCTGCAGTTCGAAACCAGTATGGCAAAATGCAAGGGCTGTACCAACAACTGCCGTCTGACCATCAACAAATTCTCCGGCGGCCGTCAGTTCATCTCCGGCAATCGTTGCGAACGCGGTATCGGTGGTCAGAAGAATGCCCATAATGTACCGAACTTATACGAATATAAATTACATAGATTATTCTCCTATGAATCCCTGGATGCCGACAAGGCTCCCAGAGGTGTGGTAGGTATCCCCAGAGTACTGAATATGTACGAGGACTATCCGTTCTGGTTCACATTTTTCACCGAACTGGGCTACCGCGTGGTGCTCTCTCCCAGCTCCAATCGTAAGATCTACGAGCTCGGTATTGAGTCCATCCCCAGTGAATCCGAGTGTTACCCGGCAAAGCTGGCGCACGGTCATGTGACCTGGCTGATCCGTCAGGGTATTAAGTTCATCTTCTATCCTGCGCTGTTCTATGAGCGCAATGAATTCGAAGATGCGAACAACCATTACAACTGCCCCATCGTTACTTCTTATTCCGAGAATATCAAGAATAACGTGGAGGAAATTGCCGGCGGTGAGATCACCTTCCGCAATCCGTTCATGTCCTTTAGAGATCTGGGAACGGTGACGGATGCACTGACGAAGGAATTCACCGAGATTCCCGCTGGAGAGATCGCCGCAGCCTGTGAAAAGGGTTGGCAGGAGCTGGCGAATGCCCGTCACGATATGGAGAAAAAGGGCGAAGAAACGCTGGAATACTTACGTCAGACCGGCAAGCGCGGTATCGTGCTGGCTGGCCGTCCTTATCATGTAGACCCGGAGATCAACCACGGAATTCCCGAGCTGATCACCTCCTACGATATGGCTGTGCTTACCGAGGATTCCATCTCCCATCTGGCAAAACCGGAACGCCCCCTGATCGTATCTGACCAGTGGATGTACCACTCCAGATTATATGCGGCCGCAAGCTATGTGAAGACGGTAGAGAATCTGGATCTGATCCAGCTCAACTCTTTCGGCTGCGGTCTGGATGCCGTTACCACCGATCAGGTGAACGATATCCTCTCCGGCTCCGACAAGATCTACACCTGTTTAAAGATCGATGAGGTCAACAATCTGGGTGCGGCGCGTATCCGTATCCGTTCCCTGTTGTCCGCGATCCGTGTCCGTGAGAAACTGGGCAAGCACCGCACCATCCGTTCTTCCGCTATTGAGAAGGTACCGTTCACCGAAGAGATGCGTAAGGACTACACCATCATCTGTCCGCAGATGTCCCCGATCCACTTTGAGATCTTACAGCCTGCGTTCAATGCCTGCGGTTACAATTTCGTCGTATTGGACAATGACAACAAGCACTCCGTGGATGTAGGTCTGAAATACGTTAACAACGATGCCTGCTATCCTTCCCTGCTGGTAGTCGGACAGATCATGGAAGCTCTGCTGTCCGGCAAATATGACCTGAACAAGACCGCCATTATCATGAGCCAGACCGGTGGCGGATGCCGTGCGACGAACTATATCGGCTTCATCCGCCGTGCCCTGAAGAAGGCAGACATGGAGCAGATCCCTGTCATCTCCCTGAACCTGGCGGGTATCGAGAGCAATCCCGGCTTCCACCTGAATGCAGATCTGATGCTGCGTGCAGCGGTAGCTGCCGAGTTCGGTGATATCTTCATGCGTTGTGTCTACCGGATGCGTCCTTATGAAGCAACTCCGGGGTCTGTGGATGCCTTACATAGAGAATGGCTTAAGAAGGTACAGGATTTCGTATCCGCAAAGCATATCAGCATAGGCAAGTTCCGCAGGATGTGTACCGAGATCATCCGGGATTTCGATGCGATACCGGTACTTGATATCAAGAAGCCCCGCGTCGGCGTCGTTGGTGAGATCCTGGTGAAGTTCTCTCCTGCCGGCAACAATCATCTGGTGGAGCTGTTAGAGAGTGAAGGTGCGGAAGCTGTGGTACCCGACCTGATCGACTTCATGCTATACTGCTTCTACAACCAGATCTACAAAGCAGAGCACTTAGGCACCAGCAAAAAGACCGCGAAGATCTCCGCGCTGGGCATCTGGGCAATCGAGCATATCCTGCGCGGCTCTGCCGTGAAGGCATTTGAAGAAAGTAAGCATTTCGATGCCCCCACCAGCATCTACAAGATCGTCTCCTATGCGGAGCCCATCGTATCCATCGGCAACCAGACCGGTGAGGGATGGTTCTTAACCGGTGAGATGGTGGAGCTGATCAAGGAAGGCGTACCGAACATCGTATGTACCCAGCCCTTCGGCTGCCTGCCGAACCACGTCGTAGGTAAGGGCGTTATCAAGGC
>ENA-ORLW01003520-ORLW01003520.1-human-gut-metagenome-genome-assembly--contig:-NODE-3520-length-11785-cov-2.535787_pt1 | contig 11785 bp, 6 predicted proteins | sample MGYA00243017_ERZ508829 | MGnify/ENA primary metagenome ERZ508829 (study PRJEB26277, sample SAMN04329776) | human gut metagenome | biome: human-associated habitat | host: Homo sapiens | place: USA...
TGTTTTTTTCTTTGGTAGAAGCATTTTTGGAGGCGTGTGCGGAAATAATTATACCGGAACTATCACAAACTGTTATAATACCGGTAGTGTCAGTGGTACAGGGGTTAATGTAGGAGGTGTGATCGGACGTAATGATTCCAATGCAAGCATTACAAACTGTTATTACGACAGCACTATTTATACTGGAAATGCGATAGGCGCGAATGACGGAACCACTGAAAAGGTTGAAGGTAAAACGACAGAGCAATTCAAAACAGGTGAAGTTACATATCTCCAGCAGAACGGTCAGCCAGAAGAAATTTGGGGACAGACCATCGGAACAGACACCTATCCTGTATTACATGGTCCGAAGGTATATAAGAGCATAACTTATATGGGCTGTAACGATTCATCTGAAATTGCCTCGGTGTCATACAGCAATGAGAAAAAGGATGTATTTGGCAAACATAACTTCGAGGATGGCATATGCAGATACTGCGGTGAGAAACTTGCAGCGACAGTCACAAAAGGTGATGAGACTATATCCTGTGTTTCACTGCCAGAAGCAATAAGTTATGCCGAAAACATGCCGGACAGTGTTGTCACCGTTATGGAAGATACAAATACAGCTCTTGATATAAACAATCCCGATTCTGATTTTACTATAGACATAAATGGACATAAGACAGATGATATTGATGTAAAAAACGGAAAAATAACGATAATAGATTCTAAGACGGGAGGAGACGTAAAAGGTCATTTAGATATAAAAAAAGATTCAACAGTAACAATTGGTAATGTAAAAATTTCGGGAACGATACATACTATGGGTCAATTGATACTAAATGGTGGAGATATAAACAAGATAATTCTAGCTGATGAAACAATAAAATTATACCTTAACAACAGTGATATAAAAATCAATGACGGAATATATTTGTATGGAATATACGGAGAAAAAATAATTATAAATGCAGAGCCTCATAATGTTATTCCGATTGTTCTGGATGGAATAGGTGTACAACAAGGTGCTGCATATGCTGTAGCAGGTGATGGCATTGCGTTAAAGTCAGATTGGTTCAACGCATCATCAGATGATTCTATAATTGATCTGTCAACAAGTATAGAAGATAATAAGCTTAGAATTGGAGCATTGCTGAACGATAAAGTATATGCAGAGTTAGATGAAAATAAAAACATCATCTACTCCGGAAGTGAGTTAAAACCATCTGTAAAGGTATATTATAATTGGGACAATATGTTTTCTGTACAGCTAAAAGAAGGCTCAGATTATAATGTAACGTATTCCGACAATATCAACGCTGGCACAGCGACTGCGATTGTAACAGGAATCGGTGCTTACTCAGGAACAAAGAACGTGACATTTACCATTGAGCCAAAGAAGATCAGCAGTCCAACATTTGACGGACTTAAGCCTGAGTACACATACACAGGACAGAAGGTAGAGCCTGAGTTTGCTCTTATGGACGGTGAGACAGTCATTCCTTCAAGCGAATATGAAGTATCTTACAGTGATAACACAGAAGTTGGAACAGCGACGATAACCATCACGGATGCCACGGGCGGAAATTACGATATAAACTGCAAGGCTGAATTCGATATAGTTAAAGCTGATCCGGTTATAAGTGAACTTCCGGTGGCAGATCCGATAAGTTACGATCCACACAAAACCTTAAATGAAGCAAGCATTTCGGGCGGAGCCGTAATCGGAGTTTCAGGAGAAAACATAACCGGAACATGGAGCTGGGCTGACGATTCCACAGTTCCTGTGGTTGATGTAACAGACTATGATGTAGTATTTACCCCGGATGACCAGAAACACTACAATTCGATCAGGGGAACTATTCAGGTAAATGTCTTAAAGGCCAATGTAAACATAGCTGATCTGCCGACAGCAAGTGCAATAACATATGGCGACAGCCTTGCAAAGTCTGTTTTATACGGAGGAACAGCATATTTTGACGGTATTAACAAGGTTGAGATATTTGGAACATTTGCATGGAAGGATGATTCTCTAAAGCCGTTTGTATCTGACAGTGACAAGACGCTGTACACCGTTGTATTTACGCCGGCTGACAGTGTGAATTACAACACAGCAGAAATTGAGATCACGGTAAATGTGAGCAAGGCTGCAATGCCGAATCTGCTGTTAAGTGTAGATAATACACATAAGACCGTTGGAAGTATCGCACTTCCGGGAGACTGGGTATGGCTTGCTGCTGACACAGCCACTGCGATAAAGGCAGGCGGATCAGTGGTGGCAACAGCTGTATACGCTGGCGATGACAAGGAAAACTATGACAGCACAGAGCTAAAGGTAACCATATACAGAGCACCATGTTCAGATGGTAAGACTGTAAAGTATACACTAAAAGGAGAGAAGGCTCCAACCTGCACAAAGGCAGGAACAGGACATACAGAGTGCTCAGTCTGCGGCGATGTCATGAGCACAGGTGTGTGTGTAAAGGAACTTGGACATAAGTGGAATTCCGGCAGGGTAACAAAGAAACCTACATACACAGCAGCCGGTGTGAGGACATACACATGTACCGTGTGCAAGGCTGCGAAAACAGCAAGTATTGCCAAACTTGCAACAACTGATATAAGCAAAAAGACAAGCAAGATCACGGTTTCCGGAATAGAGAACAAGATCTACAATGGAAGAGCGCACACCCAGAGATCGCTTGTTGTCAAGGCTGGCACAAAGACGCTCAGACTGAACAAGGATTACACTGTCACCTACAGCAAGAACAAAGCGGTGGGCAAGGCAAGTGTGACAATATGTGGTAAGAATGCATATTCTGGTAAAATAACAAAGACATTTGCCATAGTAAAGGCTGCTAAGGGAAAGACATATACAGTTGGAAAGTTCAGGTACACAATAACCGGAGCAAAGGCAGACGGCACAGGAACAGTTGCAATTGCCGGAACAACGTACTCAAGGTCAGATAAAAGATTTGCATCACTGACCATCGCAGACACTGTAGTTATAGGTGATGTAAGGTTTAAGATAACATCTGTAAGCGCAAATGCATTCAGCAGATACACTGCTCTTAAGAATGTCACTATCGGCAACAATGTGACAAGCATAGGGGCAAACGCATTTTTATCATGCAAAAACCTTAAGAAGATGACGATAAAGTCAGCTAAGCTCAAGAGCGTTGGCGCAAAAGCCTTCAGTGGAACATACAGCAAAATTACATTTGCAGTACCTAGGAATAAGGCCACAGCATACAAGAAACTGATAAAGAAGGGCAGTCCTTCTGCGAAAGCAATCTATAAATAACAAATATATAAATTGCCTGTAAAAACAAGACTTTCAGAACTCTTGTACATGCAGCGTATTCGCCATTTTCGATACGCCGCATGTATACAGAAGTCTGGAAGTCTTTTTATATGTCAAGGACAATAGCATATTTTCTCAGCCAGTGATCAATCTGAAGAAGATATGCCATCATCTGAGGTCCTGCCATGAGCTGACCGAACCACGGCCTGCCGTAATCCTTTGGCGCGTTTATGAAGTTTTTCACATATTCTCTGTCGATGAGAGGCAGAAGAGGACTTTCCGGATCATTTAGCACGCAGAGAAGCCTCTTTGCAAGCTCCTGCTCATAATGAGGGTCATATGACTTTGGATAAGGGCTTTTCTTTCTGTACATGATTTCGTGCGGAACATAATCCTTCATGGCCTCTCTGAGAAGCTTTTTCTCACAGCCTTCGGAATATTTGTACTCCCATGGAACATTGAACACATAATCAAGTATTCGTGGATCTGCAAATGGAACTCTCGCCTCAAGTCCGCTTGCCATGCTTGTTCTGTCCATTCGGTCAAGCAATGTCTGCATGAACATCCTGATATTCAGATAAGATATCTGCCTGCGCCGCTTTTCTGTATCGGATTCCCCCGGAAGAAGATTGATCTCGGACAGGAGAGAATTGTATAGTGATGACACATATCCCGGTATATCAAGACTATCTATGATGTCCGGCGACAGTACTGAGAGCCTTGGCGACATATCCTTCATCCATGGGAATGTATCAGATGAAAGCAGTTCTTCTCTGTAGAACCATGGGTATCCTCCAAATATCTCATCCGCGCATTCCCCTGTTAGTACAACTTTGTATTCCTTTGCCACCAATGAACAGAAGTACAGAAGTGATGAATCCACGTCCGCCATGGTCGGCATATCCCTTGATTCCACGGAAGTATACAGATAGTCTGCAAGATCACTGTAATTGCAGGTGAGATATGTGTGGTCTGAACCTATGTGGGCTACCATCATATCTACATATGGTCGATCCTGCTCCGGCTGGAATGCATTTGACTTGAAATATTTAGAATTATCTTTGAAATCAAATGAGAAAGTGTGCAGCTTTTTCCCTTGCTCCCTGAGTTTTGCGGCGCATACGCTGCTGACGATTGATGAGTCGATGCCCCCCGAGAGAAATGTACATACAGGCACATCCGATACGATCTGTCTCTCTATACTGTCCTTGACAAGATAACGGACTTTTTCCACAGTGTCTTCATAGCTGTCAGTGTGAGGATTGCTGGTTATGCGGTAATATGTGAAGTCTGTCATTCCGTAGGGTGAGAATTTCATGAAATGTCCCGGCTTTACTTCGTCTATATTCTGAAATACTCCACAGCCTGGAGTCTTGGACGGCCCGATTCCGAACACCTCACATAGTCCCCGTGCATCAATGACAGGCCTTATACCTGGATAGTAGAGCAGTCCTTTGATCTCTGAGGCGAAGACAAGTGTTCCGTCATCAGTTACTGAGTAGTACAGCGGCTTCACACCGAAGTGATCCCTGTACAGATATATGGTCTGGATATGTTCGTCATATATCGCAAATGCAAATATTCCGTTCAGCCTGTGAACAAAATCGGGACCGAAGTGAAGAAAACAGTTGAGAATAACCTCTGTGTCCGAAGTTGTATCAAATGTATATCCAAGGGCGAGCAGCTCCGATTTCAGTTCCTTTGTGTTGTAGATCTCGCCGTTGTACACTATGTATATAGTATTTTCGCCGATGACCTTTTTCATAGGCTGTTCGCCTCTTGCTACGTCACGTATGGAAAGTCTTGTGTGTGCCATTCCACAGTGCGATGACAGCACTGTATTTTGTGCATCCGGACCTCTGTGAGCAAGTGCCTTATTCATGTCGTTCAATATGTATGAGTATCGTTCATGTTCGGTATTGAAAATCCTGTTGGAGTTATAGAATCCTGCGATGGAACACATATATTTACCTCTTTTTGTGGTATCTATATATTATATTGGGGAGTTGATTTTATAGAACTTTTATATAATACTATAAGTTTGATGCAAGATATGTTAAGTATTGATATAATGTATCATATTTGTTTTCGGTGAGTATGAACACAAAATCGGCAATAAGCATCATGACATTTGAACCTACAAAATATTGATAATAGAAAGAGAAATACTGCAATGAAAAACACTTTAATAAAGACTAACAAAAAATACCTTCCGGGACTTTTAAACATCGCGGTTCCAATCATGCTGAGCAATCTTATATCGCAGCTTCAGATGCTTATAGACAGAATATTTTTAGGACACGTAAACAGCATGTACATGAGCGCACTTGGCAATGTGACTTCACCGATGTGGACCACCATGTCGTTCTGTTTCTCCATCGTGACAGGAGCGTCTATACTGATAAGTCAGGGTGTTGGTGCAGGAGATACCGAACACATAGAGGAATACTCCGGTGCCATGGTGAAATACAATAATATCATACCGATACTGTTATTTTTCTTCTGGACATTCTGCGCTGAATTTGTATTCAGACTCATGGGTGTGTCAGCTGGCCTGATGCCGATGTGTCTTGATTATTCCAGGTATTATGCGCCCGTATTTTTGATAACAGGACTGGGCGGTGCATTCAGCGTCATACTCCAGACATCAAACTATACCAAACCACTTGTTGTATATGGAATATTAAGATCTGGTGTAAATATACTCCTTGACTGGGTTATGATATTTGGAAGATTTGGGTTTCCAGCCATGGGGATAAAGGGTGCAGCCATAGCGACGACAATAGCGGAGTACTCTGGACTTATATTTGCAGTGATATTCGTGGTATCAAGCAAGAAACTTAACACTAAACCATCTATGAAATAGGTAGTAAAGGCACATATAAAGCCGTATCTTTTGTCGGCAAAGCTGGGAGTGAACACAGCTCTTGAGGATTTTGCATGGAATCTTGGCAATCTGCTGCTTATAAGGATTCTCAACGCCATAAATGAGATGGCTGCCGGAATTTATTCCATCATATTCAGTGTTGAAGTTCTGGCGGTTGTCATCATTGGAGCGATAGGAAACGGTACAATGACACTAACCGGTGAGGCAAAAGGAAACAATGATCTGGGTAAATACAAGGGTGTATGTGTCTGTGCGTATGGCTTGTGTATAGTAGTTGGAATCATCACACTCGGTGTCTGTCTTGCGTTTCCACAGCAGATCATATCACTTTTCACCAACGACAAGAGTATAATTGCATCGTGTGGGATATATCTGATCTTTATCAGCATCAATCTTTTCGCAAAATCAGCAAACATAGTTGTTGGCAATGCAATCAGGGGCAGTGGCAACACGATATGGATGCTCATAACACAGTTGTTTGGCACGTTGTGGGTGGTTTCTGTGGCACTTTTGTTCGTGTTTGTCCTTAAGCTTGGAATAGCAGGTGTCTTTCTTGCAGTCATAGTGGACGAGATCGTTAGATCTTTTATCAATCTCGGCAAATATCTGAGGATAGTGAAAAACTGGGAAAGCACAGACTGAGGTAAAAAGGCTGAATTAGCTAAACAGTGGGTGCGACATTCAGTGGCATATATAATTTAGAATAGACGTATCAGAAAAAGAAAGTCTTATATGAAAGGGGATATATGATTTGATTTTAGAAACTAATAGGTTAATATTACGTCACTGGCAGGAGAGTGACGCAGATATATTATTTGAATATGCAAGTGACCCTGATGTGGGACCTATAGCTGGCTGGCCAGTGCATGAGAGCAGGGAGTACAGCCTTGATGTGATACGGAATGTATTTAATGGGCCGGAGTGTTATGCTGTGTGTCTGAAGGACAGCGGCCTGGTTGTCGGAGCCATTGAATTACTGTTAAACGGAAGGACAGATATGACAGACCGCGATGACGAATGTGAACTCGGATACTGGATAGGAAAGCCTCACTGGGGCAACGAATACGCACCGGAGGCGGCCAGGAGACTCATAGAACATGGATTTCTTGATCTGGGCATGAGAACAATATGGTGCGGTTACTACGATGGCAATTCCAAGTCCCGCATAGTACAGGAAAAGCTTGGATTTGTGTTTCATCATACCTGTGATGAAGTGGATGTGCCTCTTTTGAATGAAATCCGGATAGGACATACGAATATTATGACGAGAAAACATTGGCTGTCTGGAAAGATGAAGAATTCACTGTATGATCAGCTGGCCAGGGATTACTGCTGTGATGCGGCTGATATATATTCCAGTGCCAATATATTTTCTGAATATAGACAGATAGAAGGACAAAGACGGTTCAAAGGACAGGAAAAGTGCCCACTCAAAATAGCTGTGGTAAATGGCAAGCTGCTATTTACCGGTAGGAGAGAGATTGTAGAAGAATGCAGAAAACGCTATGAGAATGCATCTGGAAAATGGTTCATGGATATAGAGAATTTTCGTGAGCTCGACAATATTCTTTCCAGATGCGGATGCAAATTGAAATCTGCCCACCCATTTTACCTTCCGACGAAACTGAGCGAACAGGCAGCGAGAAAAGATAATACAGATAAAACCGTTGATTCGATGATAAAAGAAGATTTTAACCTTGTCAGGTATACGGGGGATGAGATCCTGCAATTCAAAGGAGATGACAGATGGAATGAGGCATTTTGCTTTGATGATAACACTCCTGATGTGCTGGCTGTGGCTGCTGTATCAGATGGTGAGATCATTGGTATGGCTGGCGCAAGCGCTGACAGTGACGACTTCTGGCAGATTGGTATAAATGTTGTTCAAGAAGCTGAGGGAAGACATGTGGGTACATCGCTTGTATCTGAACTGACCAAGGATATACTCAGGTGTGGCAAAATTCCATATTATGGCACAGGAATGTCACTTATAGCATCACAGAGAGTTGCCGCTGCGGCAGGTTATGATGTGTTCTGGTTTGAACTGCTGACGGGCAAGTAAAAGAATCGTTGACACATCTTCATGTTAATGATAAAATAATCACATCTAAGGGTCGTAAAACGACCGGGAAATAGTCAAATGCTATGACGAGGAGGAGTACATGCATCCCCCCGATCAACAGAGAGAAGACGGTGGTGAGAGTCTTCATCAGGAATGTGTGGAAGGTAGCCTTCGAGCAGTGGATTGAAAGATTGCAGCATACATATTTGTCGGCTGTTGTCGAGTAGGTTTCAACGGTTTTCCCCGTTACAGGAATAAGATATTAATAATGATTACAGTGATAATTTATTATAGTATCTGATAAGTGCAGACATTTGTCTGAATTTAGGTGGTACCACGGATATGAACATATTCGCCCTAAGCGTAAAACAGTTGCGCTTAGGGCTTTTTCTATGCATGGGGTGCATATATACATCCCGAGGCGTAAGTTTAGATTATCATGAACTTTACAGGAGGTATAAGATATGGAGATCAATGGAGCAAAGATGTTTGTAAAAGCGTTGCAGGAAGAGGGGGTAGACACTCTGTTCGCATACCCTGGTGGAACGGCGATAGACCTGTTTGATGCGTTGTATGATGCAGAAGGTATCGATATGATACTTCCAAGACACGAGCAGGCGCTTGTCCACGCAGCAGATGGATATGCACGTTCAACAGGAAGAGTTGGAGTGTGTCTGGTAACAAGTGGTCCGGGTGCGACAAACCTTGTAACGGGAATTGCCACAGCCAACTACGACAGCGTGCCACTGGTATGTTTTACAGGACAGGTTCCAATGAATCTTATTGGAAATGATGCTTTTCAGGAGGTTGATATAGTTGGAATCACAAGAAGCATATGTAAGTATGCAGTCACAGTAAGAAAGAGAGAAGATCTTGCAAGGATCATTAAAAATGCTTTTTACATAGCAAGAACCGGAAAGCCAGGTCCTGTAGTTGTTGATATTCCTAAGGATATACAGCTTGCCATGGGAAGTGACGAGTATCCTACAGAAGTAAATATCAGAGGTTACAAGCCTTCAGAGGGTGTACATGTTGGACAGATCAAGCGAGCCCTTGCGGAGCTTAAGAATGCAAAGAAGCCTGTGTTCCTCTGCGGCGGCGGAGTCAATATCGCACATGCGAGAAAAGAAATGCAGGAGCTTGCAGAGAAGACCGGTATACCTGTAGTTACTACAATTATGGGTAAGGGTGCTATTCCTACTGACCATCCACTCTATGTCGGTAACATCGGTATGCATGGTAACATGGCATCCAACAAGGCTATCATGGAGAGCGATGTTCTTTTCTCCATCGGATGTAGATTTAACGACCGAATAACAGGTACTATAGATACATTTGCCAAGAATGCCAAGATCATACATGTTGATATAGATGCAGCGTCCATATCAAGAAATATAAAGGTAGATATACCTATAGTTGCTGATGCCAAGGTTGCCATATCCAAGATGCTTGAATATGCAGAACCTCTTGATATCAAAGGCTGGGTGGATGACATTATGAATGTCAAGGCTGAGTATCCTATCAACATGAACAGATATGATGGTGTGACCCCTGAGGCTATCATCAGAACCATAAACGATATGTACAGCAATCTCATCGTTACAACTGATGTTGGACAGAATCAGCTCTGGACAACGCAGTACATTGATATAGACGAGAACAAACAGCTCTTAACTTCTGGAGGTCTTGGAACCATGGGTTATGGATTTCCTGCTGCCATAGGCGCAAAGCTTGGCAACATGGATAAAGATGTTATCTGTATATCCGGAGACGGCGGAGTCCAGATGAACATTCAGGAGATGGCTACAGCTGTTGCGCTTGAGCTTCCTGTTACCCTCTGTATACTGAACAACGGCTATCTCGGCAATGTACGCCAGTGGCAGGAGCTGTTCTTCAATAAGAGATACAGCAGTACATGTCTCAGATACAGAAGAAGATGCAACAGAGACTGTCAGAATCCGGATAAATGCTGTCCAAAGTATTCTCCTGACTTTGTAAAACTGGCAGAGAGCTATGATGCAAAGGGCATCAGAGTTACAAAGCCTGAGGAAATCAGGCCGGCATTTGAGGCTGCCAGGGCAAATACAAACGGACCTACAGTTATAGAATTCTTCATCGATCCTACGGCCAACGTATTTCCTATGGTTCCGGGTGGAAAGTCACTGAATGACATGATACTTGACTGCTGATATTGATAAATTGATTTTATATTGGTAATAGAATGTACATATATAGATTTGTATATTATCCAGATGAAAGGGGTATATAGAATGAGCGTAAAGAAGAGATGGATATGCCTGTTCGTAGAGAATGAGGTAGGTGTACTTGCAAGAATTTCAGGTTTGTTTTCAAGCAAATCATACAATATAGATACTATAACCGTTGGAGTAACCGAGGATGAGACAATATCCAGAATGACCATCGGTTTCACCAGTGATGACAGGACATTTGAGCAGGTGAAAAAACAGCTCAACAGAAGTGTGGAGGTTATCAAGGTCGTCGACTACACAGATATTGCAATCCACAACAACGAGATCTTATATGTCAAGGTCAATAGCTGCTCAAATGAAGATAAGGACGAGGTGTTCCGAATTGCAAATGCATTTGGCTATAAGATAACAGATTATAATAAGAAATCTGTGCTTGTTGAGTGTGTCCAGACGGATGCAAAGAACGACAATGCCATAAAGCTGTTCAAGGAGAGCTTCCCTAACAGGATAGAGGTTGTAAGAGGCGGCAGTGTTGCAGTTGAAGCGATAAGCATGTCGGACAGATAGTATGACCAGAAAAGAACTGTCACAATGATATTGTTGAAAAAATAGTCTGTAAAAAGATTATGAAAGGATCCGTAAAATGAAATTTGTTATACAGCGTGTAAATCACGCATCAGTAGAGGTGGATGGCAAAGTGATCGGCAGCATACAGAAAGGTTTTCTGGTTTTTGTCGGAGTATACGATTCGGATACCAAAGAGATTGCTGACAAGATGATAAACAAGCTTGTGAAGATGAGGATATTTGCCGACGAAAATGGCAAGACAAATCTTGACATAAACAGTGTAAACGGCCAACTCCTGATCGTTTCACAGTTTACCTTGTGCGCAGACTGCCGGAAGGGCAACCGTCCGAGCTTTACCGGTGCAGGAGCGCCGGATCATGCGAACCGTCTCTATGAATATTTTATGGAACAGTGCAAAAAGCATGTGGAAAAAGTGGCGCACGGGGAGTTTGGAGCGGATATGAAGGTGGATCTGCTGAATGACGGACCGTTTACACTGATGCTGGACAGCAAAGAGATGTTCCCGAAATAGGATACTATTACACATACGGAGGATTTTTAGAATGAACGGCAAAGATCTTGAAAAAGCACTTCTCTGGGAAGCTCCGCACATCGGAGAAAAAGCGCCGGAACAGATTCCGGAGGCGCAGAATTTCTGCGAGGGATACAAGACATTCTTAAATGAGGGAAAGACCGAGAGAGAATGTGTGAAAAAAGCGGTATCGCTCTTAACGAACGCCGGATACAAGGAATTTGACGCGAAGGCGTCCTAC
>ENA-ORLW01003521-ORLW01003521.1-human-gut-metagenome-genome-assembly--contig:-NODE-3521-length-11780-cov-2.589165_pt1 | contig 11780 bp, 10 predicted proteins | sample MGYA00243017_ERZ508829 | MGnify/ENA primary metagenome ERZ508829 (study PRJEB26277, sample SAMN04329776) | human gut metagenome | biome: human-associated habitat | host: Homo sapiens | place: USA...
AGTGCCTCATATTTGCCCGTAGAAGCGCCGCTGGGGGAGATGGCCGTGCAGACCACCCCGCCGGAAAGCTGCACTTCCGCTTCGACAGTCGGGTTTCCGCGTGAATCGAGCACCTGCCGCCCGATGACGCCGACGATTTCCGTTTTGCTCATGATAATGCCCTCCCGAAATTGATAAGCTGTAAGGATAGAGTGGACGCAAAATCTGTTAAATATGCGGTCATGGCGGAAGGCGTTAAAAAGGGCGCCTGCCAACTGCGACAGACGCCCTTTGAGGGAGGAGAGGGAGAGAATCAGAATTTCAGGAACCAGGTGGAGATGTAGCCGGTCTGGCCGTTCACTTCGACCTTTGTCCAGTCGGTCGTCTTTTCCAGCACTTTGACCGTCGTGCCGACCGGAACCGTGCCGATGACGGACGCGGACAGGCTGGCGCGGCTGCGGAAATTGACGTAGCTGCCGCCGTTGGCGTTGAATACGCGCGCCGTGCCGCTCACGACTTCGCTCGTGACCTTCAGATACTTGGCCATCATGAAGCCGGTCTTGCCGTCTACGCTGACCTTGTACCAGTCGCCCTGGCGGGCCAGCAGGGTCACGGTCTTGCCGTTGCGATAGTAGCCCAGCGATTCGCTGTTCGCGCTGGCTTCGCGGCGCAGGAACAGCACCTGCGTGTCGCGCGGATTGTTGACCACGGCGGTGCCGGTTGCGGGCTTCACGGTGGAAGAACCGCTGCTCACGCTCTTGGTGGAGAGCCACTGGGTCTGCATGTAGCCGGTCTTGCCGTCCACGCTGACCTTGCTCCAGTTGCCGTTGTTGGAAAGCACGGTCACCTTTGTGCCGCGCGGATACGAGCCGAGAATGTTGCCGTTCGGCTCGGCGCGCAGATTCAGGCCGCGGCTGTTCGTCTTGACATAGGCGGTGGAATGGGTCGTGCCCTCGCTGCCCAGATACTTGACGTACATGTAGCCGCTCTGGCCGCCGACATCCACGCTCGCCCAGTCGCCGTTGACGCCCTTGACGAGCACCTCGGTGCCCCAGCCGTACTTGCCCAGGATGGCGGAAGACGCGCTTTCCTCGGCGCGCAGATTCAGCGTGCCGCAGGTGATGACGCGGGTTTCGTTCTCGGCGAAGGCCGCCAGCGGGGCAACCATCGCCAAGCTCAGCATCGCGGCGCAAGCCGCCTTTTTCTTTCCGGTAAACATATAGGAAGTCCTCCTTTGTCATTGCGAAGGCGTCCAAGCGGCCGCTCTTGATCGTCTTCTGCATATCTGACGAAGGCGGATATTCTTTTATTGCAACATAATCGTTTCCAAGTTCTGGAAAGAACGAAAGACGCATGAAAAAACGAAGAAATATCAGCGAAAAACGAAGAGAAAGGACATAAAATGGGAAAAAATGGAAGTTACAGCGTATCCAGCGTGGAGGAAATTGCGGCAAGCCCGGCTTTCAATTCGTTTCCATCGCAGGCATAGCCGATTCGCGCGCATCCTTCAAGCTCAAAGCATGCGCCGGGCGTGAGCAGCGCGCCGGTCTGGGCGAGCAGCTTTTCACAGAAGACATACGAGGGCATGGGGCTGTCGTAAAACAGCAGCGCGGTTGTGCCGGCTTGCGGACGAACGAAATGCACGCGTTTTTCCTTTTCGACCCAATCGGTTAGAATCGCCAGATTATCGCGGACAATGCCCCGGTTGCGCGCCAGCAGCGCATGGCTGTGGCGCAGCGCGAGGGAAGCGACAGCTTTGTCAAACATGCCGCAGCTGATGAGGCTGTAATCGCGGCGGGAAAGGCAGGCGTTGATGAAATCCGCATCGTGGCTGGCGACCCAGCCGAGGCGCAGACCGGCCAGCGAAAAGACCTTGGACATGCTGCCGATGGAAATGCCCTTCTCATACAGATCGACAATCGACGCGCTCCAGACGTCCGTCTGTGTCAGGTGACGGTAGACTTCGTCGCAGAGCACATAGGCGCCGACTTCGCGCGCCATCGCGACAATCGCTTCCAGCATGGGCTGATCCATCAGCGCGCCGGTCGGGTTATTGGGGTTGTTCAGGCAGATAAGCCGGGTGTTGGGCTTGATGAGACTGCGCAGCTCGTCGAGATCCGGCAGAAAGCCGTTTTCCTCGCGCAGCGGAAGCAGATCGACCTGCGCGCCGAAGGACTGCGGAATGGAATACAACTGCTGATAGGTCGGCAGCACGCAGACGACGTGGTCGCCGGGGCGAATGAGCGCATACATGGCCAGGTGATTTGCGCCCGCCGCGCCGTGCGTGGTGGCAACCTCGTCCGGGCAGAGCGTTTTAAACAGGTCGCAGATGCCTTCGCGCAGTTCCGGCTTGCCGACGATGTCGCCGTAGGTCAGGCGGCGCTGGCAGAACGCGTTAAGAAACGCCTGCTTGTTTTCGCCCGTCAGCGCAAACAACTCGTCAAGCGACACGGAGTTGACGCACGTCTCCGCGATGTTGATTGTCGCCTGCGTCTCGTAAGCGTTCATCCATTCTTCAACTTTGAAAGGGCTGATGTTCATGATAAATCCTCCTTAAAAGTAAAAGGCACCCGGCATCCCGCCTTATAACGCCTGCGCGCCGTACCTACGGAGGGATTCCGAATGCCCGACCGCTCCACCCGGTGGTGAAAGCGGGGTGATGATATGAAATTGGAAACAGAATATCATAAATGAAACAAAATGTCAACACTGAAATCGGGCGTGCAGGCAATTTCAAGCGTCTTGCCCGTGATGGGGTGAATCAGCGAAAGCTTCACCGCGCAGAGCTGGTGATACGGCGCATGATATTGCGCCGCCAGATTGGCGGATTCTGCCGTGAAGTAGCGCGTGTCGCCAAGCAGCGGATGGCCGATGTGCGCCATGTGTACGCGCAGCTGGTGCGTGCGTCCTGTGACGGGGAAGAGCCGAACGAGCGAGATATCGCGAAGGGCCGCTTCCACCCGATAGCGCGTCACGGCGCGCTGGCCGCCGGGCAGAACCGCGCGGGTGAAGCTGTCCGGCGCGACACGGTCAATCGGCGCGTCGATCACGCCTTCGGATTCAGGAAAAACGCCGCAGACCAGCGCAAGGTATTCCTTGCGAAAGGTATCCGCCTGCATCTGCCGCTGGATATGCGCCTGCACATACGGCAGTTTGGCGAATAAGACGATGCCCGTCGTCTCCGCGTCGAGCCGATGGACGGGGTGCGCGCCGCCGCGCAGATAGCTTTGCACGCGCCCTTCCAGCGTGTCCGCGCCGCGCGGGGCGGAAGGAGAGGGATGCACCTGCAAGGGCGCAGGCTTGCGCACGGCAATCAGCGCGTCGTCCTGATAGAGGATATCGACCTCGGCTGGCGCGGAAAAATCCGTCGGCATGTCGTATTCGGCTAAAGGAATGGCGACCGTCCTGCCCGCGCCGATGCGCTGATTGGCGAAAAACGGCGCGCCGTCCACCGTCAAGCCCAGGCGCTTGGCCTCCCGCACCTCCCTTGCGGAAAGCGAGAGCGGCCCGCGCAAAAGCTGATCGAGGGTCAGCGTGCCGTTGGATTCGGTTGTGATATACGAAAGGAGCATTATAATACCTTGCTCAGGAAGTCTTGGGTGCGCGGGTTCTGCGGATGGTCGAACACCTGATGCGGGTCACCCTGCTCCATGATGACGCCTTCATCCATGAACAGCACGCGGTTGCAGACCTCGCGCGCGAAGCCCATCTCATGGGTGACGATGACGCACGTCATGTTGTTTTTCGCCAGCGACTTGATGACTTCAAGCACCTCGCCGACCATTTCCGGGTCGAGGGCGCTGGTGGGTTCGTCAAAGAGCATGACTTCCGGCTCCATCGCCAGCGCGCGCACGATGGCGATGCGCTGCTTCTGGCCGCCAGAGAGGCGGGAGGGCTTGTTGTCGCGCTTATCGGAAAGACCGACGCGGGAGAGCAGAGCTTCCGCCCTGGCGACAGCCTCGTCCTTGCTCATCTTGCCCAGCAGGACGGGCGCAAGGGTGATGTTGTCGATCACGGACATATGCGGGAAGATGTTGAAATGCTGGAACACCATGCCCATTTTCTGGCGGTGCCGGTCAATGTTCACGCTCTTATCCGCGATATCCACGCCGTCAAACCAGATGTGGCCGCTGGTTGGCTCCTCAAGCCGGTTGAGACAGCGCAGGAAAGTCGATTTGCCCGAACCGGACGGGCCAATGAGCGAAACGACCTCGCCTTTGTGGATGGTTTCGGTGATGCCGTTCAGAACTTTCAGACTGCCGAAGCTTTTGTGCAGGTCTTCCACGCGGATCAACTCCGGCGCGTTTTCAAAGGAATCAGTCATCGCTCTTGAGCCTCCTTTCAAGGACGGTAATCAGCTTGCTCATGGTGAAAGTCACGACAAAATAGATAATGCCGATGATAATCAGCGGCTCGATGACCAGATACGTCTTGCCGGAGATCGTCTGGTACTGCGTCATCAGGTCGCCGACGTAGAACGTGGAGGCCAGGGACGTTTCCTTTGTCACTGCGACGAACTCGTTGCACATGGCCGGGAGCACGTTTTTGAACGCCTGGGGCAGAACAATGCGCATCATCGTCTGGCGGGAGGAGAGACCCAGCGAACGCGCCACCTCGGACATGTACGCGCCGGAGTTGATGACCAGCGCGACGGTGATGCAGGCGAATTTGGAAAGCTTGAGCGCCGGAAGAATATCCGGCAGCAGGAAATAGAAGAAATACAGCTGAAGCAGCAGCGGCGTATCGCGGATGACCTCGGTATAAACCGTCGCGATGCTGCGCAGCACCTTCGATTTGCTCAGGCGCATGATGGCGACCAGCGCGCCGATGACGCAGCCGATGGCCACGGAAATCAGCGCCAGCAAAAGCGTCGTGCCAAGGCCGTTCAGAAAGTTTATGCCATATTTTTGCAGCAGCTTCATGGTGTTCTGAAACAGCAAGGGAATCCCTCCTTCTTGAGATAGCGGGGTGAAAAGGTTCAGAGTGCTTCCACGCGCTGCATGGCTTCAAACACCATGTCCTGCGTGATGGGGTAGGGGATATGCGCCATATCCGGCCCGGTTGTGGCTTCAACGAGCGCGTCGTGCAGCGCGGCTTTGTCAAGCGGCACGTTCATTTCGGCGAGCGTCACGGGCGTGCCCAGCGAGACGAGAAACGCGCGAAGCTCCCGCGCCTTGTCGGCCTGCCCATCCAGCATGAGCTGAACCAGCGCGCCGTAGGCAACCAGATCGCCATGCAGGTCATCCCGCTCGACGTGTTCAAAATGCTGGAGGCCGTAGCAAACGGCGTGCGCCAGCGCGCAGTTGTAATTGTCATCTGCCATCAGCGAAACCAGTCCCGCCGAAAGGATGACGCTTCTGGCGCACATTTCCATCGCCGGCCCGGCCTCGTGGCGCTCCACTTCGGTTAGCGCCTGACGGCCGAATTTCAAAATCGGGTCGTAGCAGGTGCTCGACAGGCTCACGCCGATGGCAGACATGTGGTCGAGCGCGCCGCCTAATTCGTCGCCCCGCGCGCTGAACGTCGATTCGATGTATTTGGCCAGCGTGTCGCCCATGCCCGCGCGGAAGAAGCGTGCCGGGGCGTCAGCCGCCAGATTCAGGTCGATCAACGTGAGCGCGGGCGGCGCATCGTAAAAAAGGAAGCGGTCAAAAGGCCCGTCCTCGCGATAGACGACGGAAAGCGCGGTGATCGGCGCGCAGTTGGAGACCAGCGTCGGCAGGCTGACCAGCGGAATCCCCAGCCGATGCGCTACGCCCTTCGCGGTATCGATCGCTTTGCCGCCGCCCATGCCGACCAGAAAATCCGGCCGCATCGGGTCGATCTGCGCCGTAAGAGCATCCATTGCCGCCAGCGTGCACGCGCCGCCGAAGGGGAGCGCACAGAGCAGCTGCATGCCGCTTCCCTCAAGCCCCTCTTTTAAGGAAGGGAGCCCCTTTTCCATTGCGGTGTTTCCGCCGACAAGGGCAAAGCGCGCGCCCAATCCCTTGCAAAGCTCAGGAAAGCGTCGGTATACGCCGCGGCCGAAACAGAAACGCGGCAGGGTGACGACATCGGTGATATACATCGGCTTACACCAGCTTCGGCAGTTTGGCCAGACGCTCTAGCGCCTCGTTCAGAGTCTCCTCGCTGCGGGCAAAATGCAGACGAATCAGATGGTTGACCGGCTCACGGAAGAAGCTCGAACCCGGAACGGCCGCCACGCCGATGGTGCGGATCATCCACTCGCAGAATTCCATGTCGCTCTTATCATGGAAGCGCATGCCCGGCTTCTGGAAATCGCTGATATCGACCATCACGAAGTAGCTGCCCTGCGGTACAGTGTGCTTGAGGCCGATGCGATCCAGACCGTCGAGGAACACCTGACGCTTGTGGGTATACAGCTCGGTCAGCCCGTCGTAATAGCTCTGCGGGAAATTCAGTCCGACGACAGCCGCCTCCTGAAGCGGCGCGGCCGCTCCGACAGTCAGAAAGTCGTGCACCTTTTTCGCGCCTTCGATCACGTTTTCCGGCCCGATGAGATAGCCGAGACGCCAACCCGTGATGGAATACGTCTTGGAGAGGGACGAGCAGCAGATGACGCGGTCGGCAATTTCCGGCAGCGCGCCCGCATATACATGATGATACGGCGCGAAGACGATGTGCTCGTAAACTTCATCGGTGATCATGTATGCGTCGTACTTGTTGCACAGGCCGCCGATGAACAGCAGTTCTTCTTTGGTGAAGACCTTGCCGCACGGGTTCGACGGGTTGCAGACGATGATCGCCTTCGGATGCTGGCGGAACGCGTCTTCAAGCACATTGCGGTCGAAATCGAACGTCGGGGGAATGAGCGGCACAAAAATCGGATCCGCGCCGGAAAGAATCGCGTCCGCGCCGTAGTTTTCATAGAACGGGGAGAACACGACCACCTTGTCGCCGGGATTGCAGACGGTCATCATGGCGCTCATCATCGCTTCGGTGCCGCCGCAGGTGACGAGAATTTCGGTATCCGGATTGATTTCGCGGCCGTATGCGCGGCCCTGCTTGCGGGCGAGCGCTTCGCGGAAGTTCTCTGCACCGAAGGTCACGGAATACTGATGCGGCCCCTCATCCGCGACTTCGCGCAGGCGGTCGGTGATCGCCTTGGGCGGCGGAAAATCCGGAAATCCCTGAGAGAGGTTGATGGCATCCACCTCATCGCTGATGCGGGTCATGCGGCGGATGACGGAGTCGGTAAACGTCTGAACGCGATGGCTTAGTTCTGGCATAAATATTCACACCTTTCAAAATCAGGCCAATGACGGTTGAATTGCGCGAACGCAATGCCCATATTCTAGCACAATGCAAGAAAAGAAACAACAGGGAAAATGACTTTTCCTTATAAAAAACGTGTTTTTTTTCAAACTGGCCGAAAAATAAAGTATTTTTATGCAGAATATACACTTGACATATGCATAAACCCGTCGTAAAATAGCATCATCGTTTTGCGGGACGCGTTCTCGCAACAGAAAAAAGGAGGAAATCCGATTATGAAAAAGATTCTTGCGTTCGCCCTTGCGCTGGCGATGATTCTCACCTGCTCCTTCGCGCTGGCCGATCGTCTGGACGACATCAAAGCCGCCGGTAAGCTGACCGTTGCGACCAGCCCGGATTGGCCGCCGTATGAGTACATCGACGACGACGGCAACATCGTTGGCACCGATATCCTCATGTGCCAGTGGATGGCTGAGCAGCTCGGCGTTGAGCTGGAGATCCAGCCGATGGCGTTTGACGCCTGCCTTGCGGCCGTTGGTCAGGGCGATGTGGATATGATGGTCGCCGGTCTGACCTACGATGAGAATCGTCTGGCCCGCATGGAACTGACCGGCATCTACTGGAACGAGGGCGATCAGGGCGTGCTTGTCAAGAAGGGCGCCGGCGCTTCCTACAACTCCGCTGAGTCCTTTGCAGGCAAGACTGTCGCCGCGCAGAATGGCACCAACCAGCAGATTATGGCCGAAGAACAGCTGCCGGAGAGCACGACCGTTGAGCTGGTCACCAAGATTCCGGACGGCGTGAACATGGTCAAGACCGGCCGTATCGACGGTCTGGTTGTGCCGAAGACCGTTTACGACAGTATCCTTGCTGAGAACGACGACCTTGAGGTTGCGGACTTCGCGTTCGATTTCCAAGGTGGCAACTACATCGCCAGCGTCAAGGGCGAGGATGCGTTCACCGCGAAGATTCAGGAGATGATCGACACCATCAATGCCGAGGGTCTCTATCAGCAGTGGGTGGACGAGATTCAGAAGTAATCTCGGTTCAACTGAATGATGAAAGCCGCCGGGTTTGCGCCCGACGGCTTTTGCGTTGCCCTTCATATAAAGGAATATGATATCATGCCGATGTGTAGACAAGCAGGGTCTACGGGGTGGTGCCTCCGCACAGGGCGCACAACAGAAGCGGAGGTGATTGGAATGACGAACGTTGAATTGCCCAATGCTTGTATTTCCATTTCGGGGCTTGTTCTGAGCGCTTTTGCACTCGGTTATTCCTTAAAGCGATAAAAAAGACCGCCTCGCAGGGTGTCTCCCTGCCTGTCTGTATTGTGATGCTATCCCTGCCTGCTTGTCAACCCAAGAAGGCAGGGGCTTTTCGTTTTATAGAAGGATTACACGAAGACAGCTTGTAAGGGCATGAGGAGCCGTATCTTTCATTTTTATACAACAAGACCGCCCATCCCATCGGGAGAAGCGGTCTTGTTTGTTATGAAAATGAAGAAGCGGATTACTCGGCCTTCATCGCAGCCTTGTTGGCCGCTTCGCGCTTGTTGATCTTGCTCTGGTTGTACACGGAGAAGATCACGACCGCGACGGCGACAACGAAGAAGCCGATGGCAATCGGGTGACCCAGGATCGCGCCGAAGTTGCCGTTTTCCAGATCCATGAAGCGAACGAAGTTCTGCTCGCACATCGGGCCAAGGATGAGGGCCAGCAGGATCGGGCTGAGCGGGAACTCGTACTTGTTCATCAGCCAGCCGATGACGCCGAAGGCCACGCACACGCCCACATCGAAGATGCTCTTGTTGATGGAGAACGCGCCCAGCAGGGAGATGACCAGAATGATCGGGTAGAGGATCTTCTTTTCAACCGAGACGATCTTAGCAAAGAAGCGGACGCCCAGGCAGCCCACAACCAGCATCGCCAAGTTCGCCAGCATCAGCGCGGCGAAGACGGCGTAGACGGTCGGCAGCTCGTTGACATACATCATCGGGCCGGGGGTGATGCCCTTCATGATGAAAGCGCCCAGCAGGATGGCCGTGACGGAGTCGCCCGGCACGCCCAGAGACAGCAACGGAATCATCGCGCCGCCGGAGCAGCCGTTGTTGGCAGATTCGGTCGCGGCAACGCCGTTCGGGATGCCCGTGCCCCAGAGTTCCGGATGCTTGCTGAAGCTCTTGTTGAAGCCATAGGAGACGAACACCGCGATGTCGCCGCCCGCGCCCGGAATCGCGCCGATGAAGGTGCCGATGAGGCCGCCGGAGAGGATGTTCGGCCAGATGGTCTTGATGGTCTGCCAGTCGGGGAGCACGTTGGTGATCTTCTCATCGGAGTGCTCCTGCTTTTCCTCGCCGTTGATGATGCGCTCAACGCCAGCAATGACCTCAGCCACAGCGAACAGACCGATCAGCGTCGGGATGAACTGGAAACCGCTCAGCAGCGGTTTTACGCCGAAGGTGAAGCGCTTGACGCTGTACGTCGGGTCGAGGCCGACGGTGCAGAGCACCATGCCGAAGAACGCGCTGATCATGCCCTTGGCGATGGACTTGCCGGAGATGGCGACGATGACGGACAGGCCGAACACCGCCAGCATCAGCATTTCGGCGGAAGTGAACTTCATGGCGACCTTCGCGACGGTCGGGGAGAGGAAGGTCATGACCAGCGCGCCAATAACGCCGCCGCAGAAGGAGGAGAACATGGCGATGGAAAGCGCCTTGCCCGCCTGACCCTTCTGGCACATCGGGTAGCCGTCAAGCAGCGTAGCCGCCGCAGACGGAGTGCCCGGCGCGTGAATCAGGATGGCGGAAATCGAGCCGCCGTACATGCCGCCGCAGTAAATGCCCAGCAGCAGGCCGACGGACGGAATCAAATCCATGCCGAAGGAGAAGGGAATCAGCAGAGCCACGCCCATCGTCGCGGTCATGCCGGGAATAGCGCCGAGCAGAACGCCGCCCAGAGCGCCCAGGAAGGTCATCATGATGACCTGAAGATTCGTGAAGACAGAGCCGTAGCTGGAAAAAAGCAAACTCCAATCCATGACAACGCTCTCCTTTCTTTAGAAATGAATCATATCCACGAGGTCGCGCAGCGGCTGCAGCACGCCCATCGGGATGTTGACGCTCAGCATCTTGTAGAACACCAGCCACATGCCCAGCGGCACGAGGATGGAAACCAGCAGCAGCTCGACGATGTTGCGCTTGCCGATCAGCCACATGATGATGCCGCACAGCAGCATGCCGACGACCACATAGCCCAGCGAGTCGAAGAACGCCACAAACAGCACGCACAGCAGGATGACGAACAGGCCCGCCAGCACGCCCTTGTTCTTGATGAAGTTGATGGAAGCGGCCGGTTCGGCGAGCGGATCATCGTCACTCATGCTGATGAGCTTGATGATGGACTGGATGAGCAGAATCACCGTGAAGATGATCATGCCCACGCACATGATCTGCGGGAAAGCGGCGGGCTGCACGGTCGCTTTTTTCACGACCTTGAAGCCATACGTCTGGAAGAGCGCCCATCCTTCAATACAAAGCAGCAGAATGGAGGCAATCAGATTCGCAAACGCCTTGGTATGAGTCTTTTTCAAGCGAATCACATCCTTTGGTAAGAAATCTTAACAGGGGTGTAAACCAAAATGATGGGCAGGCGAGTCGCCTGCCCATCTTTCTGCTACTGATTACAGAAGATCAACGGCTTCCATGGCGGCCGGCACATCGATCGCAGCCTGCGCCAGGTAAGCGGTGTACTCTTCGGCGTCCATGTAGGAGATCGCCTGGCCGAAGCTGGCCATCTGGGCGACGAAGTCCGGATCCGCGATAGCGGCGGCACAACCCTCAGCCATCTTGGCACGGATGCCCTCGTCCACGCCCTTCGGGAACGCCAGGCCGCGCTGCGTCGCGTACACGCAGTCGAAGCCCTGCTCCTGGCAGGTCGGGATGTCGGAGAAGGTCGCGTTGCGCTCACTGTCCATGACGCCCAGGCAGATCAGATCGCCGGACTCAATGAAGCTGCGCGCTTCGGCCAGAGACACGGTCACGCCCTCGATTTCCTGCTGAGCGGCAGCCTTGACAGCGCCCGCAGCGCCGTCGGCATAGGTGATCATCTTGATGTCGATGTCAGCCGCGTTCATCAGGTAGCCGCCGGCGATGTGCCAGACGGAACCGGCGGAAGAGCCGCCCATCTTGACCTCGCCCGGATGAGCCTTGCAGTAGTCAACGAAGGTCGCCAGATCGGTGATGCCGTTGTCGGCAGCCCACTTGGCGTTCACGGTCACGGCCGCCGCGTCGGTGTTGATACGGCAGATCGCGTCGTAGTTCTCATAGGTGTAATCGCTCATGTCGCTGGGCTTGTAGGTGGCCAGCTCGAAGGTGATCATGCCGATGGTGTAGCCGTCCGGATCAGCGTCGGCGATGGCCTCGTGGCCGGTAACGCCGGAAGCGCCGGTCTGGTTGTCAACGGTGACGGAAACGCCGAGCTGCTTCTCCAGCGCGGAGCAGAAAGCGCGCAGGCAGTTATCCGTTCCGCCGCCGGCAGACCACGGATTGATCGCGATCAGGC
>ENA-ORLW01003526-ORLW01003526.1-human-gut-metagenome-genome-assembly--contig:-NODE-3526-length-11776-cov-2.203949_pt1 | contig 11776 bp, 10 predicted proteins | sample MGYA00243017_ERZ508829 | MGnify/ENA primary metagenome ERZ508829 (study PRJEB26277, sample SAMN04329776) | human gut metagenome | biome: human-associated habitat | host: Homo sapiens | place: USA...
ACCCCTTGATTCTGGGTCACAAGCTGCTTGACGGATTGCCTTCCTTGTGGTTTCACGCCATGATGCGCCTGCACCTTACCTTTTGAATATCGCAGAAACTTCATGAACGCGGTGGCGAGAGTTCGTGCAGTCAGCTTGCTGGTGTTGATGATTAGCGTCAGCGATTTGTTTTCGATGTCTTCCTGCATGTGGTAACACCTCCTGCATCAGAATAGCGATAGAGGTGCCACGGAGGCACCTCCAGACGATGAAGATAATACAGCACAATATACGGCTTTGTTACCGTGTGAATGCTCCCCCCTTTTCTGTGATTGCAGAAGAACGCATTGCTGCGTGTTTGGAAAGCCGTTCCCCTTGACGCGCTGCTGTTCATCAGCGTATAATAGTAGGAGAAAGAGTAAGGAATGTAAGGAGGGATAATGATGGAGCTCGCAAGAATGACTAGCAAAGGTCAGCTGACAGTTCCGGTATCTATCCGAAAGAAGCTCGGCATCGGCACGGGCGATCAGCTGCTGTTTTATGAGCGCGACGGCCAGGTGATTATAGCTCCGGTCACGCCCGCATCCCTGGCCGATGCACAGGCTGCGACGATTCAGCATCATGTCTACACCCTTGATGAAATTCGCGAGATTGCTGTTCCTATTGCGAAGCGCTACCAGCTCAGGCGGCTTGCGCTTTTTGGCTCCTACGCGCGGGGTCAGGCAACCACGAAAAGTGATCTTGATTTCCGGGCTGATCTTCCTGATGACTTTGGCATGTTCCGTTTAGGCGCTTTGCAGAGCGATCTGGAGGACGCTTTCCACAAGAAAATTGATTTGGTGACGGAAGGTATGCTGTGCGATCCTCTGTCCACTGAACTGGCGGAGAATATCCAGGAAGATGAGGTGATCCTGTATGGCGTCGGTGAGTGAGGCACAGCGAGACTTCAATCTATTGCGGCATATCGCCCGCTACTGTGACGACGCGATAGATGCCGCGCGGCAGGCCGGCAGCGAAGCCGCTTTTGTGGAGAGTCGGCTGTATCAGCATGCAGTAGCCATGTGTGTGCTGGAAATTGGGGAATTGTCCAAGCACTTGTCTGAGGATTTCCTTCGTACCCATGCGGAGATGCCATGGCGCGCCATTTGCCGGATGCGGGATATGTACGCGCATCACTATCACCGAACAGACCCGCATCAGCTGTGGATGACGGCTACGATGGATTTGCCCGCGCTGAAGGATTTCTGCGATAAACTGCATAACGCTTGAGAGCTTGCCAGGGGTGATTCGGAATGGAATTCAGACAGAATCACACCCTGGTTTTTTCATCAGAAATCTTCGAACAGATCATCCGAGAACATCTTCTCGATTTCCATATCCCGCGCAGCCTGTTCGGCATGCTGCTTGCCCGCCTCCCGCAGAATGTCCATGATTCCGCCGAGCAATTTGGTCAGCTCTTCGCCACGGATTGGCGTAGCGACGGCGACGCGATCCATGGCGATCTGCTTGGCAGACCTGCTCTCAAGCTGCTTGACAAGGGAGGAAAAGTCGAGGTGCTGCCTCAGATCACCGAGAAAGGCATCGCTTTTTTGCAGACAATCGAAAAAGGCGGCACGCTCGTTCTCACTCTCAAAGCCCAGAATGGTGAATGACTTGCCTTTGGAATTGGCCAGGAATCTGATCTGCATAAGCCCTCCTTAGTGGATTTTCTTCTTTGCTGAGCGGTGCTTGCGCACCAGCCCAAGGGTGCCGCTGACAACGATCAAGCCAATGCCCACCCACATGATGCCGGTCACGGCCAGATTCACACCGGTCTGAATGACCGTATAGTTGACGAACCGCTTCATTTCCTCGGGCACGACATAGAACTCGTCGATTTTCAGCTTGATGATTTCGCCGGACAGGCTGTATCCCTCAAGCGTTTCGATTTCCTTGATGTAGTACACGCCGGGTGTGAGATTCTGAATGCGAACGATGCCATCCTCATCTGATTCATAGGTGTCAATGCCCCGGCCACCATCGTTTTCCAGCGAGAACTTCACACCGGCGAGCGGAACGCCTGAGCTATCCGTCTTGATGAACTCATAGTGATCGGGGATGTTCACGCACATGATGGGCTGGGATTCCGTCCAGTCATCACCAACGTGCAGGCGAATGTCCTCCATGCGGCAGTACCCAGCGGGAGCCTCCGTTTCTCGGATGATCCAGTCACCATACTCAAAGCGGCTGAAGGTAAACACGCCGTTCTTATCGCTTACGACGGTTTCCACCTTTTCCATCGTGCTGGCGTTGTACAGGTTGAACTCCACACCGGGCAGCGGAGCGCCAGCGGTATCGACCTTGATGCACATGATCTTCTTGCGCTGATTCGTGATCGTGGCAATCGGCGTATCGCTGTTGGTGTATCCCTCGTCAATCGTCACATGGATTACCTCATGACTGAGCAGATATCCGTCCGGCGCGGCGATTTCGCGGATGGTGTACTTGCCGTGATTCATGCCGATGAAGCGAATCAGCCCCTCCGCGTCGGAAATAGCGGTCATGGCCAGTTGGTCATCCTCGTCAAACAAGCCGACCTTGGCACCGGCCAACGCCGTATTGTTCTGATCGACCTTCCGAATCAGAATTTCGGTGAGGCAGTTTTCCAGCGTAGCGATAGGCTCATCGGGATTGACAAAGGTGCCGTCGATGGTGATCGGAACCTTCGTGAAATTCTTCAGATACTCGGAAAGAGGCTTTGTCTCCTCGATGGTGTAGGTGCCATAAGGAATCTTTTCAAATGTCACCAACCCATTTTCATCAGAAACAGCGGACGCTTGCAGCGTACCATCCTCTCGGAACAGACCAAACTCGACACCGTACAGAGGCTTATGGAACGAATCGACCTTGAGAAGGGAGAACCGGGTGTAGTCATCCGCAATGGCGGTCTGTCCCGTAACCTCGCCATGCTCATTGACGGTAAAGGCCATCTCCGACGTGCAAAGCTCATACCCTTCAGGCGCGAGTATCTCGCGAAAGGTGTATGTTCCGGGAACAGCAGGAAACGCGGGCAGGTATCCATCTTCCCCGGTATAGTCGCGGCATATGGTTTTCCCATCGCTGTCTCGGACTTCGATCAGCGTACCCGGTAAATAGGCAGAGCCGGTGATGTCTGTTTTAGCAATCTGTACTTCGGCGTGAATGATTTCGTTGTGAATGGGCGTTTCCACGTTGAAGATCACCTCGTGATCGTCTGTGGCAAACTCATCCGAAATGCTCACGCGATAACGGGCGGAATCCAGCTTCCAGCCTTCCGGAGCGGACAGCTCCCGCGCATAGTATTCACCATGAGGGAAACTGCCGCAGAAGGTCAGCTCACCGTCCTTGTTCGTGATGCCGGTTGCAATCAGTGTATCAGGCTCCAGCGAACCATCCGGGTACGCGATGCTGTCCGCGTTATACAGGCCGAAAAGAAAGCCTTCGCCGGGAGCGTTCATCAGGGAGGAATGCCACATCCCGTTGTCGCCCTCTTCTGTGGCCACCACTTCTTTTTCCTTGACCAGAGAGATCTTCGCCTGCATGAATTCGTTCTCTGCCTTTATACCGATTTTGACAACAGGCGTGCTGTGGTCAGAAGCGGACAGAATGACATCGTGGTGGGTTTCATCCAGAACATATCCGGCAGGTGCGGATATCTCGGTGATAACGTAATGCCCCAGGGGAAGAAGCTCCGATTCGCTGATTTCCTCAGAGGTAGTCGTGATGGTTGTTACCAACTCATTGGCCTTGAACCAGACCGTTCCCTCCTTGCCGATGACATCCTCGGCGGCGCGCACCTCATAGACCGCGCCCGCAAGCGAACCATCCTCATAGATCGGCGTGTGAATCGTGTAGCCAAAGGGGTCTTGGCTTTCAATGAAGCTCTTTAGCACAGCACCTCGCTTTTCAAGCTGAATCATGCCTCTGATCGGCGTGTTGGGAACCAGAACCTCCTGCTCGACCGCTGTGTCTGCTTCACCGAGCGCCATGACAGGGAGGGTCAGGAGGAGCATGAGCAGCGCCAGCATGAGCACTGTAAAATGCTTTCGTGTGATATACATTCGTATGACCTCGTTTCTCCAGTGATGGACGAAAAGGAAACGGCAGCAGATCACTCTGCTGCCGCCATGGAATTGGGTTACTCCTCAGCCGGACTTCCCTCCTGCGCGTCACCCGCAGGGATGCGAACGGTGATGGAATAGCCGTCGTCCAGATAGTCATCCGGCACGCCCGTCTCGACGATTTGATATTCACCCCAGGTGAGCAGCGGCGTAACAGCCGTACCGTCCTCGCCGGAGGTAATCACGGCGACGACCTCGCCGTCGTTCTCGCCGTTGTGGGAGGGCAAGCCGGAAATACGAGTTACGGTAAACACCGCGCCGGGAAGCCCCTTGCCGGTCTCACTGTCTGTCTTGATGATGCGAATCATGCCCTGAATCGGCATATTGGTCACGGTTCGGGTGACGACCTCATCCATGCCCACGGTGATCTTATCGCTCCAGAGCTCGTCTACATAGCCGACAGGATTGACATGCTCTTTCACAATGTAGTCCGCAGGAAACAGGTCGGAAGACTCGGCAATACCGTTTTCATCGGTGGTCATGCTGGCCACCAGGTCAGCCGCATTGCCCTTGTCATCCACGGAGTAGATGTCAAACTGAACGCCAGCAATCACATGCTGATCCAGCTCGTCCTGCCTCAGGATTTTGATACGGCCAGGAGCATCCTGATTGATCACAGCTACCAGAATTGTGCTGGGATTCAGATAGGTGCTGTTCACCACAATCGGCCATTCCTCTTCCGAGGGGTGATACCCATAGGGCGCGCTCAGCTCACGGATTTTATAGGCACCATAGGGAATCTGCTGGAACACGACGGAGCCATCCGCGGCGGAGGTTGCCTCCTGAATCTTCGTGTTCTTCTCGTCAAAGAGGCCAAACACCGCGCCGGAAAGCGCCTCACCGTTCTGCCGGATTTTCTTGAGCATCACCCTGTTCAGTTCATCCCGAATCACCGTGTCGCCAGTCACCTTGCCGTCCGCGGTAACGGTAAACGTTTTGATCGCCGTATTCAGCGCATAGCCGGAGGGCGCGTAGGTCTCCTTGAAGGTATAGGTTCCGGGAACAACGGGGATATTGGAAATTTCACCATTCGCATTGGTGTATTCGCGGAAGATCGTATTGCCATCGGCATCGTACACCTCGATCAGCGCACCAGGCAGCTTCTTGGCTCCGGTGATGTCGGTCTTGGTGATCGTAACCGGCGTGTAGATCAGCCGATTCAGAATGGGCTCATCCAGATAGACTGTGATGACATTTTCGCTGGCCGCCTTATTGGCCGATGTCAGCGTGACAGGATACTTGTCCGTGCTGAGCAGCCATCCATCCGGAACGGAGATCTCCTTCAGGTAGTAATCCCCGTGAGGGTACAGACCGGAGAAGGTCAGATTGCCCTTAGCATCAGTCGTACCGGTAGCGAGCAGGGTGTTGGCGGGCAGCTTCTGTGCGTTGCCGTAGGTGATTACGCTGCTGTTAAACAGGCCGAAAACAAAGCCCTCGCCGGGGACAACCTCAACAGTTTGGTGAATCATGCCGTCCTTGGTTTCGGTAATCAGCAGGTTTTCCTTCTGCTTGCGCAGCATCACGCGGATGGGCAGGTAGGTGTTTGCGGCAGATACCTTGGCCTCAACAATCGCGGTTTTCTTATCGACGGCAGCCAGTGTGAAAGGGTGAGGCGCGGCATCAAAGACATAGCCATCCGGCGCGGAAATCTCCTTCAGGTAATACTTGCCCAGAGGCAGCACCTGGGATTTCACAGTGCCGGTCGCGCTGGTGGTCAGCGTCTCAACCAGATCATCCTTGCGGTAGAACATGCTACCCTCTTTGCCGACGATGTTCTCGGCGGCACGAAGTTCAAATACCGCTCCGGCTAAATATGCGTTCTGGAAAACAGGACGCATGACGATGTTGCCATAGGCATCCGTTTCATCCTCGAAGCGAACCAGCTGCAAACCGGTTTTCGCAAGAAGCACATCACCGCGCACCGGGGTATTGGTCACGTTCAGCGTGACCGTAGCCGCTTCTTCGGCGGCCATAGCAGAGGAGAACATGCAAAGCATCATCAGCAGGAGCGTTGCCATGCCCAGACGGAACATTCTCTTCATCCAATTCATGAATTGTACCTCCTTCATCATTTGATCCAAACGGTTGTGGCATAGCCGGAATCAAGATAGCCGTCCGGCACGCCCGTTTCGACGACCTTGTACTCGCCCCAGGGCAGCAATCCTGTTTCCGCAATGCCCTGTGCATTGGTGGTCACGGTCGCCACCACCTTGCCGACATCCGATGCGTTGTCCGAAACGGGGCCGGACAGTCGGGTGATGGAGAATACCGCGCCGGATAGAGGCTTGCCCGTCAGTTTGTCGGTTTTCACGATTCGGATGCGGCCCATCACGCGGTCATTGACAAAGGCCACGTTGGTCGTCATGCCAGCGGCCACCGTGACGCTTTGCGAAGACGATGCCGCCAAGGCATAGCCTTGAGGCGCGTTCTTCTCACGAACGGTGTAAGCCCCGGGCATAAGATCGGCAAAAACAGCGATGCCGTTTGTTCCGGTAGTTGCCGTCGCCAGCACAGAACCCGCGTTGCCAAGCAGTTCAAAGGATGCGCCTTGCAGCAGGATGCCATCGGATGACTTCTTGGTGATCTTGATTTCGCCGGTGCTGAGTTCAAAGGTGACGCTGGCTGTCTTCAGCGCGTAGGGCGCACCATAGATTGGGACCATGATCTTCTGAATGGCGACGCTTGGGACACCGACAAGGAATTTGGCTTCTTCATCATCCGAAGAAACAGATTCCATGGTAACGGCAAATCGGTTGCTTGAGGAAGTGACCCTGATGGTATCGCCGCTCCGCACATAGTAGTAGCTGCCGTCGGAGCCGCAGCTGTTGCCGGTCAGGGTGCCAACTGAACGCGGAATCCGGATCAGGTCGGCGTCGGTTGTCAGCGTGACGGTGCCGATGTAGCTGGAACCCGATACACTCAGGCTCTGATTGGATGCGGTGATCTTGCCGGTCATAGAAGCGCGGGCGATGCCATTTGTCGCCAGCCATCTTGCGTAAGTCAGGTACACGGCAGGCGCGCCGCCGCTGAAAGCATAAAAGTTGTCCATATCCCAATAGCTTCGGACATACTGAGAACCTTCCAACTGTTTGATGACCTCACGCATAGCGAACTGTCCGGCAACGCGAGACCAAACCTCGTTATTGGAATCGCCGCGATTCACCGCCATGAAGGGATAGGTGTGGCGCAGCACCCAGCCAAGCGCGTGCATGGTCGAAGCCTTGTAGCGCACACCTGAGGCACCACCGGAATCCGGATTGTTCACGAAAGCGTCCATATCTACCAGCACATACGGGCCTTTGGCGCTCTGATTTGAACCGGAACCTTCTCCAGGGCCGGAGAGGTTGTGTTCCAGGCAGTAGACGGTGAAGCCCTCCAGATAGTGCGGCGTGGCATAGATCGAGCCATGCGCCGCCGATTTAGCGATCTGCGGGTATGCGCTGTCCCTGCCGGAACTGCCATACAGTGAAGATTGCCAGGCGTAGAAGCCACCGACGCTGCCATTGATGTTTTTGAGGGAGAAGCCATTCATGGAGGTCGTCGCCATGTGGGTTTCCATCATTTGAACCTGCCGGAGAAATTCTTCGGTGTAGGCGAAATCCGTTACGGTGCAGGAATCAGCATATGCTCCGCCTGTCTCGGCAGCCATAACCCAGGCTGTGCTGTAATCCGTCCACTTCATGGTGCCGCCCTCAAAATCATCGCCATAGAGGAAGCGCACCTCATACCAGCCATTGCCCTGACCGTCTGTTGTGGTGGAAAGAACCTGTACAGTGGCATTGTTTACGAAATGGCCGAGGTATGCGTCGCAATAGGTGTCCTCAGCCGCGTACTCGTCGATTTCGGACAGTACGCGGGTAGCCGTTGTTACGCTGATGTAGTCTCCGGGGGCGGCAAGCACAGGAGCAGGGGGCAGTTCAGGAGCTGGCTCAACCGGTACTGCGGTTTCTGCGGTTAGTGCTTCACCTGTTCCTTCAGCATCTGCAGGCTCGCCTTCCGGCTCCGGCGTAGGCTGCTCATGGACGATTTCCGTATCTTCCGGTTGTTCGGTCGGTTCCGCTTCATTAGGAAGCGTAGGGGCTGCGGCTTCGGGCTGGCTGTTGTCAGCCTGCGGGGCAGACCCGCTTACCATGAAAAGTGGCATCAGGCCGAGCAAGGGCATTCCTTCGCCGGCAGGGAGAAAATTGATTTCAGAGAGGTCCTCATCTAGCAAATAGCTGGAATCCAGATCATCTGCGTGTACATAGCCGCCGACCACTTCACCGGCTTCGTCCAGAAACCAGACCCCGACCGATGCGGGAGCCTGAAACTCCGTAGCCAGGACAAGAAAAATATCCTCGGTCGTGGTGTAAACCAACGATTCTGGCTTCCAATCCGCCTCGCCGTATACGCTGGTTTGTCGGACAGTGGATACATACACATGGCCGTATTCATCAAGCGCGGCCTGAATGGGGAGTCGGCTATCTGCCGAGCTTTCCTCTTTATTTGGGGTTTCGGGCGCGGTGGGTGTACCGGACGCATCCTGTTCTTCGGGCAGGGGCCTCCGGGACAACCTCCATTTCAGCCTCAGTGGGAACGCCCTCGGTGATCTCCTCGTGGGGATGTTCTTCGGGCGCGGCCTCATCCGGGGTGGCCATGTTTTCCGGGATGAGATCGGTCGGCGTTGCAGCTTCAGCCAGCACGCCAACTGGCATGCAGGAAAGTGCCATGACAAGAGACAGCGCAATGGCTGCAAGCCGTTTGAGTTTTCGTCTCAACTGCATTTGGTATCCTCCTTTTTATTCTTGTACAGCCATGACGACCAGCCGCCCGCTGACGCCGCCATAGCTGCGATCGCAGGTAATCAGCGTCAGAATGTGGTCATCCTCATGGACGTCAATCCCCGTCTCGTACAGAGCTTTGTTTTGAGCACGGCTCACGAATTGAAGGAACGCTTTGCTGCTTGGAAAGGAAGCGGTTGCCGGGTCCCAATCGCTGACTTTCATGTTCAGCACGGCGAAAATTCGGTAGGTACGTCTGCCAAAATCGCCGTCCAGATGGATGGTGCTGTGTTCAGCGTAATAGCTATCCTCCTTGTACTCGATGAGGCTGCTGAACATGGCGTTGCTATGGCTCAGGTGATGGCCATAGATGGCGATGTTTTGGCTGGGCATCCGGTAGTCCGAGCTTTTCAGCGAGAACAGGCAGCCCAGCTTGCTTTTCTTGCCCGTGAACAGGTGGTGCAGATAGTACGCCGTATCGTCAGAACGGACAACAGGGTAATCAATCATGGTTCCGGGAATCGTGAGCCAGGCGGCAAAATCCCTGTTCTGCGTCAGACAGGCATCCAGATCAATACCGGAACGGAGCAGAGGGGTTTCTTCCGATGAAGGGGACGGTTGGGTTTGCGCCGGAGGCAATTCCGTCGGTTCGCAGAATGGCTCTGGCGAAGCCGTAGGTTCATTTGGATCAGATGTTGCAAGAACGTCCTGGGGCGGGATGCTTATTGCAGACTGCGCCACTCCGTCTGTCGGCGTGGGCAACGGAACGACTGGCATTAGTGTTGGGGCAGAAGGTCGAAGCTGTTCGGCCATTACCGCATATTCGCCTGCATCGGCTCTGTAAGAAACCAGCTCCGAAACAAGCGGCATCCCCAGCGCGGCCACGCCGCAAGTGCGACGGAGGGCAGGAATTTCATTCTTTTCTGCACATGATCACTCCAATCAAAAAGCACACATCCGCATCGGTGTGTGCTTATCGTTCCTGTACCCGCTGGCGATTCCTCAGCCAGTTGTCCAGCAGCTTGATGATGACTTTTTCCATCTGTTTGGCTGTGTAGGACTTGGGAAAATACTTTTTCAGCGTATCGTGGCTCAGCGTTACGGAGTCGTACAGGGGCTTCTTTTCCTCTGACATAATGCTGAGTACGCTTTCCTCCGTCAGCTTTCCTTCCTTACTTTCCTGCTTGATCCGCTGAGCCTGTGACAGGGACGGGGTCTGCTGTGTTGTTTCCAACGCAGATCGTACCCAACTCTGTTCCTCTGGATTCAGATAAGAAAGCTCCACTGCTGGCGTAAAAGCCAGTTCACCGTTATCCACCTTTTCCAGAAGCGGTTGCTCCAGACTATTCAAACGGATATAGCGTTGAACATTGCGGGGACTTTCCCCGGCATCTTCAGCAACGGCGTCCCTTGCGCCCTGCTGTTCCAACTTCTGGCCAATTTGGCCAGAAGTTAAATCACGCCGTTTTCCCTGGTGTTTCAGGGCCTCCAGCTTCATCTGATAAGCCTTCGCCCGCTCACTGGGCAGAATGTTTTCCCGCTGGAGATTGCTATCCACCATTACGATAGTGGCTTCATCATCGTCCAGTTCGCGTACTATGGCAGGAATTTCATCCACGCCGGGAAATGATTTCATAAGCGCCGTCTTCCAGTGGACGGACAAGGATCGGTACCAGCACGCCATACTCCTGGATGCTCTCTACTGTTTCCTTCATCCGGTCGTCATCCACCACACGAAAGGGATGATCCTTGAAGGGAACCAGTGAAGACAGGAGCAAGCGCTGGATTTGCTCCTTGTCGTCAATTTGGGCTTTGCTTGCTACGCCCATTATCAATCCTCCTCTCAGTTGATCGTCATGCTGCCGCTTGTCAAAGGGCATAAGAAAAACACCAGGCAGTATGGCCTGATGCTCTCTTGTCCTTCTTCTACATAGTACAGTATAGCATAGGAAAGGGGTGTAATGAAGGTGACATTTGGGTGTAATGAAGGTGATATAGCGAGACATTTTTTAAATGTATTGAGGTTACCAAAGATATACACCAGGAGAAGTATCCTGCACAATAAAACAGTCCCTGCTCAAAATGCTGTTGATCGACATAACGACGCAGGGTTTTTCTCGGGTTTTCAAGGGCTTGGGGACAAGGCTCCCCAACAAGCGTTTGCTAAACTTACTAAGATCGTATTGCTTAATACTGTTTTGAAATCAGGTGTTCGTGCAAAAAAATCATATATCTGATAGTTTTTGCTGCATATCAATTACTTGAATAGAACTGGAAGATACTAATAAGCCGTAAGAAATGTTAATTGTATTTCCTCCAATTGGATCAAACTTCACACATTTCCCCGAAAGATTCCTATTACGCACTCCAAAAAGCGTTTTCACACTATTAGGTAAAACATCATATATTGGACAAGAGACAGATATAATATAGAAACCGTTTTTTATCGGATCTCCTTTATCGCTATAGCAATCACTTGCGATTTCATTATTGTGCACAGTTGCTTTCGATTGTGCGTAGTATTGTTTTCCTTTTAAAGTCAAAATAATAGGCGTTTCTTTCGGAATATTTGATCGAACTATTACTCGTATTTTTCCTTCGTTTAGTTCTGCTGATAATGAAGCTTTTATTTCAAATTCTTGCCCATCAATAGGCTTTTGCGGTTTAAGCTCATCTGGTAGCGGCAGCAAATCTCCCATTTCTACATAATGATTTTTATAGTACCATCTACCATGTTTTCTTTCAAATCCCCATGAGGATAAATAGTCAATGTTGATTTGATCAAAAGTTGCATCAGACAAATGATACCCTCTTTTTTCATAATCAACTCTGGAATATGCTCTCAAAATCATTATAATTGGGATATGATACTGATTAAATGCATCAACATATGTCATG
>ENA-ORLW01003527-ORLW01003527.1-human-gut-metagenome-genome-assembly--contig:-NODE-3527-length-11774-cov-8.785073_pt1 | contig 11774 bp, 14 predicted proteins | sample MGYA00243017_ERZ508829 | MGnify/ENA primary metagenome ERZ508829 (study PRJEB26277, sample SAMN04329776) | human gut metagenome | biome: human-associated habitat | host: Homo sapiens | place: USA...
GTTCCCCTGACTTCGGAATAGTGGCAGGGCTGGCTATCCTTGTTTTGCTTTGTGCTTCTCTACCGTACATGAGCATTAGCCGCTGTCATATTTCAAGAAAGGATCAGTTCGCCGCCGGCGTGGAGGACATCACGCTCGAGCAGTACGCCGAGCTTGTCATGCAAGCCAACAGTGACAAGGATCCCGTCGCGGGCGACGACATCGACGGCAACCCGACCCTGCTGTATAACTACTACAACGAGGATCGGGACCTCGAGTACCGCTACCTGACCGTGCTGTATCAGGCCGACGACGGCTTCTGGATGGTGCAGTTTGCGAGCGTGAAGGACGATTTTGACACCTACGAGCCGAGCTTCGTGGAGGCGGCCAAGAGCGTCAGCTTCGGCGCATAAGTGCGGCCGCACAGACACAAACGAACCGGCCAGCAGCGAACATGCTGCCGGCCGGTCGGATTTATATGGGCAGATGCCTGATCGGAAGGAGACTGCGGCGATGGCAGCGGCAACAGACGAACGGCTGATCTACGAGATCCCGGAGGGATGCGTGGCCACCTACGGGCAGATTGCGCGGCTGATCGGCCGGCCGAAGAACGCGCGGCTGGTCGGCCGCGTGCTCAGCCAGGCCGAGCGCTACGGCGACTATCCGTGCCACCGTGTGGTGGACCACAGCGGGCGGCTCGTGCCCAGCTGGGACGCGCAGGCGGCGCTGCTCGCGCGCGAGGGCGTGACCCTGCGCGACGAGCAGCACGTGGACCTGCGGCGGCACCGGTGGCAGTGCGAATAAAGAAAAAACCTCCGTGCCGTCCGGCACGGAGGTTTTTGTGTGTAAGGTTCGATTACTTGAGTTCGACAGAAGCGCCGACTTCCTCGAGCTTCTTCTTGAGCTCCTCGGCCTCGTCCTTGGAGACCTGCTCCTTGATGGCGCAGGGGACACCCTCGACCTTCGCCTTGGCTTCCGCCAGGCCCAGGTTGGTGATCTCACGGACGGCCTTGATGACCTTGATCTTCTGATCGCCGAAGCCGGTCAGAACGACGTCAAACTCGGTCTTCTCCTCGGCGGCAGCAGCAGCGCCGGCCACCGGAGCGGCGGCAACAGCAGCAGCGGCGGAAACGCCGAACACATCTTCGATCTCGTGCACGAGCTCGGACAGCTCGAGGACGGACATAGCCTTGATCTCTTCGATCATAGCAGTGACTTTTTCGCTAGCCATGGTAATTTTCCTCCTAAATAGTTAAGTGAAGTGGTCGCCTTATTCGGCGGCGGGAGCTTCGGCCTCGGCAGGTGCGGCGGCACCGCCCATCTGCTCGACGACCTGATTCAGGCAGACGGCCAGACCCGTGATGGGGGCCAGCATCGTGCCCAGGACCTTGGAGTACAGCGCATCCTTGTTCTGGAGCTGCGCGATCTCCGCGATCTCAGCGTCACTGAGGACCTTGCCCTCGAGGAACGCGCCCTTGACGATGAACTTCTCGTCCTTCGCCATCTTCTCGCTCATGTCGTGGATCATGCGGATCGGGACGATCGGATCAGCCGTGCTGGTTGCGAGCGAAGTCGTACCATTGAGCAGATCACTCATTGCCTCGAGACCGGCGTCCTTGAGCGCAAAGCGGGTCAGGGTGTTTTTGACGACGGAATACTCCACGTCATTCTGACGCAGCTCGGTGCGCAGCTTGGTGTCTTCATCGACGGTGATGCCCTTGTAGTCGACGAACACGCCGGCGCTGGCGCCCTTGAGCCGCTCGGCCAGAGCGGCGACGATCGCCTGCTTCTCGCTGAGAACTTTTGCGTTCGGCATAGTGTGATTTCACCTCCGTGTGAAAGATACACGCCCAAAAAAATTTCCGCGGCCAAAGCCCCGGAAACAGAAAAAGAAACATCGTGATGGATGCATCCTCGGCAGGATTTCCGCGGTCAAGCCACCTGCTGTCTTTGGAGCGCTCTAATAGAATACCAGACTCTGCCGCGCGTGTCAAGCATTTTTCGCGCGGCGGCGCGGTTTTTTAAAAGGAGATGGCCCCCGGAGGAGTACCGGAGGCCATCTCAAAAAAATCCCACAAAAAAACTTTTACCCTAAACTGCTGTGATTAGTCTAGCATGTTTCCTCGCATGTGTCAAGCCTTTTTATGACAATTTCCGGTCTGCTGTGCAGGCACGCGGCGGTGCGGGCGCGTCACCAGTCCATGGTCGCGATGCCCTCGCCGAGCGACATGCCGCAGCGGCCGTGGCCGGGATAGAGCATGAGCTCCGGCGGCAGTGCGCGCAGAAACGGCACGGTGCGCTCCATGAGCACGGCAGCGTCGCCCCCGCGCAGGCGCGTGACGACGGCGTTGCCCGGCACGAGCGAGTCGCCGCTGAAAAAGGCGTCCGGCCCGATGCGGTAGCACGCGCTGCCGCGCGAGTGGCCGGGCGTGGCATAGCCCTCGAGATGCAGCGCGCCCCAGTCGAGCGCGATGTGCTCGCCGAAGGTCATGTCCGGGGCATACGTCTCGGTCTTGAGCTGCAGCGTGCGCAGAAAGTCGCGTGCCTCTGCCCCGCGCGACACGCTCAGCGCCGCGAGCAGCACGGGCGTCGTGTTGCCGGGATTGCGCAGCCAGGGGGTGCAGTTTTCCTGCCAGAGGGTGCGCGCCGAGAGCGCGCGCTGCATCCGGCCGAGGCCGGAGATGTGGTCGACATGCTCATGCGTGAGCACGAGCAGCGTGTGGTACCCCTGCAGGCGCTGCATGGTCGCCTCGTCCGGCCAGGGGTCGAGGACGATCGCGTCGCGCCCCTGCGTGACGACGTACATATTCGAGCCGATGGGCGGAAAGGGAATGCGTTGGATCTGCATAGGCCGTCAGTCCTCCCGCGGCAGGGCGAGCAGCCGGCGGCTGAGCGGCAGCTCGGACGGGCGGCTGTTTTCCAGTGTGACAGTGCCGCGGCTGCCGCCGCGGACCCAGCCGCGGCGCACGAGCTGGCGCAGCGTTTCGCGCGCGGTGCCGTCGCTGCCGTCATAGAGCGCGACACCGCCGCCGAGGGCGGCGCGGATGGCCCGGCGGGCAACCGGGAAATGCGTGCAGCCGAGCACGGCCGCGTCCACGCGGCCGGCATAGGGGCCGAGCTGCCGCGCGAGGTAGGCCGTGAGCGCGGGCGAATCGAGCTCGCCCCGCTCGACGAACTCCACCAGCTCCGGGCACGGCAGCGGCGTGATCTCGGCGCAGCCGGCGCACTGCTGCATGAGTGCGGCGAACTTCTCCTCCCGCAGTGTCAGGGGCGTGGCCAGCACGAGCACGCGCCGGTGGTGCGCCACGGCGGGCTTGAGCGCCGGCTCGATGCCGATGACGGGGATATCCGGAAAGGCGGCGCGCAGCGGGCCGATGGCCGCGCTCGTAGCCGTGTTGCAGGCGATGACGGCGGCCTTGATGCCGCGGTCATACAGCCGGGCGATGACGTCCTGCGTCAGGCGGCGGACCTCCGCCGCCGGGCGCACGCCGTATGGGGCGTTGGCCGAGTCGCCGAAATAGAGAAAGTCCTCCCCCGGCATGCGCTGCACGAGCGCACGCAGGACACTGATGCCGCCGAGGCCGGAATCAAACACCGCGATCGGAAGCTCCGTCCGCTCCATGGCATGCCCCTCCTTTCCGGGATGCAGTACAGAATGCATCTATTGTACCACATTCGGCGCACTTTTCAAGTCAGGCAGCAACACGCCCATGGAGGCCGCCGCCGTCATGCACACGGCGCCCATCGTGGCCGCCGCGCCGAAGGACGTGCCCATGAGCGCGGACACGGCGCACGTGAGCAGAAACGACGTGATGACGAGCGTGCCCGGGTGGATGAGATCGACCGCATAGCAGATCAGCAGCGGCACCGTGCCGCACGCGCGCCAGAGCGCCGTGAGCACGCCGATGAGCAGAAAGACGATGAGGACATTTTTGGCCGTCCGGATGCCCGACCAGAGCATGCCGCCGACCGCGCGCAGACCATACCCCTGCCGCAGCGCCCAGCCCACGAACAGCACCAGCCCCACGAGCAGCGCCGCAACGATCGGCCAGCCGAGCGCCACGCACACGAGCAGCTCCAGGCAGAAAAGACACAAAACGACCATGGTGACCTCCGAATCAAAATGATTTTTTTATTATAGACCGAGGTTTTTCCATTGTAAAACTGTTGTTTTTGATATATTCCACAAATAGAAACTGTAGATCCCGGAGGTGGCGGCATGAACTTTTCGTCCTTTGATTACTTTCTCGCGCTCACGCGCGGCGTGGGTGCGTGCTTCTGCCCTGAGAATCTGACGCGGCTGCTGTTGGCCGCGCAGCCGCACGGCCGTCTGGAGATGCTGCGCATGCCGGACACGATGGCCTACCCCATCAGCTTCGGCTACACAAAGCACACCTACCCATGGAGCGTGCTGGCGGACTTCCTCCGCATCGCCCGCGCGCAGTATCCGCAGCCGGCATGAAAACATCCCCCGGAGCAGACGCTCCGGGGGATGTGCCTATCTATGCTTACTTGTTCCAGGGGTTGGCCGGATCGGGATCCGTCGGGTCCCAGCCGCGGTTCGGGCTGGAGATGTCCAGCCACGGGGCCGACGGCTTCGGCACCGGGAGGGACGAGGCATTGTAGATCGACACCGTGGTGCCGAGGGGGCAGTTGTCGTAGATCCACTTGGCATCCGCCACCGTCAGGCGCACGCAGCCGTGCGAGCAGACCGTGCCGAGCTGGTTATACAGCCGGTAGGACAGGTCGTTCTTATTCGGGCTGTTGTACGGTGAGGAGTGGAAGAGATAGTTGCCCGTGATCTGCGTGCAGTACTGGCCCCAGCAGCCCATGAGCGGGTGCCACGCCGCCTTGAACGGCGTGCGGAACGTGCCGATGGGCGTGGTCTGGCCGGGGCCGCAGACGAAGGCATGGTAGAGGATGGAGTAATCGCCGCTCATGTCCAGACCGTACACGAGCACCGTGCACTGGTTGCGCACGACCTCGAGCTTATACGGGTACTGCGCGCTGAGGAGCTGATCATACTCCGCGTCCGTGTAGTTGTTGACCGGGACGACGAACGTGGTGCGGATCACGTCCGTGCCGCACAGGAAGAGGATCTCAACCGTGTGCTGGGTGGGCATATCGCGCTTCCAGACGGACTCTTCCACGTGGAAGCCCGGCGTGATGGACTTGCCGTCGAGCGTGTAGTGGCGCGTGCGCTGCTGCACGCCGTCCACATACCAGATGAGGGTCGCCTCGCCCGGTGTGGTCTGATACTCCGACGGGAAGTAGCGGTAGGTCACATACAGGTCAATCGCGCGGCACTCCGGCGAGAGCGCGGGCACGGGGTCGGTCGTGAGTGTGTCAACGCCACGGAGCATGGGGTCATACTCCGCAGCGGTCTTGTCGGCCGCGAGCGAGACGGTGCAGCCGCGCGCGAGCAGGCGCACGAGGCCGGCATGGCCGGTGCCCGCGACGGTCGTGCCCTCGGCCGCGACGGCAATGGTATCGACCGTGCCGCCGACGGTGACGGTGCCGTTCGGGTCGGTGCGCACGACGAGCGTGCCGGTGACGTTCAGGCTGCCGAGGTCGCGCCCGGCGGCGCCGAGGTAAAGCGTGCCGGTGAAGGTGCCCGCCGTCAGGGGCTGCGTGCCGGTATAGACGACGCGGCCGGAGGCCGGGAGCACAGCGGCGTCGGAGCAGAACTGCAGGCCGAGCTCATAGAGCATCTGCGCGATCTCGGCGCGGGTGATGCCGGCCGTGGGGTTCAGGCGGCCGGCGTCACCGCTGACGATGCCGGCCTTGACCAGACCGGCCACCGAGGTGACCGCCCAGTCACTGACGGCGGAAGCGTCCGAGAACGCGGCAATATCGGCGGCCGTACCGTCCGCCACGGCGAAAGCGCGGGCGATGACGGACATGGCCTCCTGGCGCGTGATGCTGCGGTCCGGGCCCATGGTGCCGTCACAACAGCCGCTGAAGATGTTCATCTGCGCAGCGGTGCTCAGCTCCGGATAGTACCAGGCGGCAGTATCAACATCCGAAAAATGCGTAATATCCTTGCCCGCCGTGCAGCCGAACACGCGCACGAGCATGGCGGCCATCTGGGCGCGCGGGGCGTTGTTGCCCGGCAGCATGTCGCCGCTCGCGTCACCGACCAAAATGCCGTGATCGCGGGCAAAATCCATCGCCGCCTGATACCACGGGCCGGTCGGTGTGGGCTCCGGCGTCGGCTCCGGGCTGGGTTCCGTGGGTGCGGTCGGTGCGGTCGGCTCCGTTGCTGGGGCCGAGGGCTCCGTCGTGGGGGCAGAGGGCTGCACGGGGTCGGGCTCTGCGGCGATGACCGGCACGACGGCCAGTGTCAGCACGCACGCGAGCACGAGCAGCAGGGACAAAAAGCGTTTGCGCATGGTTTTCTCCTCCATATTTTCCTGTAGAGTGTGCGATGGTTTCATTATACCGGACGGCGGTGATTTTTCAACATTTTTCGCAGCGATTTCAACTTTTTTAAGTTCCTGTGACGCGCAAAAAAAGCAGCGTGCCGGGCGGCACGCTGCAAGTTGACATAATTTAGTTTACATAATTACGAGTTCAGCAGCTCCGCCACGTCGTCCTCCCCGTAGACGCGGATGCCGTGCGCAGACAAAAGCGCGGCGGCGACCCCGTCGCCGGGCGTGAGCGTGCCGGTGAAGGTGCCGTCATAGATCTCGCCCTTGCCGCACGAGGGGCTGCGCTGCTTGAGCAGGGCGGCCGTGCAGCCGAAGCGCTGCGCAAGGGCGAGCGTCTGCTGTGCGCCGCGGGTATAAGCGTCCGTGACGTCGGCGCCAGTGCGCATGACGACGCGGCTGCCCTGCCGCTCGGACGGTGCGCGCGGCGTCGGCAGGCCGCCGAGCTGCTCCGGACAGGCGGGCACGAGCGTGTGCCGGGCCATGAGTGCGCGCAAAACGTCCTCCGGAAGGCCCTTCGACGCGCCGTCATACCGGCAGGCGATGCCGAGCAGGCAGGCACTGACGAGAATGTTCATCGCACCGCCCGCTTTCCGCGGCTCCACGTGAAGCCGAAGATCATGCCGAGCACGCCGCCGGCGATGTGCGTGAGCTGGGCGAGGCCGGCCGTGCCGGTGACGGCCTGAAAAATCTCGCTGCCGAGGTAGAGGATGAGCACAAGGATGAGCGTGAGCGGGATGGTGCCGGTGCGCATGCCAGCGAACGACGCGAGCACGATGAGCATGAACACGACGCCGGAAGCGCCCATGAGCGCGCTGTTCGGGAAGAAGAACCAGAGCACCAGCCCCGTGACGAGCGCCGTGAGCGCGATGGCAAGCAGAATGCGCTTGCCGCCGAAGCGCTCCTCCGCCGTGGGGCCGACGACGAGCAACATGACGATGTTGCTGCAATAGGCGGCGAAATCCGGATGGCCGAGCACGTGCAGGAAAAAGCGCGGGTAGGTCAGCCAGTCCGTCAGCGACGAACGGTAGACGCAAAAGAGGTTCTGCGTCGTCCAGCCGTCGGTGAGCTTGCCGAGGCCGAGCGCGAGCAGGCTCAGCAGCGCGAACGTGAGGATGACGGGCGAATTATACAGGATCGTGATGGAATGTTTCTTCATATGTACCTCTCAAAACCAAACGCGCGCAGGTCCTCCGGAACCGGCGCGGTAATGTGCAGGGGCTGCCCGGTGACGGGCTGCGTAAGATCGGCCGCGGCCGAATGCAGCGCGGGACGCGCGAGCAGGGACGCATCGCCGCCGTAGAGCGCATCGCCGAGCAGCGGATGGCCAAGCGCGGCGAAGTGGACGCGGATCTGGTGCGTGCGGCCGGTGCGCGGCAGGACACGCAGGAGCGTGTACCCGTCCCGCTCGGCGAGCACGGTGTAGTCCGTGACGGACGGCTGACCGTCCGGCGCGGTGATGCGGCGGGTGGTGCCGTCGTCCGCGCGGGCGATGGGCAGGTCAATGGTGCCGCTTACCGGCAGGCCGGTGCCGCAGGCGGCGGCAAGATACGTGCGCCGGAAGCCATCGGTGTGCAGCACGCGGCGCAGCCGGTCGTGCACGTAGCCGCTGCGGGCGACGAGCATGACACCGGACGTACCGCGGTCGAGCCGGTTGACGGGGTGAAAAACAGCGTCGGGGCCGAGATAGGCGGCGAGGGCGTTTGCGACCGTGGGGTCGCCGCGGTCGTACCCGCCGTGCACGGCCATGCCGGCGGGCTTGTTGAGCGCGAGCAGGTCGGCGTCTTCATACAAAATGTCCAGCGGCACGGCCACGGGCGTGAACTTGCCGCCGGAGCGCTTATCATCGATGCGCACGGTGAGCGTATCCCCCGCCGCGACGCGGTCGACGGTGCGGGCGTGCGCGCCGTTGAGGCAGATGCCGTCCGGCACGGTCTTGACGCGGGCGATGGCCCCGTCGGCCATGCGCAGTTCACGCCGGAGCAGGCTTTTGACCGTGCGGCCCGCCTGCTCCGGCGTGACGGTGAGCGTCAGCCGGCGCATTCCTGCGCGGCCAGCGCGGCCTCGTACGCGGCGCGGGTGCGGCTGTCAAAGCAGACCATGCGCACACGCGTGATCTCGGGATGGTCGGCAAGATAGGCCGTGATCTCGCGCACGGCAATCTCCGCCGCCTGAGGCAGCGGGAAGTGGTAGATGCCCGTGCTGATGGACGGGAAATCGACCGTGTGGCAGCCGTTCTCGCTCGCGAGGCGGAGGCTGTTGCGGTAGCAATTGGCCAGCAGCTCGGGCTCGCCGTGCTGCCCGTCGCGCCAGCGGGGGCCGGGCGTGTGGATGACGTGGCGCGCCGGCAGGCGGTAGCCGCGGGTGATCTTCGCCTCGCCGGTTCGGCAGCCGTTGAGGCCGCGGCACTCGTTGAGCAGGCCGGTGCCGGCGGCCATGTGGATGGCCCCGTCCACCCCGCCGCCGCCGAGCAGCGAGCAGTTGGCGGCGTTGACGATGGCGTCGACGTCCGACTTCGTGATGTCGCCCTGAATGACTTCAAAACGGTTCATGCGGTTACCTCCTTACCGTCGATGGTGACGGTGATGTGATCGTCCTGCGCGTCGATGCCGATGTCCCCGGCGGCCTTGCGCTGGGCGACGATGGCCGTGGCGATGGCATCCTCCACGTCGCGCTGGATGGTGCGGCGCAGGTTGCGCGCACCATAGGTCTCGCTGAAGCCCTTGCGGACGAGGTAGTCGATGACGGCGGGCGTCCAGTGCAGGGTCATGCCGCGCTCGGCCATGGCGGTGCGCACTTCGTCGAGCATGAGGGCAGCGATGGCGCGGAAGTTTTCCTCCGTGAGGTGGTTGAAGTAGACGATCTCGTCGATGCGGTTGAGAAACTCCGGACGCAGGAACTCGTTGAGGGCGCGCTGCGCGCGCTCGCGGCTCTGATCGTCCGTGCTCAGACCGAAGCCGAGCGCGCCGGTGTGCGTGTTGCTGCCGGCGTTCGTGGTCATGATGATGACCGTGTTTTCAAAGTTCACGGTGCGGCCCTGCGCGTCCGTGATGCGGCCGTCGTCGAGGATCTGCAGCAGCAGGTTCATGACGTCCGGGTGCGCCTTTTCGATCTCGTCGAAGAGGACGACGGAGTACGGGCGGCGGCGGATCTTCTCCGTGAGCTGGCCGGCCTCGTCATAGCCGACGTAGCCCGGAGGCGAGCCGATCATGCGCGAAACAGAGAACTTCTCCATGAACTCCGACATATCGAGCCGGATGAGCGACTCGGGCGCGTGGAAGAGCTCGTCGGCGAGGCGCTTAACGAGCTCCGTCTTGCCGACGCCGGTGCCGCCGACGAACAGGAAGCTCACGGGCTTGCGCTTGGCCTGCAGGCCGACGCGGTTGCGCCGGATGGCGGCGCAGACGGTGTCGATGGCCGCATCCTGGCCGACGATGTGTGCGCGCAGCCTGTCGCCGAGGCCGGCGAGCTGCTCGAACTCATCGGCGCGGATGCTCGCGGCCGGGATCTTCGTCCAGAGCTCGATGATGCGCGCGAGGTTATCCGCCGTAAGCTCCGGGCGGCCCTTGGCGCGCAGGGCGTCGAGCTCGGTCTGCAGCTGCATCTCGCGGCTGCGCAGCTCGGCGATGCGCGCGTAGCGGCGGTCGAGCTCCTGCTCGTCATGCTCGTCGCCGGTCTGCGGCGGCGCGGAGGCCAGCAGCTCGCGCTCGCGCGCGTAGTCGCCGATCTCCTTTTCGACCTCGTCCGCGCGGATGAGGTCGGGATTTTTCAGGTTCACGTCCGAGCAGGCCTCGTCGATGAGGTCGATGGCCTTGTCGGGCAGGAAACGGTCGGTGATATAGCGCTCGCTGAGCACAACGGCGAGGCGGCACATGGCGTCCGGGATGACGACGCCGTGGAAGTCCTCGTAATAGCGGCGCACGCCCTTGAGGATCTCGACGCTGTCGTCGATGCTCGGCTCGGCCACCGTGACGGGCTGGAAGCGGCGCTCGAGGGCCGCGTCTTTTTCAATGTGTTTGCGGTACTCGGCGAACGTCGTCGCGCCGATGACCTGGATCTCGCCGCGCGAGAGTGCGGGCTTGAGGATGTTGGCAGCGTTCATGCTGCCCTCGGCATCGCCGGCGCCGACGATGTTGTGCACCTCGTCAATAACGAGGATGATGTTGCCGACGCGGCGGATCTCCTCGATGAGGCCCTTCATGCGGCTCTCGAACTGGCCGCGAAACTGCGTGCCCGCCACGAGCGCCGTGAGGTCGAGCAGATAGACCTGCTTGTCGCGCAGCTTATAGGGCACGTTGCCCTCGGCGATGCGCTGGGCAAGTCCCTCGGCGATGGCCGTCTTGCCGACGCCGGGCTCGCCGATGAGGCAGGGGTTGTTCTTCTGGCGGCGGTTGAGGATCTGGATGACGCGCTCGAGCTCCTCGGCGCGGCCGACCATGGCGTCGAGCTTGCCGTCGCGGGCGCGCTGCGTGAGGTCGATGCAGTAATTATTCAGGAACTTGAGCTTGCGCGGGGCAGCGCCGCGCTTGTCAGCAGCAGCGCCGTCGGCGCGCGGCGGTTCGGACGCGGCGGCGGAATCGGCCGCCGGAGGCGGGTTCTGGTTAAAGAGGCGGTTGAGAAACGGGAAGGTCGCGGTCTTGCCGTCGTCCTCGTCCGTGTCGGCATCAGGGGCGTCGGGGTCCGTATCGGCCGCGCCGTCGCCGCCGAGCATGCCCATACTGCCGAGCATTTCCGCCACGTCGCCGGTGAGATTGTCGAGATCGGCGTCCGAGATGCCGAGCTTTTCCATCATCTCATCGACGGGCTTGATGTGCAGCTCGCGCGCGCAGCGCAGGCACAGGCCCTCGTTATGGGACTCGCCGTTTTCGATTCGTGTGATAAAAATCACCGCTACGTTTTTCTTGCAGCGGGAGCAGAGTGTAGGCTGCATAGCTTGGTTCTCCTGTTCGATAGATTCCGTGCACGCCGGTCACACGCCCACGCCGAGCGTGAGCACATCGATGGCCTGCAGCGCTTTTGCCAGGGCGGTGTGCGCGAGGGTGTCACGGCCGATGACGGGCCCGGCAAACTGCAATGCCCAGCACAGCAGGATGCCGAAGCACACGCCGTTGACCGCACCGAGGGCAGCGCCGCCAATGTCGTTGAGTTTCTCCCGGTTCGGGAGCTTGAAGGCCAGGTTCGGCAGGTTGCCGATCGCGGCCAGAATGAGCAGAATGAGCAAAAAGCCGACGGACGTGACGAGCACGTAGCACAGCCGCGCGCAGTAGACCTGCGTCATGGCGGCGCGCAGCGTGATGCCCTGCTCGCCGCGCATCGTAAGCGCGGCGCGGGCCATGCGCTGCGCCGGGCGGCCGGTAACGCCGGCGG
>ENA-ORLW01003529-ORLW01003529.1-human-gut-metagenome-genome-assembly--contig:-NODE-3529-length-11767-cov-3.130710_pt1 | contig 11767 bp, 8 predicted proteins | sample MGYA00243017_ERZ508829 | MGnify/ENA primary metagenome ERZ508829 (study PRJEB26277, sample SAMN04329776) | human gut metagenome | biome: human-associated habitat | host: Homo sapiens | place: USA...
AGCCGGCGGATTTGTTGAAATTATTCTAATTATTTATACAACTTTTATTAGCATTCCTTACTTTTCAAAAAATAGTGTGCCTGACTCATCACTGAAGTAACGAGAATGCGACACACAGTTATTCAACAGCAGATCGCCGGAATGATTTTTCAAACAGGCTCCAGTGCAGCTCAATATCCGGATTACAAAAGAAGCACCTGTATATCAATTTCCAGATATACAAGTGCTTCTTTTTCATCTTATTTCTTACATTTCTTGCGAATCACTACTACCATGATAATGAAGATAACAATTACTGCTGCCAGATAAATGATATCGTACACATAGCTCTTGATCACCATATCCAGACCGGTGAGAATTCCGAAAATGAGCAGGGTCACGCCGGAAACCAGCTGGACCTTTTTGTCATCGTAAAGCTTCTTACGCTCAGCGGCATTTCCGCCTTTCATAAGAACATCTCCATGACCGGTAAGAAGCATAACTCCCATTACAAGAGCTGCTATAGTCAGTATCATATCAAATGAATCCATATTCATATTAACTTATTCTCCACTTCTTTTGTGTTGTTCTGCTATCCGCAGCCTCAAAGACATGCAGCTGTCTTTTCATTCAGCTAGAGCATGTTTGAAAAATCATTCCCGCAATTTTCCAGTCAGATAAATGATCTTTTAGTAGAAGCACACGATCGGCACATTGGTATCAATAATGCTGTACAGAGTAGCTGCTGCATCCAGCGGCATATTGATACATCCATGGGATCCGGCGTAGGTATAGCGGTCACCACCGAAATATGCCTGCCAGGTAGCGTCATGGAAACCAATTCCGCCGTTAAACGGCATCCAGTAGGTAACCTGGGTTTCGTACTCGTAAGTGCCGTCCGGCTTCTTCTCTCCACGAAGCACATCCGGGCTCTTCTTATAATACAGGGTGAAAATTCCCGGAGGTGTGGCTCTGTCATCATAACGGATATCTCCGGAAACAATGTCAGAGTCAAAGATGATGCTGCCATTCTGGTAATAGTACATGTGCTGACTACTCAAATCTACCTCGATATAGGTACTTCCAATGTCATTGTATCCATAAGAATTGGCTCTCATGGAATATACTGGTTCCCGTGTAGTCTGGGTACCTGTACGGATCTCTTCTGTCAGCTGTGCTGCTTCTGCGTCCTGATCGATTTTCCAGCCATATGCAGAGCCATAAACAGAAACAGTACGACCACTGGTCGTATTAAAGGAACGTGTTGTTCCAACTGTATCATGCTCACTTGCCAGCTGTGCCACAAAATCCTTGATATGCTGGGTAAAGGAAGCATCATCCTGCACCAGCTGCCCCTTGTCATCAAACTGCAGCCATTCCTTAAGGGTGCTTCCATCAAGAGTGACTGTCTGCTCTCCAAATGTATAGGTAATGCTGGCCTTGGTATAATTATTATAAGCATCCCTGGTGGCCTGAAGGGTGGGATCATCACTGGTCACTGCTGCCACTGCATATACATCCGGTGTATTTCCCAGATCAATGGATGTCTGGCTTCCAGAAATGGCGGTGTCCAGTGCCTTATAGGCTTCCTTCACCTTCAGCTTGCTGCCCTCTGTCTCAGGAACAATGGTAAACTCGCTTCCCTCAAGCGCCACATATGCATTCTCCGGCTCAACCTGGTTCTCTGACTGTGCACACTTCAATTCCTTTACTTCACTCTGAAGCAGACTCTTATCAAAAGTCACATTCTCCTGGGTGGTATAGCTTCTGGTCTCCATGAAACCCTTTACCCATTCATATGGCTTCTGCTGCTTCAAAAGATCCAGAACTTCTCCGTCAGACACATAGCGGTAATTGATCTGGTTTCCGCTGATGGTCTGCGGCTCCTGGTTCCGCGCGGTAACCTCAATGGAATAATCCTCCACATTGCTTGCAATCAGCTGCTCTGTCTCGTAGGCAGTCTTATTGGAACAGTTGATTCCGTTAATATAGGTTCCTTCAAAGAATCTGTCTGCATAATAGTAACTCACTGCTCCATAAGCGCATCCTGCTGTCACCGCAAGAATAGCTGCCACAATTCCCGTAACTTTAAGTCCCTTATGCTTCTTTCTGGGAACAGGGATGATCTTCTCATCCAGTTCCTCATCGGTAATAGGAACATAGGAAATCTTCGTCGGACGGGCAGATCTGGCTGCCGGCTTCGGAGACGGTCTGGCAGATTTCTTAGAAGTCTGCTTCTCAGGCTGGTCAGGTGCTACAGCACCGGCAGAGTCTTTTCTTCGGTGCTTTCTGCCTTTATTGGAACGGGGCGGAATAATTTCCACCTGAAGCTCTTTTTCAGATGTTTCCGGTTCATCTGCTGATTCATCGTCCTCTGAATCTTCGCTCTCTAAACCTTCTTCCTCTGAATTCTCTTCTTCAGATTCTGTCTCTTCCTCGTCCCAGAAGTCCTCTTCTTCCGTGCTCAGCTCTGCATCATCCTGGTCGTACTCTTCTTCCTCTGGATACTCCTCTTCAGAATCCTGCTCAGCCAGTTCTTCTGCATCGGAATCGTCTTCCCCCTCCCAGGAATCAAAATCACTCTCCTGGTCATCCTCATCATAAAAGTCTGCGCCGTGGAATTCCTCATCCAGATCTGCTTCAAGACCTGCCATAGCCGAATCTATTTTATCTTCAAAGTCTCCCGGGCTTCCCTGAGTATGCTTGTTGTCCTTACTCATGTATAAAACTCTCCTCTGATAAAAACACTGTTTGAACAAGGCTTCTCCATCTAATGGCGAAACCTTGTTTCATTATAACATATATTTTCCATTTTGTATCTTAAAATGTATATTTCCTTCAAAAGAATCCCTTTAATGTTAATTGCAATTCAAACTTCCACCCCAAGAGCTTATCCGTGAAAGTTAATTCTTCCGAAAGAATATATGGAAGTTACCCTTTCAAACTGGAAACTCGGATTGCAATCGACCTTTTTTCAGCCTTAACAGTCTATAACAGATTCATTTTATTAAATCACGTTTACGGATTTGTAATCCTGGCTTTCACTGCAGACATAATTTTCTCTTCATATCCTTCATCACATAGAAGTAAAGTACAATAAGAAGGACTGTTGCTACAATCCATGCAAATGGACTGGCCATGCATGCCATTGTATAACTCCTGGCATCTGCTGCAACAACTGCCATCACACCTCTTCCAATAAGCTCTGCCACGCCTGAGAGCATAGGAAGAAGCCCATATCCCATTCCCTGAAAGCCATTACGGTAACAATTGACCACATAAAGGGGAATCATAAACATTCCAACACAGCGAAGATATGTATCCACCATAGGGATCACCGCCTCTGCATTATCAGAGATAAACAGATAAGAAAAGCTTTTTCCCACAAAAAACAGGACAAATCCTACAACAACAGCATATGCACAGCCGATCACATCTGCACACCGGAACCCCTGACGCACACGGTCCAGCTTACGCGCACCAACATTCTGTGCACTATATGTAGACATTGTAGTTCCTATAGCTACAAATGCCTGGGTAAAGATATTATCAATCTTAGAGCCTGCTGTAAAGGCCGCAACTGCATAAGAGCCAAGTATATTCAAAGAACTCTGTACCATCATGCCTCCAATGGCTGTAATGGAATACTGCAGTCCCATGGGAATTCCCACACTGATCTGTTTTACGGCAATATCACGGTTAAAATACCAGTCTTCTTTTTTCATCTTTAGTTCCGGCACGGCCTTCCACATATAAATCAGGCAAAGAACTCCTGACACTCCCTGTGAAATAACGGTAGCCCAGGCAGCTCCCGGCGCTCCCCAGTGAAAAAAGATAATAAATACAAGGTCAAGTACAATATTCAGTCCTGCCGCCAGAATCAAAAAGTAAAGAGGCGTTTTGCTGTTTCCCAGTGCCCTTAAGATACTGGACACCAGATTATACAATACCTGGGTAAAAATTCCGGCACAGATGATCATAATATAACCATATGCACCATCAAAAATATCTTCAGGTGTATGCATGAATACAAGAAGCCTGTGCATTCCCAACATGCTTACTGCAGTCATAACAACTGCGATCACAGCAGAAAGAATTGCTGCATTACCAACCGTCTTACATCGATTCTTCCTGCTCCGAACTTCTGAGAGGTAAGAACTGTAACTCCTGTTGTAACCCCCATCAGGAATCCAATAATAAGGAACGTAATGGTTCCAGTAGCGCCTACCGCTGCCAGCCCCTTGGTTCCAACAAACTTTCCAACAATAACTGCATCTGCCATACTGTACAGCTGTTGAAAAACATTTCCCAGAAATACAGGAATAGTAAAATTCAACAGCATTTTCATGGGCTTTCCCACAGTCATATCTGTCTGCATATTCAGTTTTCCTCCATAAGAAAAAATATCGTTTGAGAGGGATTATAGGCGATATTTTTTCTACTTTCAAGCCCCTTTTTTTATTATTTTGCAACTATTCAGCAGGTGCTGTTCCCCGAGGTGTTTATTTGTGAACGCAGTCCATAGGATTGTATTATTTTAAGCGCTTGACAAAAACCATTTTCTGCCATACTATAAGAACCACATAACGAAATGTTAACGTGTGAAAGACATCTGTCTTTTTCGAGCTTACGTTTATATCTGCTGCCAGACTATGAACGGGAACCACGATCAAACGGCAGCACTACTATTTTTAAGAAGGGAGTTCCCCATGGGAGAAAAAGTTATAAACGCAGCCCTGCTTGGGCTTGGAACAGTTGGAACCGGTGTTTACAAGGTTCTGAAGAACCAGGAAGAAGAAATGACAGCCAAGATCGGCTGCAAGGTTAAAATACGCAAAATACTTGTCCGCAACCTGGAAAAGGCAGCTGGCAAGGTAGATGATCCGGCTGTCCTTACCAATAGCTGGGAGGATATTAAAGCAGATCCTTCCATTGACATTATAATCGAACTGATCGGCGGAATCGAACCTGCCAGAACCTATATTCTGGATGCTCTTCACGCAGGCAAGCACGTAGTAACAGCAAACAAAGATCTGATTGCCGTCCACGGAAAAGAACTTATGGACACAGCCAGAGCTTCCCATGTGGATTTTCTCTTTGAAGCAGCTGTAGCAGGCGGAATACCTATTATCCGTCCTTTGAAGCAGTGCCTGGCAGGCAACCACATGAGCGAGGTTATGGGTATTGTAAACGGTACTACCAACTTCATCCTCACAAAAATGTCCCAGGAGAATATGGAATTTAAAGATGCACTGGCACTTGCCACAGAGCTTGGCTATGCAGAAGCGGATCCTACTGCGGATATTGATGGACTTGATGCAGGACGCAAGGTGGCTATTCTCGCCAGCGTTGCTTTTAATTCCAGAGTGGTATTTGATGATGTTTATATCGAAGGAATCACAAAAATTTCCGCCAAGGACATCCGCTATGCAAAAGAGATGGGCTGTGCCATCAAGCTTCTTGGTGTTGCCCGCAATACTGAGTCCGGTGTAGAAGCTTACGTCTGCCCGATGCTGATTCCAAATGATCATCCTCTTGCAACCGTTAATGATTCCTATAATGCGGTCTTTGTCCATGGAGATGCTGTAGAGGATGCCATGTTCTTCGGACGGGGTGCAGGCGAGCTTCCTACTGCAAGTGCTGTAGTTGGAGATATTTTTGATATTGTGCGCAATATGGAAGCAGGCTGCTGCGGCCGTATCGGATGTACCTGCTATAAACAGCTTCCTGTGAAAAAAATGGAAGATACCTACAACCGTTACTTCCTTCGCCTTCATGTAGAAGACCGCTGCGGTGTACTTGCTGAAATGACAGAGGTTTTCGCCAAATATCACGTAAGCATTGCCCAGATCATCCAGAAAGACAGCCAGAATCAGGACGACCATCTTGCAGAGGTTGTTGTGATCACTTCCAAGGTTCGTGAGGGTGACTTCAAGACAGCGGTACAGGAGCTTTCCAATAAGTCTTCGGTAAAGCGTATTTCAAAGACTATCCGAGTTTATAGGAAGTAATTAGAAAAATCAAAATTATATTGTACATATGTTTATCTTAAGCATACAGTCAAAGGCACGATTCGTTCGTGCCTTTTTTATGTAATAAGCTGTTATATAAAAAGCCTGCCAAGGCAGAATTCTTTCTCATCAGAACTCCCATAGTAAATACTGCTAAAAATAGTTTCCAGAAATAAAAAAAATAGTGATTGAAAAATCCCAGATTTTTGATACTATATATAAGGAACAACAAAAGGGAAATTTTATCATATAAAGGAGCACATTATGAGCAAAAAACCAACGGTTTTAATGATTCTTGACGGATATGGCCTGAATGAAAGACATGACGCAAACGCTGTATACGAAGCGAACACACCTGTCATGGACAAGCTGATGGCTGAATATCCTTTTGTAAAAGGTAATGCAAGCGGACTGGCTGTAGGTCTTCCGGACGGTCAGATGGGTAACTCCGAGGTTGGTCATATGAATATGGGTGCAGGCCGTATCGTATACCAGGAGCTTACCAGAATCACCAAAGAGATTCAGGACGGAGACTTCTTCAAAAATGAAGCACTTCTTGCAGCTATGAAGAATGCCAAAGAAAATGATTCCGCGATCCACTTCATGGGTCTTCTTTCTGATGGTGGTGTTCACAGCCACATTACTCACCTTTTTGGTCTTCTTGAAATGGCTAAGAAAGAGGGACTTAATAAAGTTTATGTACACTGCTTCCTGGACGGCCGTGACACCCCTCCGGCTTCCGGAAAAGGATATATCCAGCAGCTCCAGGCGAAGATGGATGAGCTTGGCGTAGGTGAGATTGGTGTTGTTTCCGGACGTTATTACGCAATGGACCGTGACAACCGCTGGGATCGTGTTGAGCTTGCTTACAACGCACTTACCAAGGGCGAGGGTGTTAAGGGAACCGACGCAGCTGAGGCTGTACAGGCATCCTATGACGACGGCAAGACAGACGAATTCGTTCTTCCAACAGTCATTGAGAAAGATGGAAAACCAGTTGCCGTTGTTTCTGATAAAGATTCTGTTGTATTTTTCAACTTCCGTCCTGACCGTGCACGTGAGATCACAAGAGCATTCTGCGATGACGAATTTACAGGTTTCGCAAGAGAGAAACGCCTTGACCTCACATATGTATGCTTCACAGATTACGATGACACCATCGGAAATAAGCTGGTTGCATTCCACAAGGTTCAGCTTCACAACACATTCGGCGAGTACCTTGCAGCTCACAACATGACTCAGGCACGTATCGCTGAGACAGAGAAATATGCTCACGTAACCTTCTTCTTCAACGGTGGCGTTGAGGAGCCAAACAAAGGCGAGGACAGAATCCTTGTGAAGTCCCCGAAGGTTCCGACCTATGACCTTCAGCCTGAGATGAGCGCTCCAGAGGTTTGTGAGAAGCTTGTAGCAGCAATTAAATCTGTGAAATATGATGTTATCATCATCAACTTCGCCAACCCGGATATGGTTGGTCATACAGGTGTTGAAGCTGCAGCTATCAAAGCTGTTGAAGCTGTTGATGAGTGCGTAGGAAAGGCTGTAGAGGCTCTGAAGGAGGTTGACGGACAGATGTTCATCTGTGCTGACCACGGTAACGCAGAGCAGCTTGTAGACTATGAGACAGGCGAGCCATATACTGCTCATACCACCAATCCGGTACCGTTCATTCTGGTTAATGCAGACCCGAAATATACTCTTCGTGAGAACGGCTGCCTGGCAGACATCATCCCGACTCTGATCCAGCTTATGGGCATGGAGCAGCCAGCTGAGATGACTGGTAAATCACTTCTGGTGGAGAAATAATCCGCTTATACAGCTCTGTTGCTTTAAAGGGTGCTGGCTTAAATGCCAGCGCCTTTTTATTATGTCCTTTTTTATTATGGCACAAAAAGAACAGCTCTGACAGATTTTCCATCCATCACAGCTGTTCTATTATTCCTGATACCTATTGTCGCCAGCTCTTTCTGAATTATTGTTTCCCTTATACAACAACACGATTTAAATCGTACTTCCACTGTTTACTACTTCTTATATAAAAACTACTTCTCACTGAGCTCCTTCAAAAGCTTCTGAAGATGGCGGATATAATGAAACCCTGCACACAGAGTTACCGAAATAATAACAGACAACAGTGCAGCCATGACCACATATACCACAGCGCCAGATTTCGCCCCTGCTACCATACAGTAAAACAGACACGAAGACAATGCAGCTGCAAATACAGTGGAACCTGCTATTTTTAATCCTTTTCGCATATCTTAGTCCTCCCAGATAGGGTGACTATAATCACCCTGTTATGTTTTTCATTTTAAACCCATAATAGAGATATGGCAAGAACAAAATGGACAGGAATTTGAGTGATGATAAAATACGACTGATTCTGGGAGACATTGAAAATACGCCATATTTCACAGTACTATCTCATTAATGAGTGTGGAATCGAAAAAAGGTTATTGCGCAGACTTCGGGACAATGAAAATGTAGAAATCTTTTCATTAGACCGAATATGCACTGTTCTTAACTGTGATCTGGATGATATAGTAGAATACGTACCCAATAACCCTGATATCATTGAGGATGCGAAAACAGCCCAAAAAGAGGCAGCCGCATCACATCCTGTTCACACTCCATCGAAATAACTGGTGCTTCAGACTCCCACAGTATAAACCATACATAAACTATACGTGTCTCAGCTCTGATAAACACGTTTTTTTGAAAAAGAATAAAAATACTTACATTTTTATTTTTTTGCACGGATGCCTAATTCTTTGTTTCGGCTGAGTGGAGAGAGTCTGGAATTATTTTTAGAGCATTTTGTTCTTTTTCATACTGTTTTTTAGTTAATCCAGGGGATTAATTTTTCCATAAAGATTCCTGCTTGCAGAATTCTCTTTATGTGGTAGTCTGCACGATTGCCAGAGCCTGTTTGAAAAATCATTCCCGCAATCTGCACGCCCGACTTTGTGGCATATTTTGCCCGAATTCGGTTTCCGCAGCCCGGTCTGTTCCTTCTGCATAAGAAAACACCGCCAGGTGACTTTCGCATTTTATCTGCGAATTTTCATCTGACGGTGTTTTTATTTAAAAAAATATTTATTCAACCTCTTCCGGCTCCATACTCAGCTTATGCTCTACTTCTGTGCCAATATCATACTTCTGTCTGTATTCCTTAAAATAAGTGTAATATTCCAGACTGTCTGTAGGATAAATCCTGGAGTTATGAATGTGGATATCGGTTGTCTCTTCCCCGCTTTTCATAAGTGCTGTCATGGCACTTGCACAGTGGGAAGCAATACGTCCAAAGCTGTTCAGAATATCGCTGAACACAGTTCCCTCTTCCAATCCGCATTTGCCCTGGCTAAGGCGCTCTGCATGGCGCATCTTCAGTTCATCACAAAGTCTGGTGATTACCACGCCAAGTGGCGCAACACGCTGTGCGGCTTCTCTGTCATCGTTCATAAATGCATTGCAGGTTACATTGATCTCCTCACGGACTGCATCCATGACTACGTTCAGCTCATCCCATGCTGTCTGAGAGAAGTTCGTGTGGTTGTCATGCATTTCGTTGGACATATGTGCGATGTAGGAAGCGTGATCGCCAATTCTCTCAAAGTCATTGATCGTGTGCAGATAAAGGGAGGTCTGGCGCGTCTGGGCGGTGTTCATCTCACGTTTGGTGAGCTGGATCAGATACTCTCCAAGACGGCTCTCATATTTGTCGATCAGGTCTTCCTTACGCTGTACCTTATCATATTTATCCTGCTGATAATCATTCAGAAGGTTCATCGCTCTGTTTACATTCTTACGAAGCTTCTTGGCCATACCATTCATAGCACGATGACACTGTCCAATTGCAAGTGCAGGGTAATTTAACAGACGCTCTTCCAGAAGATCGAAGTCTGCCTCGTCCTCCAGCTCCTCTGCGCTGTCCTTGACCAGATAGCAAACCAGTTTCTCCAGCTTGGAAATAAACGGAAAAAGCACCACAACGGTAGCCACACGGAAAATGGTGTTCAAAAATGCGATAGATACAGGAGTCATGATCATATCCAAAAATCCAAAATGAATGAACGCATTCAAGGTATAGAATACAATGGACCACAGGATCAGACCAAATAAGTCATTCAGCAAATATACAAGAGCTGTTCTCTTACCGTTCTTATTCGCTCCAATTGCAGAGATCAGTACCGGACATGCAGCACCAACACCGATACCAAGAACGATTGGAAATGCACTTGCAAAGGTGAGGATTCCGGTTACGGAAAGAGCCTGCAGCACACCAACTGTTGCAGATGCACTCTGAAGCACTGCGGTAAATGCAATACCTACCAGGATACCTGCAATTGGGTTGGAAAACATTGTCAGCATATCAATGAATACAGGACTTTCACGAAGAGGAGAAACTGCTCCACTCATCATCTGCATACCATTCATCAAAATGGCAAAGCCCAGCATAATGTTTCCAATATTTCGGTATACAGATCTCTTACAGACCATACGAAGCATGATACCAATTACAGCAACTACTGCTGAAATAGTGGCTGTAGAAAGAATACTTGCAATTCCACCGGAGCCCTGGATATAAGACAGACACAGAATCCATCCTGTAATACTGGTTCCGATATTTGCACCCATGATAATACCAATTGCCTGTTTCAGCTTCATCATACCGGAGTTTACAAAACCGATTACCATAACGGTAGTCGCGGATGATGACTGGATTACACTGGTAACACCTGTTCCAAGTGCAACTCCCTTCAGCGGGGTATTGGTCATTTTGTAAAGGAATGCTTCCAGCTTATTACCGGCAACGGATTTCAGTCCGTCTCCCATAAGAGACATTCCAAACAGGAAAAATGATACTCCGCACAGCAAAGATAAAACCATTGAAAAAATTGCCATGTTTTAATCCTCTGTTGTCGTTTCCCTCTGCCAATTCTGCAGGGGCGACCTTTCTTTTCAAAGTATTTTCTTTTGTTAACGTGGATTTTTCTCAATTTTTACATATCCTTAATCATTATGCCATAATCATAGGCTGATTACAATATTTGATTAATTTCAAATTGTAATTTTTTGCGGTGTAAATTTTCCATTTTTCTGTATAATCTGACGAAATTTTTCTCTTCAAAAATAAAGTATAAAATGTACTGTCCAATAACTGGCACAGTGAAGCTGCAGCAGCCTGTCAACCTGAATTGGTTTTGCTGTATGACCACATGCTTGATAGTCGATTTCTCATTTTCATGCGGTCAAAGTTTTTCCGTAATAGATGCAATTTTTGCGTTCTGTGTGTTATAATTTATTTCAAGTACCTCACTGTTTAATAAGATTTTTTACTAACCCGTCAAAGTCAGTAATCTTATTTTACTCTGAGGTATTTTTTCCTCAACCTTCTTTCTTGGAATTCCTTATATTTGAATTATACAAGAAGCTCCATTGACTGCTTGGATGTAGAAATCCTGCAATACCCATAGACTTTCATTTTACCATTTCCTTTCTGATATAGAATCGAGTAGGAGAAAATTCCTCTTGATGAGGAATTTTCGACCTCTCACACCACCGTGCGTCAGACTGTCTAACAATTAAGAAAAATGCTATAATAAAACTACCAAATACAGTATCGTAGGGGGATTCGTTATGGCATATATTGTTGGCACAGATAGATATCAGACAAGAATGATAACCACTTCATTAGACGACTTAATAAGTAAGGATAATTCTGTCCGAGTAATAGATTCTTATGTAGAATCCTTAAATTTAGAAAATCTGGGTTT
>ENA-ORLW01003534-ORLW01003534.1-human-gut-metagenome-genome-assembly--contig:-NODE-3534-length-11750-cov-16.557526_pt1 | contig 11750 bp, 8 predicted proteins | sample MGYA00243017_ERZ508829 | MGnify/ENA primary metagenome ERZ508829 (study PRJEB26277, sample SAMN04329776) | human gut metagenome | biome: human-associated habitat | host: Homo sapiens | place: USA...
TATGAATTTGCAAAACAGTTTTATGCCGATGCCTATAAAGCCGCCGTGGAGATCGTAGGCGGTGAGCAGTATATCCTATCCGCTGTGATGCACGCCGACGAGCGCAACCGGGCAATGTCCGAAGCTCTGGGCGAAGATGTGTACCACTACCACCTTCATGTGGTTTATATCCCGGTGGTAGAGAAGCAAATTCTGTGGTCGAAGCGATGTAAGGATGAATCCCTCCGGGGAACGGTAAAGGAAACGATCACGCAGGTCAGCCGCAGTAAAAAATGGGAGTCCAAGCCGGTGCTTGACAAGGATGGTAATCCAATGTTGAACGCAAAAGGAAAAAAGATTTTGAAGTCGTCCTACAGTGTGTTGCAGGATGACTTTTTTCATTTCATGCGAAATGCCGGATATACCGATGTGGAGCGTGGAGAGCGTGGCAGCACCGAGGAACATCTGACAGTGACACAGTTCAAGGTTCAGGCTGAACAGCAGCGTTTGGAAGCTATGACCGGACAGGTGGCACAGGCGGAGCGGGGGTTGGAGAATGCCAAAGCTGCCACGGAGAAACAGAAAAAGAAACTGGAAGCTCTGCAAAAGGAAACCAAAACAGCAAAGACCGTTGCTCTGACGGTGCAGGAGATTGAAACGATGGGAAAGAAAGCCACATTCGGAAATAATATCACGCTGACACCGGATGAATGCGACACGCTCAAACGCTATGCGGTCAACGGCATTATCGCCAATGCTGACAACAAGCGCTTGAAGGAGAAACTGGCTTCCGCTGAAAAGACGGTTTCCATCTGGAAACAGCGGTATGAAGCAGTAAACGAAAAATATATGGAACTGAAACAGAAAGCCCAGCCTTTTCTGGATGCACTGGAAATTGCATCCGAAAGGGTTCGGGCTTTTATCAATTCTATCCTCATCAGAGGAAAGGAAACGCAGGAACACAAACACCCTGCCCGGAAGCGTGGACAGGATATGGAACTTTGATGGAGGAATCGCCTATTGAAGAAATATTATGAGGAAGCGAAATATAATGCGGCATTTGACCGCTGTGTGGATGTTATGAGCCAGATGCTCCAGAAGTACGGGCATCAGGTTTTGGATAAATTAGAGCAGGATACTCCGCAAACGGTGGAGTGTTCCAAGGATGATAAGCAAGCGCAGCCTTTGACGGATAAGGCTGCGTAAAAATTTACAATTTACACGTTGCGTACTTGTTGCGGCTATGCTATAATATGTACGCAACGTGTATTTTTGCTTTTTTGGAGAAAAGACGAATGGATTGTAAAAACAGAATTATTAAGTTGCGTGAAAGCACAGGACTGAACCGGAAAGATTTTTGCAAGCTCGTCCATATTCCTTACCGGACTATGACCGAGTGGGAATTGGACAACCGCCATGCACCGGATTATGTGCTTAGACTTTTGGAGTATTATATCCGCAACGAGGGATTGATGGTAAAAGAAATGAGCGAAGGAGGTGGCGATTCTGAAAAAGAAGCAACTTAAATGTTATCTATATACGAGAGTGTCCACCTCCATGCAGGTAGACGGATACAGCTTGGATGCCCAGCGGGACAAGTTGCGGAAGTATGCGGCATACGAGGATATGGTCGTTGCCGGGGAGTATTCTGACGAAGGATTTTCCGGCAAGAACATCCAAGGGAGGCAGGAGTTTCAACGGATGCTGAACGACATCCAGGACTGCAAAGACGGCGTTTCCTATGTGCTTGTCTTTAAGCTCTCCAGATTTGGCAGAAATGCAGCCGATGTTCTGAACTCTTTGCAGCTCATGCAGGATTTTGGTGTCAACCTGATTTGCGTGGAGGATGGCATTGACAGCTCCAAGGATGCCGGAAAGCTTATGATTTCCGTGCTGTCTGCGGTGGCGGAAATCGAGCGAGAGAATATCCGCACACAGACAATGGCAGGACGGGAGCAAAAGGCTCGTGAGGGCAAATGGAACGGCGGTTTCGCTCCCTATGGATACAAATTGGAAAGCGGAAACCTTGTCATTGCGGAGGATGAAGTGGAAGTAATCCGTGTTATTTATGACCGCTACATCCATACCAATGATGGCGTTGCCGGAGTTGCTAAATATCTCAACCGCAACGGGTTTGTGAAGAAGCTGCGGCAAAATAACACCATCCCCGGATTTTCAAGGAACTTCGTGCAGGACGTACTGGATAATCCCGTTTATATGGGTAAAATTGCTTATGGCAGACGGAGAACCGAAAAGAGGCAAGGTACAAGAAATGAGATGCACGTGGTCGAGCAGTCGGAGTTCCCTGTTTACGATGGTCAGCATGAAGCCATCATTTCCGAAGAAGATTGGTTTCTGGCACAGGAAAAGCGCAAGATCAATTCCTTTAAGCGGGAAAAGGTCAACAATCCAGACCACGCACACATCCTATCCGGTATTTTGAAATGCCCGTGTTGCGGAAAGAGTATGTACGGCAATATTGCCAAGGCTCATAGCAAGGACAAGAAAACACGGTATTATTACTACTGCAAAAATACGGTTACGCCGACGGGACATGAGTGCAGCTTCCGGCTGAATATCGAGCAGACGGAAATCAACAAATTTGTGGCGAAGGTCATCTCCGCTATGGTCAGCAATCCCCGATTTATAGAAGCAATTCAAGCGAAAATTGGAACGGCGGTTGATACAGAGGATATGGAAAAGCAGATCGCCGTTCTGCAAGGTCAGTTAAAGCAAGCCTTTGGAACGAAAAGCCGCTTGGAGCGTCAGATGGACACCTTGGACATCAACGATGCCCACTATGACAGAAAGATTTTGGACTTGCAGCGCCGCTATGATGAGCAGTATGATACCATAGAGGATATCGAAGTTCAGATTGGCGAATTGCAAAGCCAAATCCGCAGCATTCAGCAGGAGAAAATCTCCGGCGACAATATCTATCGGCTCTTACTGGCATTTGATGAAGTCTACCATTCCGCAACGGAAGCGGAACAGAAAGAGTTTATGAAAGCCTTTATCGAGCGAATTGAAATGTTCCCGGAGAAAAGGAAAGACGGAAGCTGGATAAAGAAGATCGTATTCAATTTCCCTGTGCCTGTTGATGGCGAGGAAGTGAAAGAACTTCCCTTGGAAACTGAAACAACCGTCGAGACAGTATGTTTATTGTCCAAACTTCAAAGCAAGGAACATATCGAGATCGAAGTGAAGATGGACGAGTTGGATTTGACTTCGGCGGAGAGTAAGGCAACCTACGAGGAAATCAAGGCGTATGTTCTGGAACATACCGGACTGAAAGTCAGCCACCTCTATATCGCACAGGTGAAGCAGAAATACGGCATCATTGAGCGTGAGAACTACAATAAACCGAAATCCGAAAACGCCAAACAGCCCCAATGCCCGCCGGATAAGGAAAATGCGATTATGGAAGCATTGAAGCACTTTGGTATGATTTTGTAGATGCCTTTTGAAAGAAATTGCAGGTGGCGGTCGGTACCAAATGATCTTTCGCTAACAAGCTGTCTAAAGGTTAAACTGTCAGTATAAGAATGCTAACGAAGGTGCGTAAAACACGGAACTGCGATATTGGGAATATCCGAAATCTGATTTTTTCCCAAGAAGGCATCGTTGAATAAGAGGTGGATGGTATGGCGGCAAAAAAGAAAAACGTAATTAGCAAGGCTAGCCCTCACACAATAAAAAAATTTGAGCTGATAGAAGAGTACATCAAATCGTGGGCACAGAAGTTGCTGCTGACTGAGTCTTGCAATGGGCTGATCTTTATAGACTGTATGTGCAACAGTGGTGTATACACCGACGATGCCGGACAATTGGTGAAAGGTACAGCAGTACGCGTCTCAGAGGCACTTAGGGAAGCATCAAGAAGCTATACGGAGAAAAATATACACATTTACTTGAATGACAAGGATAAAGCGCGCGTAGATGAGCTAAAAAAGCATCTTCCACAGGATGAGCGCAATTTTAAGATTGTCACCTCTTGTGGTGATGCGCACGAGCTACTCCGAACTATCGGACCACAGTTATATGGAACTGGGCACCTGCATTATTTCCTGCTCTACGATCCGTATGATGCGACTATTGACTGGGAAGCACTTCTACCGTTTTTCCGTAACTGGGGTGAAGTTATGATTAATCACATGGTTTCAGATCCGGTGCGGGCGATCACAAGCGCCAAGAAGAAAACGACAAAGGCAAAGTACGAGAACACTTATCTGGAAGACTTTGAGAAACTGGTGCCTTACGGAAGTGACAAGAAGGCCTATGAGGCTAGAGTGGAAGAAATCATAAATTCACTGAAAGGAGCTCGCAGGTACTACGTATCGGCATTTCCGTTCTATAACACGCAGAACTCGCTTGTCTACAATTTGATTCATTGCACGAGCAACAAGGAGGGATTTAAGCTCTACAAGAAGAGTGCTTGGAAGGTATTTGGCGCACAGTCATCTACCAAGCACTCGGTTGAGGACAGGCAGTTGTCATTTAACCTTTTCGGTGAGATTGCTGAAGAGGAAGATGAAAGCTGCTTGCATGTTATCGATATAGCGAAATACCTGCAGCGCAGCTTTAGAGGCCGAAAGCAGGTGCCGCTGGATGAGATGTGGGAACTTCTGGATAACCACCCGATTTTCCCGTCAGAGGGATTTCGCAATGAGGTAAAGAGCGATCTTACCGATTTCTTTGGCGCGAAAATTGAGCAGATTGTGAATCCTGATACAGGAAAGAAGGAAACGGTGATCTCTTTCTCTTCTTGAGATTGAGTTTCAAATAGATGAGGTGATTGGAATTTATGGCAACGTCGCAGAAATTTGGTGGCAATTGGACTGAGGAGAAGTTGAATATCTTCACCAGCTACCTGGACGCATACCTGATTGCACTGCAAAATCAGAAGTTTAAGAAGATTTATATAGATGCCTTTGCTGGAACCGGTGAGATCGAGACCAGTGACGGCGGGCAGTTTCTTGTGGGCTCTGCTAAGCGTGCACTGGCGTCTGAAAAGAAGTTCGATCATTACTATTTCATAGAAGCGGACTCTCAGAAGGCAGGAGAACTTCAGAATATGATAAACTCCGAGTTTCCACAGATGAGGGGAATTGTTACAATTTACTGCGGCGATGCGAATGATAAGCTCGCGGAGATTATTAGCAACGTAGACTGGAGATATAACAGAGGATTGCTGTTCTTAGATCCATATGCGACGCAGGTAAATTGGGCTACGCTTGAAAATGTAGCACAGACGAAATCGATAGACGTATGGTACCTGTTTCCGTTCTCTGCACTTGAACGTATGCTGCCGAAAAACGGAAAGTACGATAAATGGGAGGATTGCATAGATCGATTGCTTGGAGATGCCGGATGGAGGAAGGAATTCTATAAGAAAGATCCTCAGATGACGCTTTTTGACTTGTTCCCGGAGCCCGGACAGAGCGATGGCGAACGGATGGTTAAGGACGCAAATCCAGATTACATAAAGGAGTATATCCTCTCTCGACTTGGGACAATCTTTCCATGTGTGTCAAAGCATGCGCGGATTTTCAGGAACAGCAGGAACTCGCCGATGTTCCTATTCTGCCTTGCCATTGCGAGTGAGAGTCCGAAAGCGCAGGGACTTGCACTGCGGATGGCAGACTACATATTAAAGAACAAGTAGGCGGAGGATGAAAGCACCTTGAAGACGATAAAACGAAAATCCATGCTTTATCAAACAGGGGTAGAGTATGGTGACTACACAATGAATCACGTGCAGGGGTGTGCACATGGGTGCAAATATCCATGTTATGCATTCCTGATGAAGAAGCGCTTCGGGCAAATTAAGGATTACGAGAGCTGGCTTGAGCCAGTGCTTGTATCAAACACGCTTGAATTGCTGGATAAAGAGATACCGAGGCTCAGAGATAAGATTCAGTCTGTGCAGCTTTGCTTTACCACAGATCCGTTCATGGAAGGATATCCAGAGGTGTCCCAGATGAGCATTGCGGCTATCCGAAAACTGAACGAGGCCGGTATCAAATGCACTACATTGACGAAGGGATTGCTTCCCATAGAATTGTCGGAACTTTCTCCGGAAAATGAATATGGGATCACGTTGATAACGCTGGATGAAGCATACCGGGAACAGATGGAACCGGGAGCTGTTCCCTGTGCAGACCGACTGGCAGCGCTGAGAGCGCTTCACGAAGTTGGTTGCAAGACGTGGGTGAGCATAGAACCGTATCCAACACCGAACATGATAGAGCAGAATTTAAGCGAAATCTTGGAAGCTGTAGCATTTACCGACAGGATCATCTTCGGCAGAACGAATTACAGCAAAACGGCAAATGCCTATGAAGGACAAAGGCACTTTTACAATGAATGCGCAGCAGAGGTGACGGCTTTCTGTCAAGAGCGCGGCATTGATTATCACATAAAGGAAAAGACGATCACAGAAGAATGAGGTGGAAACAGTGGCGTTATTACAAGACTTGATCCGGCAGATCAACGATCCAACACTCAGGGATAGGATTTTGCAGGAAACAGATAAACTAATGAAACAAAAAAAGTTCGGGCTTGTGTTTGAAGAGCATCTGCCGGAGTGCACGCCGCTTTATGACGTGCCAATTCGTGTCGGCTCCAAGGTCGCGCTGAAGACCGGATATGTGAGCGACATCTATACTGTCGTAAAGATGGACGGTGATGAGGTACTCTGCGACCGCCGCGAGACACACGAGCAGAAGACCTTCAAGCTGGATGATCTTGTAGTAGTGGCTGAGTTTGGTGAGCCGATTTACCCGACACTTAAACCTTTGGATACCGTGGAGAACGCTCCGGATAGCGGTCTTTGGCATACGCTGATTGAGGCGGACAACTACCACGCGCTCCAGCTGCTGGAATACCTGTACGCAGAGAAGGTGGACTGCATCTATATCGATCCACCATACAACACCGGAGCAAAGGACTGGAAATATAATAACGATTATGTGGATAGTTCTGACGCTTATCGCCATAGCAAATGGCTCTCCATGATGGAGAAGCGTCTGAAGCTCGCAAAGAAACTGTTGAATCCACAAGACTCTGTATTACTCGTCACTATTGATGAGAAGGAGTATTTGCATCTTGGGTGCTTGCTCGAAGAAATGTTCCCTGATGCACGTATTCAGATGATATCAACTCTTACAAATTCGAGAGGCGTGGCACGAGATAATGGCTTTGCACGTGTCGATGAATACATTTTTGTTATTCATTTTGGAAGTTCAAAGGTTAATAGACTGCCTCTAAGCGATGAGTGGCGTGTAAATGTCAATGAAAACGATACAAGGGTTACACACCTTCGCTGGTCTATGCTGATAAGATCTGGATCAAATTATTTGCGAAAAGATAGCGTAAATCAGTTCTATCCCATTTTTGTTTTTAATGACGGGAAGAAGATTCATTCCGTCGGAGAACCTTATTATGGAACGAACCGTGAGGAGGTTGTAGCGCCAGAAGGAACCTTTGCAGTATGGCCTCTTCGCAGAGACGGAGAAGAAGGAAACTGGCAGATTGCAAATACTAATTTGCGTGAGCTAATTAAGCAAGGTTTTGTAATGCTCGGAAAGAAGAAGGATAACAGCATTCCGGTCTATTATCTAAAAAAAGGTGAAATTGCTAAAGTAACGTCAGGGGTTTATGAGATTACAGGATATCGCGAAGATGGCTCTATAATTTCAGATACCGAAGTGCGCTCTCTTGTTACGGGAACACAGTGGCGGATTGGGTCACACGATGCAAGTACTGGCGGGACAAACCTTCTTAAATCGTTCTTTGGAACAAGTAGATTCACATTCCCAAAGTCGATATATGCAGTTCATGATACTATTCGTTTCTTCTTGGCAAATAAACCGAACGCTCTTGTTGTTGACTTTTTTGCGGGATCTGGAACGACGCTTCATGCTGTCAATTTGCTTAATGCGGTTGATGATGGAAATAGAAGATGCATTTTAGTCACAAACAACGAAGTCTCAGTAGATGAGGCAAAAGAGCTGACACAGAAGGGACTGAAGCCCGGTGATCCCCAGTGGGATTCCCTTGGAATTGCTCGGCATGTGACATGGCCTCGTACTATGGCCAGCATGACAGGCCGAGATATCGAGGGAAAACCTTTAGAGGGTTACTATGGATTTGAAAGTGACTGCTATGAAGTAGATGAATCCATAGCTGTTGTATCGAAAACCACAGGGAAGCCGACAAAGGCAACTGTTTATCGTAAAGGTAAAAGGCAGATGTATCCAGAACTTTGTGAGATAAAAATGGCTGATGGATTTAAGGCAAACGCAGCCTTCTTCAAATTGAGCTTCCTCGACAAGACTTCCGTAGCTCTTGGCAGACAGTTCAGAGAGCTCCTTCCGGTGCTCTGGATGAAGGGCGGAGCTGTTGGCAAGTGCCCGGCTCTTGAAAATGATGGTCTCCCGAACATGCTGATCTTGCCGCAAAACAAAATGGCTGTTCTGGTAGATGAAATATATTATTCCGAGTTCGATGCCGAATTGAGCCAGCATCCAGAAATCCAGACAGTTTTCATTGTAACGGATTCAGAGACAGCATACCGGTCGATGAGCTGTACCTACGATGGCAAAGACTGCTATCAGCTTTACAGAGACTATCTGGATAATTTCAGGATCAATACAGGGAGGTAACCATGAGAGTAGAATTATTCCCTTTTCAGAAAAGGGCGCTTGCTGATATCCGTATGAAGACTGCGGAGGCAATGGGTAGCTATCACAGAACACATGCGCCGCAGGTGGTTTCCTTTACTGCTCCAACCGGAGCCGGAAAGACCATCATTATGTCCGCGCTGATTGAGGCTATTCTTTTCGGTGATGAACAGTATATGGAGCAACCGGATGCAATCATCGTCTGGCTTTCGGATTCGCCTCAGCTGAACGAGCAGTCAAAGCAAAAGATCGACTCCAAGGCTGATAAGATCAAGTTGTCGCAGTGCGTTACAGTTTCCGAGGAATCCTTTGATAAAGAGGTATTTGAGGACGGTCATGTTTATTTTCTGAATACGCAGAAGCTGTCGGTCACCTCCAAGCTAACGAAAAATGGCGATGGCAGGACTTATACAATTTGGCAGACGCTTGCAAATACTGTTCGGGAAAAGAGCGACAGGCTGTACTTTATCATAGATGAAGCACACCGCGGCATGCAGGGACGTGAGGCCAGCAAGGCCACGACAATCATGCAGAAATTTATCAAGGGTAGCGATGAGGATCATATTTCGCCGATGCCAGTGGTGATTGGTATGTCAGCGACGACTCAACGGTTCAATGCTCTGGTCGAGGGCACATCCTCAACCATACATAAGTCCATTGTCACAGCGGATGAAGTGCGAGCGTCCGGACTTTTGAAAGACCGCATTGTCATTACTTACCCAGAGGCCAGTGCGGTCAACAACGATATGGCTATCCTGCAGGCGGCAGCAGACGACTGGAAGGAAAAGTGGGAACATTGGACGCAGTATTGTTTTGAGCAGCATTACGCCTATGTGAATCCAATTCTGATCATCCAGGTGCTAAATGGAACCGGGGGCAAGCTGACCGATACCAATCTGGATGATTGCATCGCAAAGATCGAGGAGCGGACAGGATTCAAGCTGGAAAACGGTCAGGTAGTCCACACCTTCGGAGGAACAACTGCCTCCCTTACGGTAAACGGGTTTGAAGTACGTTATGAGGAACCTTCTCGTATCGCAGATGACCGAAATATCCGTGTTGTGTTCTTTAAAGAAAATCTGTCTACAGGATGGGATTGCCCAAGGGCAGAGACCATGATGTCCTTCAAACACGCGAATGACGCTACCTATATTGCCCAACTCCTTGGACGCATGGTCAGAACTCCGATGCAGATGCATATTCAGGTCGATGATGTCCTGAATGATGTGCATCTGTATTTACCGTATTTTAACGAGGAAACGGTCAAAGATGTCGTGGAGGCATTGCAGAGCACTGAGGGTGGAGATATTCCGACAGACATATATGGCGAGTCACTATCTGGAAAACGCTTCGAGACACTAACTGTTAAACCGAAGAAGAAAATGCAAATGTCAATTCCGGGACAGATGACTTTGGAGGTGTTTGCAAATCAAGGTACCGAGGCGCCAGCTTTGGTATCCATAACGGATACACAGGGTGCACCTACTCCGGTACAGCAGCAGACACAGATCCCGGATGTAGCAGAAGTGACACCCGCACAGCCTACAAATGCCTTCCAGCAAATGAGCGCCGATAGCACACAGACCGTTCAGACGGATGTTAAACCGACAGCAGATGCTCAGCCGAGCGCAGTTACTGCACCCGAAACTATGGCTCCAGATAGCCAGCAGGAAGAAGTAGAGGATTTATTTGACCGTGAAGCGGTTATGAAATTTATCAATGATGCCGGTCTGCTTTCTTATAATGTCAGAGCGCTCCGGATTAACGATTACCTCAAATCGCTATATCGGATGGCACACCTGCTTAGTATGTCCAAGCTGCACCGTGAGGCAATCAGAGAGGTGCAGAATGAGATTGTCCAGATAATTCGTGATTATGTGGAAGATCTGAAAGCTGCGGGCAAGTACGATGATCTTGTGCAGCAGATAAAACAGTTCAAGCTGGCCACGCAGATTTTTGATGCGTTCGGCGAGACTGTGGACAACTATTCTGTTCATGATATGTTTACGACGACCGATACAGATATTGAACGTCAGTTCCAGATTGCCGATGTGAAGTTGGGACGTGAAGGCATTGGCATGGCATATGGCAATAAGTATGGCGACCTCAGTGACCTCACGGCTTTTAAGATAGACGTCATTCTTTTTGTTGCTGACGAGAACTGCATGAACAGACTTCATACCTATGCGGAAAACCGGTTCCACGGACTGAATGATGATTATCGCAGATATATTGCCACTATCAACTCAGAGAAAATCCGCAGAGATTACGACAGCATCGTCTCTGATGGTGATGTGGTCAGCAAGCATAACTTCCGCCTTCCAGAGACAATACAGGTTCCACATGAGGCTGGTGGCAAAGAATACCGTGATCACTTGTTCGTTAGTGATACCACGGGAACAGCGAAACTGAAGCTAAACGGCTGGGAGGCTGATCTGATTGCAGAGGAAGAAAAGCGGCAGGATTTTGTCTGCTGGATTCGCAATCCTTCCAGAGCGTCATGGGCACTGTGCATTCCCTATGAAATCAACGGAGAGATTAAACCAACTTATCCCGATTTTATCATAGTGCGTGAAGATGAGCGCCTTGGCTATGTGATCGATATCCTTGAGCCACACAGTGCAGACTTTAAGGACAATCTTGGAAAGGCTAAAGGTTTTGCAGAATACGCAAGACAGAATCCGGGTGTCGGTAGAATCCAGCTTATCCGTATGGGTAAGGATGCAGCGGGAAGAAATCAGTTCAGACGACTAGATATGTATAAAACAGCAATCCGTGAAAAGGTTTCTTGTGCGATAAACACAGATGAGCTAGATCATATCTTCGATACAGATGGTGTCATCGAGTAAGAATCATAATATCTAGGTATTTTCACAACATCTGGAACTTCGATACTTTTGAAGCAAAGTTGGATAATAACAAACAAAACCTTCCACAGAATTCATCTCCCCACTGGATGAAATCTGTGGAAGGTTTTGTTTTAGGAGGCTATGAATGTGCAAGCTGTGATGGATAAGGTACAATAAGTTTCGCAAATTGAAAAGTAGTTAAAAAGAGACATGGTTTGCAGCCCTCTGGTAGAATGAA
>ENA-ORLW01003546-ORLW01003546.1-human-gut-metagenome-genome-assembly--contig:-NODE-3546-length-11685-cov-4.451585_pt1 | contig 11685 bp, 15 predicted proteins | sample MGYA00243017_ERZ508829 | MGnify/ENA primary metagenome ERZ508829 (study PRJEB26277, sample SAMN04329776) | human gut metagenome | biome: human-associated habitat | host: Homo sapiens | place: USA...
AATTAAAAAAGAAATTATTTAGGAGGCACTATAAAACTAAATAATGAAAGTAAGATACTCTTTATCCCTTAATATGGAAAAGCAAATATAAACAAAAATAACAGAAATGCTACAACGACATTAAAGATAAATTGTGATTGTGGTAATGTAAATGTGAATAATTAAACCTTACAAAAATGTAAGGTACAAACCTCTCGAAATATGGTATAATATTTTGGGAGGTTTTGCTTTATGCAAAAAATTTTAATAGTAGAAGATGATGAGAAGTTAAGGAACGAATTAAAAAAGTTTTTAGAAAACAATGGCTATGAAGTTTTAATATTACAAAAATTTCATAATCCAGTTCCAAACATCTTAAATAAAAATGCAGACTTAATATTATTAGATATAAACTTACCATATTCAGATGGAGAATATATTTGCAAAGAGATAAGAAAAACATCAAATGTGCCAATTATAATGGTAACAAGTAGAGATAATGAAATAGATGAATTAGTTAGTTTAAATTATGGAGCAGATCAATATGTAACAAAGCCATATAACATACAAATTTTACTTGCAAAAATATCAGGACTACTAAAAAGAACACAAAGTTTTAACACGAATCAAGATAAAATAAATTGCAAAGGCTTTATACTTAATATATCAAAAAGCACTATAGAAAAAGATGAACAAAAAATAGAGTTAACTAAAAATGAATTAAAAATATTGCATTTTTTAATTAAGAATAGAGAGAAAATTGTATCAAGAGAAGAAATAATGGATTGTTTATGGGAAAGTGAAACTTTTATAGATGACAATACATTAACAGTAAATATGACAAGATTAAGAGGAAAGTTAAATGAGTTAGGTTTTAATGATATGATTGAAACAAAAAGAGGACAGGGGTATATTTTAAAATGAGTTTTAGAAGTTATTTAAAAGATAAGTTAATTTACATTATAATGTTAATTTTTGGAGTAACAAGTTCAGAAATATTACTAATACCTTCTGAATTAAATCTAATAGTTAGAATTTATATAGGTATTTGCCCAGTGGTGTTATTTTTAATTTGTTTTTTTGTAGAATATTATAAAAAGAAAAGCTACTATGATACTTTGCAAGAGAAATTAAACGAATTAGATGCTAAATATTTAATATCAGAAATTACTCAAAATCCAAGTTTTGTAGAAGGTAAAATACTAAAAGAAATGTTACAAGAAACAGGAAAGTCTATGCTTGAAAATGTAAATAAATATAAGTATTTACAAGAAGATTATAAAGAATATATAGAACTTTGGATTCACGAGATTAAACTTCCAATAGCAACAGGAAAGATGATTATTGAAAATAACAAAAACGAAGTAACTGAAAGCATAAACGAAGAATTAGATAAAATAGAAAACTATATAGAACAAGCATTATTTTATGCAAGAAGTCAAGCACCTGAAAAAGACTATCTTATAAAAAAACAATACTTAAAAGAAATAATAAATCAAACAATATTGAAAAATAAAAGAAATTTAATACAAAATAAAGTAAAACTAAATATATATGATGTAGATAAAAAAGTTTATACAGATTCAAAATGGTGTGTGTTTATAATAAATCAAATTATACAAAATGCAGTTAAATATAGAAAACACGAAAATAGCGAAATTGAAATATATGCAAAAGAGAAAAAAGACAGCATAGTTTTGTATATAAAGGACAATGGAATAGGAATAAGAAGAGGAGAAATAACAAGAGTATTTGAAAAGGGTTTTACAGGAGAGAATGGAAGAAAAGCATCGCAAAAAGCAACAGGAATAGGATTATACTTATGCAAAAAATTATGTAATAAATTAGGATTAGGAGTAGAGCTAAATACCATTAGTTAAATAGATAAAAGGATTAAAATTTAATCCTTAATTTTTTACCTTACAAAAATGTAAGGTTATTGTAAGGTAAATCGATGGCAAAAAATAAAAAAAGAATTTACTATAGATATAGTAAATAAGAAGGGAGTTTTTATAATGGAAAATGTACTAGAAGTAAAAAATGTTGAGAAATACTATGGAAACAAATCTAATCTAACAAAAGCTATAGATAACATTAGCTTTAGTGTAAATAAAGGAGAGTTTGTTGGAATAATGGGAGCAAGTGGATCTCGGAAAAACAACACTTCTAAATTGTCTCTCTAGTATAGACAGAGTAACTTGCCGGAAAAATAGTAGTTAATGGAAAAGATATAACAAAATTAAAAGGAAATGCCTTAAACAAATTTAGAAGGGAACAACTAGGTTTTATATTTCAAGACTTCAATCTATTAGATACTTTAACATCTTATGAAAATATTGCTCTAGCTCTTACAATTCAAAAAGTAAATGCACACGAAATAGATAGGAGAGTAAAAGAAGTTGCTCAAAAACTAGATATAACGGATATATTAAGTAAATATCCTTATCAAATATCTGGAGGTCAAAAACAAAGGGTAGCATCTGCAAGAGCAATTATAACTAATCCACAAATGGTTCTAGCAGATGAACCAACAGGAGCATTAGATAGTAAATCTGCGAAACAATTATTAGAAAGTTTTGAAACACTTAATCAAAATTTTAAAGCAACAATTTTAATGGTTACACATGATTCATTTACAGCAAGTTATGCAAGTAGAATTTTATTTATTAAGGATGGAAAAATTTTTAATGAATTAGTTAGAGGAAATGATACAAGAAAACAATTCTTTGAAAAAATAATTGAAGTTCAAACTTTACTTCGGAGGTGAACTTGGAGATGTTATTTAAGTTATCAATAAGAAATATGAAAAAGAGTTTTAAAGATTATGCAATATATTTCTTGACATTAGTATTGGGTGTTGCAATATTTTATATGTTTAACTCTTTAGATAGTCAACAAGCAATGTTAGATGTTACAAATTCTCAATATGCAATTATCGAATTAATGATAAGTATGTTATCATACATTTCTGTATTTGTAGCAGTAATATTAGGACTTTTAATTGTATATGCAAATAATTTTTTGATAAATCGAAGAAAAAAAGAATTTGGAATATATATTACTTGGAATGGGAAAAAGACAAATTTCAAAAATTATATTATTTGAAACAATATTAGCAGGAATATTATCACTTGTAGTAGGTCTTGTAGTTGGTATATTTGCCTCACAATTTATGTCGATCTTAGTTGCAAAATTATTTGAAGCAAATATGACAAAATTTGAATTTGTGTTCTCAAAACAGGCTTGTATAAAAACTTGTATATATTTTGCAGTTATGTATTTAGCTGTAATGTTATTTAATACATTTACAATCTCAAAATATAAACTTATAAATTTACTTACAGCAGTAAAGAAAAATGAAACAGTAAAAATAAAAAATCCTTTTATATCAATACTAATATTCTTGATTTCGTGTGTAGTACTTGGAGTTGCTTATTATAACGTCACAACAACAGATGTAAACGCAATAGATAGTGAAGTAAAACTTTTAATACAAATTCTTATGGGTGTTGTAGGAACAGTAGGAATATTTTGGTCATTATCAGGATTTTTATTAAGAGTAATACAAGGAATGAAAAAGACATATTTATCAGGAACAAATATGTTTGTATTAAGACAATTAAATAATAAAATAAATACAACAGTTGTTAGTATGAGTGTAATATGTTTAATGTTATTTATGACAATATCAATACTTTCTGCAAGTCTATCTTTAAGAGAATCGATGCAAAAAGAAATGTTAGAAACAACACCTGTAGATTTGAATTTATACAAAACATCAAACTTACCAGAACAAACAACAACTAAATCTGGAAAAGTTATTAAATATACAAAAAAGCAGCAAGAAGATTCAAGAGAATCTATTGTATATACTTTAACTCAAAATGGTTTTGATATGAATAACTTAAAAGATGTAGTAGAAATTCCAATATATACAGCAGAGCAAACTTGGTATGATAGCTTTGGTATCCTTTATGAAGAAAAATACTCATATCTATTATATGATACAAAAGAAGAAATAATAAAAGTGTCAGATTATAATAAAATAGCCAAACTTTATGGGTTAAAAGAATATTCTTTAAATGACAATGAATATATGGTTATTTGTGAATATTCAAATATGCTGACAATGAGAAATACAGCTTTCTCTTCAGGTTATAATACAATAAAAGTAAATGGAAAAACATATACTAACAAATACAATGAATGTAAGGAAGGCTTTGTAATAATTTCTTCAAGCCATACAAATATGGGAATAATTCTAGTTCCAGATAGTTGTGATTTAAAAGATGCTCAAAAAGAAAAGGTATTTTTAGTAGGAAATTATAATGTAGAAACAAAGGCAGAAAGAGAAGAACTTGAAGAAAAAATATTTGGAAGTAATGATTCTGCTTTAGTTCAAAACTTAACAAACAAAGGAATTGAATTAAATGCTATAACTAAAATCAGTATTATAGATTCAAGTGTTGGTCTTACAACAATAATAATATTTATAGCAATTTATTTAGGAATAATATTCTTAATTGCAAGTTCAGCTATTTTAGCACTAAAACAATTAACAGAAAGCTCTGACAATAAACAAAGATATATCATTTTAAGAAAAATAGGATGTGATGAAAAAATGATAAATAGTGCTTTATTTAAGCAAATAGGAATATTCTTTACATTACCACTTATTTTAGCAGTAATACATTCTATATTTGGAATTAAATTTGCATTGATAATTTTATCAAGCATTACAAATACAAACGAATTAATTTCATCAATTATAGCAACAGCAATTATTATTGGAGTTATATATGGTATTTATTTCTTGACTACATACTATGGTAGCAAAAACATAATTAAAGAAGAGGAACAAAACAGATGATAAATATCATTTTTATAATAAATTAATTAAAAGAGTTAGTGCCTAAATAATGTACTAACTCTTTTAATTATATTGTTATAAATATATTATATAAAGAATATCTAAAAGCTTTAAAAGAAATTAGTAATGAAATAGAGCATGAAGATAAAAAATAAAGGAAAAATATGAAAATATAATTCGCGAAAAGCATAAAAATAGGAGGTAAAATTAGAGTAAAATCTTTTACTATATGCTTTCATATGTATAAATTAAACATTAATCAAAAATATAATTGAAAAATATTGATCCTTGTGTTACACTTACTTTATAAGAAAGGGGAGAGAGCATGATAGAATTAGAAGAAAATAAAAGGTATTTACAATCTTTAGAATCTAAATTAGAAAGTATAGGTGAGTCTCTTTGACATTTCTAAAATAGAAAAAGAATTAAAATGTTTAGAGTCGCAAACAATGAATCCGGATTTCTGGAATGATAGTAAAAATTCAAGTAAAGTTTTACAAAAAATTAAAAGCTTAAAGAATAAAAAAGAGACATTTGTAAAAATAAAAAGAGAATTAATAAACTTAGAAGAAATGAATGAATTATTATTGTTAGAAGATGATGAATCTTTAGCAAATGATTTATTAAATAATACTACAAAAATTGATAAAGAAATCGAAAAATTAGAACTAGAGACACTTTTATCTGGCAAATATGATCAAAATAATGCAATTATAACTCTTCATCCAGGAGCAGGTCGGAACAGAATCGCAAGACTGGGCAGAAATGCTTTATAGAATGTATACAAGATGGGCTTCTAGCCATGGATACACTGTAAAAGAATTAGATTATCTAGAAGGTGATGAAGCAGGATTAAAAAGTGTAACAGTATTAATCGACGGAGAATATGCATATGGCTATTTAAAAGCGGAAAAAGGAGTACATAGATTAGTTAGAATATCACCTTTTGATGCAGGTGGAAGAAGGCATACATCATTTGCATCATTAGAAGTATTACCAGAAATAACAGACGATATTGAAGTCGAGATAAATCCAGACGATTTAAGAGTGGACACATATAGAGCATCTGGAGCAGGTGGTCAGCATGTAAACAAAACATCATCAGCTGTAAGAATAACGCATATACCAACCAATACAGTAGTTGCATGCCAATCTGAACGATCACAAATCCAAAATAGAGAAACTGCAATGAAAATGCTTAAATCTAAGTTGTTAGATTTAAAAGAAAGAGAGCAAAAAGAAAAAATAGAAGACTTAAAAGGAGAACAAAGAGATATAGCATGGGGAAGTCAAATAAGATCTTATGTTTTTTGTCCATACACATTAGTAAAAGATCACAGAACAGGATATGAAGTTCGGAAATGTTCAAGATGTTATGGATGGAAATATAGATGGTTTTATAGAAGAATATCTAAAGAAAAATAATAGATAGAGAGGTATAATATGAAAACTAAAGAAGTATATAAAGAAAATAAGAATAGAAGATATTGCCCTATAGTAGAAATTAAAAATGAAGAGATAGGAATAGAATCTAGCCCTATAAAAACTATAAAGGAAAATTGGATTAAATTTTTAATAGGAACATTAATTATATTATTAATTTTAGTAGTAACATTTTACAAAGATTGGACAGTGCTATTATCTGTACTAGCATTTTTAACATTTATAGTATGTGCTTGTATATTATCAAGTACATACAGTATGAAGTGTAAAGAAAAAACATTATCTATGAAGTTGAACTTTCAAAAATTTGAAATATCATACAGTAGAATTGCTAATATATATCTATCCAGGGAATTTAGTGTTAGTGATTTAATTCCAATGTTTACTTATAGTTTAGTAATTAGATATGTAGATAATATGAATTTTTTGAAAGAATTATCTTTTTCAACATTATTTTTAAAACCAGATGATATCGAGAAATTTTTGGATAATTTTATAATAGAAAATGAACCTGCTAAACAATGCATCAAGTACGAAAAATATAAATTAGGCAAAAATATATTAAAAATTGCAGGATTTATACTGTTTATTATTGCAATTGCATTAGTTGTATATTTTAGTTTAAAATAAATTCACATATTAGCATAAAAATCAATATAATACAATATAGTTAGAATTATAATTAATTTAATTATAAATTTATAAAAAAGAAGGTGCCACAATATGGACACAATAGTATTAAAATTCGGCGGAAGTTCAGTAGCAGATAATATAAAATTAAATATAGTAGCAGACAAAATAATTGAATTATACAATAAAAATAATAATATAGTAGTTGTAGTTTCGGCACAAGGAAAAACAACAGACAATTTATTAAAAGAAGCTTATGAACTTTCTCACATACCAGACGATAGAGAATTAGATGTTCTGCTTAGTACTGGAGAACAAGTATCAATATCAAAACTTAGTATATTACTAAATAGATTAGGATACCCCGCTATTTCCTTAACAGGATGGCAAGCAGGAATTTATACAAATAATACAAATCAAAATGCAGTTATTCAAAACATAGACACATCAAGAATTTTAGAAGAATTAGACAAAAGAAAAATTGTTGTTATTGCTGGTTTTCAAGGCATAAACGAAAACCTAGATATCACTACTTTTGGAAGAGGTGGATCTGATACAACAGCAGTTGCTGTTGCAAGCAGCTTAAAAGCAAAACACTGTTATATATTTTCAGACGTTGATGGGGTATATACTACAGATCCAAACAAGGTAACAATAGCCAAAAAATTAGAAACATTATCTTATGTAGAGATGTTAGATATTGCAAATGAAGGTGCAAAAGTCCTACATAATAGATGTGTAGAAGTAGGGCAAAAATTTAAAATACCAATAATTACAAAATCTACATTTAATAATAAACCTGGAACTATAATTCAGGAAAAAATAGAAGATACAAAAGTTAAAAGCATTGTAAAAAACGATGATATAATATTAGTAAATCTAAAATATGAAAATTATTCTATACAATTGTTTAATCAAATTCATACCTGTTTATTAGATAATGGAATTATTCCAATAAGTTTTAGGAATAGTAGTATTCACAGTCTAGATATAAGTTTTACAATACAATCTATTTATTTAAACAAATTTCAAAATATATTAGAAACAGATTTTAGAATGTTTAATTCTACTTTTTCTAATATAACAAGAATGGCTATAATAGGTCATGGAATAATGAATGATGATAGAATCTTAAGAGAGGCAATGAAAATATTAAAATTAAACGAATTAGAACCTATTAATATAGAAACTAATGAATCTAAGATAACATTAACTTTCAAAGAGAAAATAAGTAATTCCATTTTAGAACAATTGCATACACAACTAATAAAATAAATTACCAATAAGGACGGGATATTTTGACATTTTATTATTAAAAAATGTCAAAATATCCCGTCCTTATTGGTAATTTATTTTAAATTTTAGTTCTAAAATAGACAAACCCTGAATATATATATTTTAGAATAAAAATAAAGTAAGGAGTGATTTAAAATGGCTATAGATGAAAGAAAATCATTATCTTCAAACGTAATCCAAAATATAGTATTAGAAAATAGAGAAAAATTAAGTATTTCTGGAGTATTAGATGTACTTAGTTTTGATGATCAAATAGTAATAGTAGAAACTGATTTAGGATTGTTAACGGTAAAAGGAGAAAACTTAAAAATAAACAAGCTTAGTATTGATACAGAAGAAGTAATTGTAGAAGGTGAAATATTTAATTTAGGATATAGTGAAAAAGATATAGAAAAAAAAGGTACTCGGATTTCTAAATAAGATTTTTAAATAAAAAAGTAGGTGTTTTTAAATGGAGAATTCTATAAATCAGCTATATACATTATTGGTATTTATAATAAGTGGAAGTATAATTGGAATTCTATTTGATCTATTTAGAATACTAAGAAAGTCATTTAAAACTCCTGATATTATAACATATATAGAAGATATATTATTCTGGATAATAACAGGACTATTTTTACTATATATAATATTTAAATACAGTTTTGGAGAGATACGTATTTATATGTTTATTAGTCTAATAATTGGTCTTGTTACTTATTTTCTTACAGTTAGTAAATATTTTATACGCTTAAATGTAAAAATAATAAATATTTTAAAGATTAGTATATCAAAGATAATATACATTTTATTTTATCCTGTTAAAATAATAATAAATATACTACAAAAAACTATTTTTAAACCTTTTTCGTTTATTATTATAAATATTCGTAATTTTAATTCTAAAATATTAAAAAATTTGACAAAATCGCTAAAAGGTGTTAATATATCAAAGAAAAGTAGAAAAAATTTAAGACAAAAGAAGGATTTTCCAATATAATGTAGAAAAAAATAGTAAGATTAATATTATTTAAATGGAGAGAAGTTTTACACATGAAAAAATTAAAAAAACCATATAAAAAAATATTTATACTATGTATAAGCATATATGTCATATATACACTTATATCACAACAAAAAACGTTAAATGCATATAAAAAAGAAGAAGAGCTTTATGCAAAACAAATACAGCAAGAACAAGAAAATAATCAAGAACTTAATCAAATAAAAGAAAATGTTAATTCAACCGAATATATAGAAGATGTAGCAAGAGAAAAACTAGGAATGTATTTACCAAATGAAAGAATTTTTTATGATATTGGTAATTAAATTAATTACAAGAGGCTTTAACTAGCCTCTTGATTTAAAATTTTTTCTATTCACTTATTTCTTAAAAGTTTCCAGAATATTATAATAAAAATTTAAAAATTATAAGGGGGTCTATTTATGAATTTTGAAAAATGTACATTAGTAGAATTGCGTCAATTAGCAAAAGAGAAAGGAATAAAAAACGTATCAAAATTAAAAAAAGAAGAATTACTAGAAATATTATCTAACTTATCTGAAGAAGATAAACAAGTTTTGCATGAGAGACAAGAAAATAATACTAAAACAGAGCTACAAGTAAGTGGTTATAAAATAACGAATGAAGATGACGAAATAGTAGAGGGAATATTAGAAGTATTACCAGATGGATACGGTTTCTTAAGAGGAGAAAATTATCTATCAAGTCCTAAAGACGTCTATATTTCACCTGTACAAATAAAACGTTTTAGATTGGATAAGGGTGATAAAATTAAAGGAATCGCAAGAATGCCAAAAGAAGGTGAAAAATTTCCTGCACTTATATTTGTAGGAGAAGTAAACGGACAAGCACCAGAAATGGCTTATAGAAGAATTAAATTTGATAATTTAATTCCTATATATCCAACTGAAAGATTAAAATTAGAGACAAGAAGTTCAGAATATGCAACAAGAATAATCGATTTAATGTGCCCTATTGGAAAAGGTCAAAGAGGAATGATTGTAGCTCCACCTAAAGTAGGTAAAACTACACTTTTAAAGAAAATAGCAAATAGTATAACAGATAACAATCCAGAAGTAGAATTAATAGTATTATTAATAGATGAACGTCCCGAAGAAGTAACAGATATGAAGCGCTCTATAAATGGTGATGTAATATACTCTACATTTGATGAATTACCTGAGCACCATGTAAAAGTTGCAGAAATGGTATTAGAAAGAGCAAAAAGATTAACAGAGCAAAATAAAGATGTTGTAATATTATTAGATAGTATTACAAGGCTTGCAAGAGCATACAACCTAGTTATTCCTTCATCTGGAAGAACTCTATCTGGAGGATTTGATCCAGCAGCGTTACATAAACCTAAAAAATTCTTTGGAGCTGCTAGAAATATAGAAAACGGTGGAAGTTTAACAATTTTAGCTACAGCATTAGTAGAAACAGGAAGTAGAATGGATGAAGTTATATTTGAAGAATTTAAAGGTACTGGAAATATGGAAGTTGTATTAGATAGAAAACTATCAGAAAAAAGAATCTTTCCTGCTATAGATATAAATAAATCTGGAACAAGAAGAGAAGATTTATTACAAACACCAAAAGAATTAGAAACAGTATACGCTTTAAGGAAAGCTATGAATAGTATTCCTGTTGCAGATGTAACAGAACAATTAATAAGTCAAATGGTTGCTACTAAAAATAATGATCAGTTTATAGATAAAATGGATTTATATTTAAAGAGATTTAAATAATAAATAAATATAAATATGTGAAATTATATGCTTGAATTTGCAAAAAACAAAAATTCGTAGTATAATAATATATATATAGTTACAATCCCTATGTGACTTTCAAGAATAATTTTTTAAAAAAGAGAAAGGAGTTGTTTTTCTATGAAAACAACAAAACGCAGACGGAAGCCAAACTACAAACATTTTGTAGAGGTATTTAGTGTTATCGCACTGATTATCTTCGCGAACAAGGTACATATGCTCGATGGAAGTATGGATCCTAAATGGTTGGGATGGTTTTCACTGACATCAATCTGTGGTCTAGCCATAATTGGGATTGAGAGCACAGCAAAATTGGTAGCAATTATAAAAGCTGCCTATATTAAAAAAATGACTGATATTGCAGTCGAAAAACAAGCTTTAGAAAGAAGGAACAATATTAAGTGTTACGTATGCAACACAAAGGTAACACGAGCAACACGAAAACAACATTTATAAAAGCTTAAGCAGTCCAAATCAGGGAATAGGACTGCTTTATTAATGTATTTTAAAATCAGATTATCAAAATAAAAACTTTAAAATCAATAAAAATAAATAAATTAAAATTTTTAAATTAATTTTTATAAGTGAGTGAAAATGAATATATAGAGAAAAGAATGTTAATGATAATATAAGAATGTACAAAAAATGGAATTTAATCATGTACAAAAATGTACATAGATAAATTCCAAAAG
>ENA-ORLW01003547-ORLW01003547.1-human-gut-metagenome-genome-assembly--contig:-NODE-3547-length-11679-cov-2.776676_pt1 | contig 11679 bp, 7 predicted proteins | sample MGYA00243017_ERZ508829 | MGnify/ENA primary metagenome ERZ508829 (study PRJEB26277, sample SAMN04329776) | human gut metagenome | biome: human-associated habitat | host: Homo sapiens | place: USA...
TAAAAAATATTCCTGAAGATTTTACTGGAATATTTATTGTAGAAGAAAGCTATTATGAGACGGCCGGAAGACGTCACGCATCACCACATCTATTTCTTATTACAGATAATAACGATAAAATTATGCTGTCTTCCTATGAAATTCCGGAAGGAGAAGATAAAAATACGTTTTCTTATAATTCTATGAAGATCGTAGATTATAGTGAACTCAGAAAATCTGTGAAGTTTACACCGGCATTATATCAGGAAAAGGATGTTTTTTGGGAAGGCGGCAGTGTGAGCCAATTTACTCCGGTTGTGACATTCAGACTGTGGGAAAAATTCTCAGATGCGTGTCTGGAGGTATCGGAAAGTATGGAAGTGAATGGAAAGAGAACCTTCGGATATGATGTTCCGATTATTTACAAAAGGGTATAACAGCTATTAAATCTCTTAAAACAGGTGAAAGCTTAATGGGAAATTAAAAATTATCATTGCAATCTCCACAGCAATTCTTTATAATCATTGAAGAGAAATAATAAAAAATATTTCGTTACTGTTTACATTGTTCTCAGTTTTTCTGTGACCTTTGCTTACGAAGAAAGATAGGGAAACATTATCAGTGAACAGTAACGATATTTCTGTATTTCTGCAGCGGACATCCGGAATGCAGAGATCACATTTATAAATATAGAAACTGACAGAAGATGTTATTCTAGGTGAAAGCGTGAATAATACGTGTTTTTTGCGTGTAAAAAGCTTTTCCGGAATAACTTTTTTTGTGCCGGGATTATGGAGCAATCCTGTTGGCAGGAACTTTTGAGAGGAGAGTGAATAATGGAAGAGACAACGATTGCTGCGATTTCCACAGCCATGAGCGCATCGGGAATCGGGATCGTCAGGATCAGTGGCCCGGAGGCTTTTGAGATCGCATCCGGAGTATACCGTTCCAAGGGTGGAAAAAAATCTCTGGAGAATGTCCCAAGCCATACGATTCATTACGGATATATATATGATGGCGAGGAAATGATAGACGAAGTACTGGTCATGGCCATGCGAGGTCCACGGACATATACAGGTGAAGATACAATAGAAATTGACTGTCATGGAGGCGTTCTGGCAATGAAAAAAGTATTGGAGACAGTACTGAAAAATGGTGCCCTAATTGCCGAACCAGGAGAGTTTACCAAGCGAGCGTTTCTCAATGGAAGGATCGATCTGTCTCAGGCAGAAGCTGTTATGGATGTAATACAGTCCAAAAATGAGTACTCATTAAAAAATTCTGTAGGCCAATTAAAAGGTTCAGTACGAAAAACAGTACAGAAAATCAGAGAAAAATTACTGTACCATATTGCGTACATTGAATCAGCATTAGATGACCCGGAACAATATGATCTGACAGGATATTCTGAAGAATTAGAGAAAATCGTGTCAGAAGAAAAAGAAAAAATACAGGGACTTCTGAAGACAGCAGAAGACGGAAAGATTATGCAGGAAGGTATCCGAACAGTGATACTGGGCAAGCCAAATGCAGGAAAGTCATCGCTGCTGAATCTGCTTCTGGGAGAAGACAGAGCCATCGTAACAGATATTGCAGGAACAACCAGAGACGTACTGGAAGAGTATATAAACCTGAATGGAATCACATTAAAGATTGCAGACACGGCCGGTATCCGCCAGACAGAAGACATCGTGGAAAAGATCGGCGTATCCAAGGCAAAAGAAATGGCAGCAGATGCAGATCTGATACTTTATGTAGTAGATTCCTCAGTACCATTGGATGAAAACGATGAAGAGATCATAAAAATTTTGCAAGAGAAAAAGACAATTGTCCTCTATAGTAAGACAGATCTTAAATCGGCTATAGATATAGAATATTTAAAAAGTAAAATAGATCAGCCAGTGATACCGATTTCGGCAAAAGAAGAAACCGGAATTACAGACCTGGAAGAAAAAATCCGGGAAATGTTCTTCAGTGGAGAGATCAACTTCAATGATGAAGTTTATATCACAAATGAACGGCATAGACAGGAGTTTTTAAAAGCTGTGGAAAGTCTTTCTCTGGTAGAAAATAGTATAGAAAGCGGAATGCCCGAAGATTTCTATTCCATAGATCTGACAGATGCCTATGAGAGTTTGGGAAGGATCCTTGGAGAATCACTGGGGGAAGATCTTGTTAATGAGATATTCTCTAAATTTTGTATGGGAAAATAGTGTCCATATAAAAAAATAAGAATCCTGTCAGGGGAAAATAAACTAATCAAATTTATAAAGAAATAAAGAAAAAATAAAAATATATACGAGGAGAAAAAGCATGAAAAATCTGGAACAGTTTTTCGACATCATAGTAGTAGGCGCAGGCCACGCCGGCTGCGAGGCTGCATTAGCAAGTGCCCGTTTGGGTCTGCAAACCGTTATGTTCACAGTCAGCGTAGACAGCATTGCTTTAATGCCTTGCAACCCCAACGTAGGAGGCAGCTCCAAAGGTCATCTTGTCCGTGAGCTGGATGCTCTCGGCGGTGAAATGGGCAAAAATATAGACAAAACATTTATTCAGTCCAAAATGCTCAATCAGTCTAAAGGACCGGCAGTTCATTCTCTCCGTGCACAGGCAGACAAACAGGCCTACAGCACAGAAATGAGAAAAACGCTGGAAAACACAGAGAATTTAACCATTCGCCAGGGCGAAGTAACCGAACTTCTGGCAGAAGACGGACACATCACGGGCGTAAAAACCTTTTCAGGAGCTACTTATCATGCAAAGGCAGTCGTTCTCTGTACAGGAACCTACCTCAAAGCCCGCTGCATCTACGGCGATGTAAGCAACTATACGGGACCAAACGGACTTCAGGCAGCCAATTATCTCACTGATTCCCTGAAAAAACTGGGAATCGAAATGTTCCGTTTCAAAACAGGAACACCGGCCCGAATCGCCGGAAACACCATTGATTATTCCAAGATGGAAGAACAGTTCGGAGACAAAAAGGTAGTTCCGTTCTCCTTCTCAACAGACCCGGAATCCGTACAGATCGAGCAGAAATCCTGCTGGCTGACCTATACAAACGAAAAAACACACGAAATCATCCGTGCAAATCTGGACAGATCCCCGCTGTACTCCGGTATGATTGAAGGAACCGGCCCAAGATACTGTCCGTCCATTGAGGATAAAGTAGTACGTTTTGCAGATAAAAAACGTCATCAGGTATTCATCGAGCCGGAAGGTCTTTACACTAATGAAATGTACATTGGTGGAATGTCAAGTTCCCTTCCGGAAGATGTTCAGTACGAAATGTACCATTCTGTACCAGGACTGGAACATGCCAGGATCGTAAAAAATGCCTATGCTATCGAGTATGACTGCATCAATCCACGCCAGCTCTATCCAACACTGGAGTTCAAAAAGATCAAAGGACTTTTCAGCGGCGGACAGTTTAACGGAAGCTCCGGATACGAAGAAGCAGCCGCTCAGGGCCTTATCGCAGGAATTAATGCAGCAATGGAAGTAAAAGGAAAAGAACAGCTCATTCTGGATCGTTCAGAAGCATATATCGGTGTTCTCATCGATGACCTTGTAACAAAGGAAAATCACGAGCCATACAGAATGATGACAAGCCGTGCAGAGTACCGTCTGCTTCTCCGCCAGGATAATGCAGACCTCCGTCTCCGCAAAAAAGGCTGGGAGGTAGGCCTGATCGACGATGAGACCTATCATAAATTACAGGAAAAAGAGCGTATGATCCAGGAAGAGATCGAGAGGGTAGAACATACAACCGTAGGCGGCTCTGCAGAAGTACAGAGTCTTCTGGAATCTCAGGGAAGCACACTTCTGAAATCCGGAACTACTATTGCAGAACTGATCCGCAGACCAGAGCTTAATTATCATGTACTTGCGCCAATTGATAAAGAAAGACCAGAACTTCCGGAAGATGTATGCGAGCAGGTAGAAATTAACATCAAGTATGACGGTTACATTCGCCGTCAGATGAAGCAGGTAGAACAGTTCAAAAAACTGGAGCAGAAAAAAATTCCGGAAGATATTGATTATGAAGATGTAGGAAGTCTTCGTATCGAAGCCCGTCAGAAACTGGAATCTTACAGACCGATCTCCATTGGACAGGCATCCCGAATCTCAGGTGTATCCCCTGCTGATATCTCCGTACTTCTTGTATATCTGGAAAGCAGATCAGGACATAAGCATTAAGAACAAAGATATATCTTATCAGAACAACAAAAACATAAAGAAATAGAGAGGAAACTACATGTACAATTTAGAAATCCTGGAAAAAGGCTGTGAAGAACTTGGAATTACTCTAAATGACACACAGAAACATCAGTTTATCCGGTTTTACGAATATCTGATAGAAAAAAATAAAGTCATGAATTTAACCGGAATCACAGAATTTGATGAGGTTCTCGTGAAACATTTCCTGGACAGCCTCTGCTGTGTCAAGGCTGTAGATATGAGCCAGGTAAAAACTGTCATGGACATTGGAACAGGAGCAGGATTCCCGGGTGTTCCATTGAAGATCACTTTTCCAGAGGTGGAAGCCTGCCTTCTGGATTCCCTGAACAAACGGGTAAAATTCCTGGAGGAAACCTTCGAACTTCTCGGACTTAACGGAATTTCCGCCATCCACGGAAGAGCAGAAGAATATGCCAAAAACAAATCCTACAGAGAAAAATATGATCTCTGCGTATCCAGAGCAGTATCCGGCCTGGCAACCTTATCCGAATACTGTCTCCCATATGTAAAAGTCGGAGGAGTTTTTGTGTCCTATAAATCCGGTTCCGTAAAGGAAGAAGCAGAAGCAGCAGAGAAAGCAATAAAGATTCTCGGCGGAAAGATTCGTGACATCCGGTACTTTGACCTTCCGGGTTCCGAGATCAGTCGCTCTCTGGTAATTATCGAAAAAGTAAAGAATACACCTGGCAAATATCCAAGAAAAGCCGGTACACCGCTCAGAGAGCCACTTGCATGATCGCTGAGTTCAGATGAATATATACAAATCGAATTTGCTATGCAGCTCTGTACCGAATAACTGCAAGGAATTATTCGGTTAAATTGAAATCTCCTGTCGAACAACAATGAAATTTGTACGACAGGAGATTTTTTTGTCCAGCAGTTTCACAAAATTATCACAAAGTTATCCTACTTTTATCACAAATTACTTTTACACTATACAATGATAGAGATGCCCCTGGATTCCCCCATTCTCTGTTTCATCCAGGGGCATTTTCTATTGAAAAAGATGTTTAAAGGAGGAGAGTAAAGTGATTGAAGTAAGTAATCTGGTCAAAAAGTATGGCGACCATACCGCTGTTGACCACCTTTCCTTTCAAATCGAAAAGGGGAAAATTTACGGATTTCTGGGTCCCAACGGAGCAGGAAAATCAACAACAATGAACATGATCACAGGATACATTGCATCCACAGAAGGAAAAGTAATGATCGATGGTCATGATATTCTGGAAGAACCGGAAGCAGCTAAGAAATGTATCGGCTATCTGCCGGAAATGCCGCCACTCTATTTTGATATGACAGTTCTTGAATATATGAAATTTGCGGCTGGTCTGAAAAAAATCCCAAGAAACCAGAAAGAAAAACAGATTAAAGAAGTCATGGATATGGTAAAGATCACAGACATGAAAGACCGTCTGATCAAAAATCTTTCCAAAGGTTATCGTCAGCGAGTAGGTCTTGCACAGGCGATCCTGGGCTATCCTGAAGTTATTATCCTAGATGAGCCGACAGTTGGACTTGACCCGAAACAGATCATTGAGATTCGTGACCTGATCAAGAGTCTGAAGAAAAAACATACCGTTATCTTAAGCTCCCACATTCTTTCCGAGGTTAGAGCCGTATGTGATTACGTCCTCATTATTTCCCATGGAAAACTGGTGGCCAGCGATACACCGGACAATCTGGAACGTCTGGCAGCGGGTTCAAACAGCCTTCTTATGAAAGTAAAAGGCGAAAAAGATACGATCCGCAAAAATCTGGAAACCATTGAAGGTGTTACAGGTGTGGAAATGTCCTGTGACACAGATGAGGAACTGTGGAAAACAAAGGTCTCCATTGAAGAAAATGTGGATATCAGGGAAGAAGTATTCTATGCCATGGCGAAAGCAGACTGTCCGATCTACGAGATGCAGGTTAAGAGAGTATCTCTTGAGGATGTCTTCCTTGAACTCACTGAAGGTGAAAAGAAATCTTCAGCGAGCAAGAAGAAATCTCAATGGAAGCCGATAGAAGACGAACATAAAGACGAAGAAACAAAATCTGAGGAAACGGAGAAAGCTTCAGACGAGAAAGAGGGGGATCAGTCATGACAGCGATTTTTAAAAGAGAACTGAAAAGCTATCTGACCTCCATGGTTGGATATCTCTTTATATTTTTTGTCCTGGTGCTGACGGGAATTTATTTTTCCGCATATCAGCTTTCAGGCGGCTACTCAAAATTTGAATATACGTTAAGTGCACTGACATTCGTGTTCCTGATCGGTGTGCCGATCCTTTCCATGCGTGTACTTGCAGAAGAACGCAAGCAAAAAACAGATCAGCTTCTTCTGACCGCACCGGTATCTGTGTGGGATATCGTATTGGGAAAATATTTTGCACTGGTTGCAGTATTTGCAATCCCGGTTGTGATCATGTGTTTTTATCCACTGATCATGAGTAAATTCGGAACAGTTTCCTTTGCTTCAGCATACACCGGAATTCTGGGATTTTTCCTTTTGGGATGCGCCAATCTGGCCATCGGTGTATTTATGTCAGCACTTACAGAAAGCCAGGTAATTGCAGCAGTACTTACTTTTGTATTTCTGTTTGCTTTTTATATGATGAACGGAATTTCTTCATTCTTTTCACAGACATCCATGTCAACAGCAGTTGCATTCGGACTTCTGATCGTGGCTGTTGCGATTATCATTTATACCATGATAAAAAATATTCTGATCTCTGCAGTGATCGGAGCAGCAGGAGAAATTGCCCTTGTTATCGTATACGTTGTGAAATCCAGTATTTTCCAGGGAGGAATCCAGAAAGTGCTGAATGTATTCAATCTGAGCGGACATTATGACAACTTTACAAACGGCGTGTTTGACGTGACAGGAATTGTTTATTTTATTTCTGTTGTTGCGATCTGCCTGTTCCTTACTATGCAGTCCATTCAGAAGAGACGCTGGAACTAGGGGGTGAATGGAAATGAAATTCAGTGATAAATTCAAGAAAAATAAAGGTGAGGCAGCAGTAAATGAAGCTGCACAGGAAGGATCTGAAAAGAAAAAGCATAAACCAGATCCGAAAAAACTGGTAGGAACCATCAGTAAAAAACATATCAAAAACGGTTCCTACAGCATGGCAATGGCAGCGATCTTTATTGTGATCGTAGTTGTGATCAATATGATCGTAGGTGCGATCCCATCCAAATATTCACAGCTTGATGTAAGCTCATCCAAGCTTTACACTATTGGCGATGAAACAAAAAAAGTGCTGAAGGCACTGGATAAAGATGTTACTATTTACCAGATCGCACAGAGCGGTTCTGAGGATGACACCATTTCAAATCTTCTGAAACGTTATGAAGATGAATCTAAACATATCAAAGTTGAAGTAAAAGATCCGGTTGTAAATCCGAAATTTGCTTCGGAATATACAACAGATGATCTTGCAGCAAACAGTCTGATCGTAGTTTGCGGAGACCGGAACAAGGTTATCAGCTATAATGACATGTATTCTACTTCTGTAGATTACAATACCTGGCAGCAGACAACAACAGGTTTTGACGGTGAAGGACAGATTACAAGTGCCATCGGATATGTAACTTCCGAGGATCTTCCGATCATGTATACCTTATCCGGACACGGTGAGAAAGATCTGGATTCCAGCTTCAAGGAAGACATCCAGAAAGCCAACATTGATATCAAAGAGCTGAATCTTCTCACAGAAGGAAAAGTACCGGATGATGCAGACTGCCTGATGATCGTATCCCCGACAAGTGATATTTCCGAAGAGGAAAAAACAGAGATCCTGGATTATCTGGAAGCTGGTGGAAAGGCAATGATCTTCTCTGACTACACACAGGATGATCTGCCGAATTTTGATGCTGTTCTTGCAAACTACGGCGTTAAACGTGCAGAAGGAATCGTATTTGAGGGTGACAGCCAGCATTACGGAATGCAGATGCCATATTATCTGGTGCCGACTGTAAACAGCACAGATGCAAGCTCTGAGACAGCTTCAGCAGGATCTTATGTACTTGCACCGTATGCACAGGGAATCCAGAAAACAGACGATGTAAGAGATACAGTAACTATTGACAGTATCCTGACAACTTCTGACCAGGCTTACTCTAAGATTAACATGCAGAGCAGTCAGATTGAAAAAGAGGACGGCGATGTTGATGGACCGTTTGATCTTGGTGTCGCTATCACTGAAAAACTGGATGATGACAAAGAAACACAGATCGTTTATTATTCCACAGCAAACCTGATGGAAAGTCAGGTAAATCAGATGGTATCCGGCGGAAATGAGAAACTTCTTCTGGAGTCTTTAAGCTGGATGACCAGTACAGATGAAAGCAGCTCTGTTTCTATTTCATCCAAGAGCCTGCAGTCTGCAAGCCTGACAGTTACTGATTATGATGCGGCATTCTGGAAAATCTGCACCATTGGTCTGATTCCTGGCGTATTCCTTGTTGCAGGATTCCTGATCTGGCTCAGAAGGAGAAAAGCATAATGAAAAAATCAACAAAACTTGTTTCCGCAGCTATTGTTCTTGCAGTTCTTGGAGGTGTTTACGTAGGATTAAACACCTACGTGACAAAAGAAGAGAGCACAGAGAGCAGCAGCGAAGAGGAAAGCAAAACAGAAGTGTATTCTGTGAAAACGGATGATATCAAATCCCTGGAATTTATCATAGACAAGAAGGATACGGTCTTTGAGAAAAAAGATGACTCCTGGGTAAAAAAAGATGAGACTGCTTTCCCTGTAAATCAGACAACGCTTGATTCCGCAGCCTCCGCTCTGGAAAAGGTGGAGGCAGACAGAGTTCTTGAAAACGTGGATGACCTCACGGAATATGGATTGGATTCTCCGTCCAATTCCGTGACTGTTACAACAGATGACGGAACAACGAAATTCAACATCGGAGATGAAAATACTTCTACGAACCAGTATTACATTGCAAAGGATGATGAAGACAGTACCGTTTATGTGGTAAGTTCAAGTACAGTAACGCCGTTTATGAATTCTCTTTATGACTATGCACAGGGAGAAGATTTCCCAACCATTGATTCTTCTACAGTGAAGAAAGTACAGGTCAGCCAGGATGAAGATTCTTATATCCTTGAGGAAAATTCTGATGGAGCTACCTGGGATGTTTCTACAGATGGCAGCGATAAAGAAACAGCAGATACAACTGCAGCCGGAAATGTAACATCCGGACTTGGAAGCCTGGCATATGATCAGTTTACAGACTACAATGCCGAAGATCTTTCCAGGTATGGCCTTGATAAGCCGTATGCGACCATTACAGTGGATTATCAGGAAGAGGCGGAGGACGACAGTAGTGATGAGTCTGAAAGCGATTCTGAGACGTCTGAGAGCGCTACAGAGGACAATACAGATTCCGCTGAAGATAATTCCGGTGACAGCATTGACAGTACAGCATCTGATGATAGCAGTTCCGGTGATAGTTCTGAAAGTGAAGATGCTGCGGACAGTTCAGATACTGGAGACTCCACTGAGACAACAACAGTAGATAAACAGCTTGTGATCTACGTAGGTGACAATGCAGATGATGGCAGCAGGTATGTAACAATAGATAACAAACAGGTTTACACAATGTCTACCGACACATTAAGTGCGATAATTGACAAAAAAGCTTCCGACCTCTGGTCACTGATTGTAAATTATCAGTCAGTAAAAACTCTGGATCAGCTCCAGGTTACTTACGCAGGTGATACACACACTGTAAATGTTTCACGTGAAACATCAACAGACGATGATGGAAATGAAACAGAGACAACAACCTATAAGCTTGATGGAAATGAGGTTGACAGCACAACATTTACAACTTTCTACAACAAGCTTGTAAACATGGCGGGTCAGAAACGTTTGACTGAAAGCTATACACCGGCTGCAGACGCAGAAATGAAGGTTGTTTTCACAGATACAGATAACAACCAGACAACCGTTACCTTCTACTCATATGACACAAACTATTATGCAGCTGTCGTTGACAACAAAGTATTCCTTGTAAATAAAATGACAGTAAAAGAAATGTTCACAGCATACGAAACTCTGGTAAACGGCAACGCGAAAGCAACGGAAACACCAACCACAACTGCTGAGGCAGAATAAAAGAAATAATAAAAAAGCATTATCAATGGAAACGATACTACGTCTGTTGGTAGTGCTTTTTTATGGATTAAAAAAACCTGTACAGTGACTTTTACCACCATACAGGTTTTTTTATATCTAACAGAAGGTTCGGGGGAGCTTCTGTCAGTTACATGTTATTAAGCAAGACCTCTTTCTTCAAGCCAGTCGAAAAGAACAACTTTGTTTTCTTTCTTTCTCTTGGCCATGTGATTGAACTGGAGGATTGTCAGGATCGTGAAGATCACAAACAGTACAGCCAGAACAACAACGGAAGTGGTAATGCTTCTGCCACCGCTGATCGTTGCACGGAATGCATCAACAGTGTAAGTGAATGGCAGGTATGCGTGGATCTTGGAAACAAATTCCGGAGAAATCTCAACCGGATAAGTTCCGGCAGAACCAGCAAGCTGAACTACCATGAATACCAGCATCAGGAAACTTCCTACCTTGCCAAATGTAATGTTGAAGAAGTACATCATAGATGTAAATGTCATTGCTGCCAGGCAGGCGAAGAGAATTGTATTTCCCATCTCAGCCGGCGTAAATCCGTTAAACTGATGTAACAGAAGGATCAGACAAATTGCCTGAAGGATTGCAACCGGATAAAGTACGGAGGCTTTGCTTGCCCACCATGCAAAACCGGATTTCAGCTTACCTTTATACTGAGCCAGAGGATACATCAGGCAGAATGCCAGAGCACCAACCCAAAGACCTACAGACATCATATAAGGAGCCATTGCGTGTCCGTTGTTCGGAACATCAGTAAGTTTTGTTTCATCGCTTACAACCGGAGTTGCAAACATCTTAATTGTGTCAGAGCTTGCAGTATTGTCTTTTACTGTCTGAGCTCCATCACTAAGACTTGTTGATAATGTTTCAGAACCATCCTGAAGTTCTTTCATGCCGTTTCCAAGTTTCTTGGAACCATCATAGAGCTGTGAAGAACCGCTCTGGATCTGAGAAGCACCATCTGCCAGTTTCTTGGCACCATCGTTCAGAGTGGTGTTGTTGCTTACAAGCTTTTCTGTACCACTGAGAAGAGTAGAGGTACCGTTTGCTAATGTCTTAGTTCCGTTTGCAAGAGTAGTAGCACCACTCGCAAGAGATTTAGCTCCGGAAGAGAGCTGGCTGGTACCACTTGTAAGAGCGGAGCTGTTTGATGCAAGTTTTGCAACACCATCAGTGTATGTTGTGATTCCTGCTGTCAGTGAGCTGGAACCGTTTGCTAATGCCTTAGTACCATTTGCAAGAGTAGTAGCACCACTCGCAAGAGATTTAGCTCCGGAAGAGAGCTGGCTGGTACCACTTGTAAGAGCGGA
>ENA-ORLW01003549-ORLW01003549.1-human-gut-metagenome-genome-assembly--contig:-NODE-3549-length-11673-cov-2.614953_pt1 | contig 11673 bp, 9 predicted proteins | sample MGYA00243017_ERZ508829 | MGnify/ENA primary metagenome ERZ508829 (study PRJEB26277, sample SAMN04329776) | human gut metagenome | biome: human-associated habitat | host: Homo sapiens | place: USA...
ACAGATGTGATCACGTCATTTTTGATAGTGATAGTTACTTTTACATCTCCGCTGTAGCCTTTTGCAGAAGCTTTATAGGTTCCGTTCAGGTACTGGCTCGGACTATTCGGATCAGGTTTTTTGGTCGGCTTCGGCTTTTTTGTCGGAGTTGGCGTTGGTGTGGAAGTCGGTGTCGGTGAAGGGGTTGGCTGACTTGTGCTTCCATCTGCTGCTGCCTGGGATAAAGCATTCTGGACTGCCTGGATGATTCCGTTGGAAGAATAGGTTGCTCCGCTGACCGCATCTACATTCGGTGTGTTTCCGGCGATCATTTTGCTGATAACACCTTTCGCTGACGCAAAATACGATCCGGTTTCTCCGGAAGCGTCCAAAATATCAATAGCTGCGATCTTTCCGCCGCTTACTGTCACGCGTACAGTGATCGTACCGCCGAATCCGGTTCCTGATCCTTCGTATGTTCCGTCTTTATAGCCGCCTGCCGGAACATTGGCTACTGGTGTCTGAGTGGAACCCTGTCCTGCTGCGCCGGCATTGTTTTTTGCAGATTCAGATACAGTTCTTTTTCCGGAGCTCTTTTTTGCTGCTGTTTTTTTTGCAGATTTTTTTGATGTCTTTTTTGAAGTGCTTTTATTGGATGTGCTTTTCTTATCTGCTGTTGTACCGGTTTCGGAAACTGAATTATCTTCTTCCTCATAACCAAGATATTTTTCCAGCTCAGAAGCAGACATTACGGTCGTATCTGGCTTCTGAAGAGTTTCTGTGTTTTCATCAGAGCCCTGAGCCTTGATACCTGAAAATGCAAGTGCCGCGATCACAGCTGCAGCAGGGATCAGTTTTGGCCAGGGTATCTTCGGATCATTATTTTCGGATGGCTTTTTTTCTTTCAGATCTTTTTCCATGAATGCTTTCTCCCCTCTTTATGCGGCTTCTGCCAGGCATTTATTTCCGTGCCGATAGGCAGACTTCTGCCGCAGATACATAAAATGCTCTGCGGCAGAGGTACTTACCAGGTATTTATTTAACAGTTACCACAAATTTCTTTGTAATGCCGTTGCATTTAACTGTGATTGTTGCTTTACCTTTTTTGATTCCTTTAACAACGCCTTTGCTTGTTACAGTTGCAACTTTCTTGTTGCTGCTTGTGTATGTAACTTTGCCGGCAGGTGCTGCTTTGGATTTGATTATTGTTGTTTTGCCTTTTTTGATTGTTGCAGAGGATTTTGTAAGGCTGAATGTCGGGTTCTTAACTGTCAGCTTGTATGTTGCTTTCAGTTTTCCGCTTGTTGCTGTGATTGTTACTGTTCCGGCTTTCAAACCTTTTACTGCACCTGTCTTGCTGTTTACTGTTGCTACTTTCTTATTGCTGCTTGTATATTTTACAGAGGAAACGCCTGTCAGTGTTGCTTTTACTGTTGCTGTTTTTCCTTTGTAAACAGTTGCTGTCTTCTTTGCAAATTTAACAGATGGAGCTTTTACTGTTACCTTGCATGTAGCTTTTGCATTTCCATAAGAAGCTGTGATTGTTGCTGTTCCGGCTTTCACACCTTTTACAACACCTGTGCTGCTTACTGTTGCTACTTTTGTATTGCTGCTTGTAAATGTTGCTTTTGCATCTTTATCGTTGCTTGTTGCTTTCAGGGTTACAGTCTTTCCTGTGTATACAGCTGCTGTCTTTTTATCCAAAGCTGCAGTTACTTTGACAAGTTCTTTCTCTGCTGCCTGAAGATGTGAAAGTGCTTCGTTAACCTCTGCCTGGCTTGCATCTGTCTTTGCAATAACTTCCTCTGCCTCAGCAAGCTCACCTGCAAAAGATTTCCATGTTGCAACAGTGTAATCTGCCTGTTTCAGTGCTTTTGCAGTCTCAACCTCAGCTTTGAGATCTGTAAAGTCTGTCGGCTCTACCTGCGGCTCTACAATATTCTCTGCTGTTGCCTGGAATGTATATGTATAATCATTGTATCCAAGTGCATATACAGTCAGTTTCCAGTAACCGGTTCCGTCTGTTCCTCCCGGAAGCTTGCAACGCTTGGAATGAGTCAGTCCAAGCTGGATTCCCATAGCTTTATGCATCCAGTTATCTGCAGCAAACTTGGTTCCGTAAGAAGCAAGGGGTTTGGTATATGTAGAATCATCTCCATAGTAATCCCAGCGTACAGCCTGCATGTTCGCACCAAGATCTCCGTAATTTCCAAGAAGGTCTACACGAAGGAACTCACCATAGCTTCCACTTGCAGCTTTCACCTGCGGTTCAATACCTGTAGCTGTTTTCAGAGCCTGATCTTTAATACCGGATGCTGTTCCATCAGACTTTCTTGCTGTAAATGTAAAACTGTCACCGTTCTTCTCAGCATATTTCAGACCATTGGTATCAGCAGTTACATCAGCTACAAGACCAACATAGGACTGAAGATTCATCTCGCCATATCCACCGGAAATAGTTCCGCCAGCCTGTACAACATTATATTTTTTGCAAAAATCTGCAAAATCTGCTGTTTTAACTGCTACCGGAACATATTTAAGGCCATACACTTCGTAATTATTCATTTCATAATCTTTTCCGTCTTTTGTAACAGTTCCTCTGTTCCATGCAGCCTCAGAACCATCTGTAAGTACGATTGTTTTTCCACCGTCTTTCCAGTAGGAAACATCAAATCTTGTTCCATCTTCTGCAACAATTGTAGCTTCTGTCTGATAGCTTCCTCTGTGAAGTCCATGATTGGCAGTTGCTCTTGTTACTGTATCAAAAGCACCTTTATCAGCCTCACCTTTAAGGTCAGGCTCATCACTGGAGCTTGTATCGCCTGCATTATAAACTCCCTCGGATGCCCAGTACTCACCCCATGTAAGTCCTGCATATACATACTGATACTCACCTTTCAGCTGGCTTGCATCGGAGAAAGCTTCCTCTGTATCATCGCCTGCTGAAAACTCATCTTCTCCATCGGAAACAGGATCGGCTTCTTCAGCTACAGCATCTTCCTGGATCTCAAGATCATCTGCTGCCTCATCCTGCTGAATATCCTCTGGCATCTCTTCTGTTGTATCCTCAGCAGCTTCAACCTCTTCTGCGCCAAAGTCCTCAACATCTGCTTCCTGAGTTTCTGCCTCGGAAACAACTGCCGTATCAAAATCTGTTGCCATTACAGCTGTCGGGAAAGTTGTTGCTGCCACTGCAAGACTCAGGATGCATGGAGCTGTTTTTTTCAGTAGATTCCACTTCTGCATTACTTATTCCTCCTAAAAATATGAAATAAAAATGGACCCATCCTGTAACAGGACAAGGGCCCACTTGCTTTTAACCACCTATTACTGCATACCTTTATATGCGCTCCCTATAACGGAGGAAACCGTCGGTACTTACTGAATTTTCCTTCCGGGCGCTGTCAGAAACGGCGCTCAGACTTCCAAAAATGGTTCAGCCCGAAGCTCCGGAGTGATCTTCGCATCCGCCTTACTCACAGCAGGCTCTCACCGTCCCTGCCTCGCTCCCGCTTTCCGTGCGGCGCTACTGTCTCCATCATTGCTTTTCCTATCATAATTAGTAATCAAATCACTAACATGGACATTGTATCTTTTTTCCAGATGGTTGTCAAGGAATGTTTCGGATATGATTCACATGTTATAAAATTATCATTATTTTGCCATTCCCCTGATTTTATGGTATAGTATATAAAATATGTCTGTCTTTACTTTAAAAAACAGACACAGACATTCATTGCAAATATAAACAATGAAGTATACTATATATAAAAAGAAGGACGTGCCCGCAGCCGTCTTTCGCAACAAAGGAGAATATTATGGAGCCAAGAAACCTTACCCTATTGACCGACCTGTATGAACTGACGATGATGCAGGGCTATTTCCGGGAGAAAGATGCCAACGAAACCGTCATTTTTGATGCGTTCTACCGCACAAACCCGGATGGAAATGCGTTTTCCATCTGCGCCGGCTTAGAGCAGGTCATTGACTATGTGAAAAATCTTCACTTCGATGATGCCGACATCGAATACTTACGCGGACTCGGCATTTTTGATGAAGATTTCCTCGAATATCTTCACAATTTCAAATTTTCGGGTGACATCTACGCAATCCCGGAAGGCACCGTTGTCTTCCCGCGTGAGCCCCTCGTCAAGGTCATCGCGCCGATCATGGAAGCACAGCTGGTTGAGACTGCCATCTTAAATATCATCAACCACCAGAGCCTGATCGCGACCAAAACCTCCCGTATCGTCTTCGCCGCACGCGGGGACGGAATCATGGAGTTTGGGCTTCGCCGCGCGCAGGGTGCTGACGCCGGTACCTATGGCGCCCGCGCTGCCATGATCGCCGGCTGTATCGGCACTTCCAATGTACTGGCCGGAAAACTATTTGACGTTCCGGTCAAGGGAACCCACGCACACAGCTGGATCATGAGTTTCCCGGATGAGCTGACTGCGTTCCGCGCTTATGCAAAGCTCTATCCGAGTGCCTGCATCCTGTTAGCCGATACCTATGATACCCTGGGTTCCGGTGTTCCGAACGCGATCCGCGTCTTCCAGGAGATGCGCGACGCCGGTATCCCGCTGACTTTCTACGGCATCCGCCTCGACAGCGGCGACCTTGCATATATTTCCAAGAAAGCCCGCAAGATGCTGGATGACGCCGGATTCCCGGATGCAGTCATCTCCGCCTCCAACGATCTGGATGAATACCTGATCGACAGCCTGAAGATTCAGGGCGCTGCCATCACGTCCTGGGGTGTCGGCACAAACCTCATCACCTCCAAGGACTGCCCTTCCTTCGGCGGCGTTTATAAGCTGGCCGCCATCAAGGACCGTCACACAGGCAAATTTATCCCGAAGATCAAGCTTTCGGAAAATACAGAAAAGGTTACCAATCCGGGCAACAAGACCATCCAGCGAATCTATGACAAGGAGACTGGCAAGATTATCGCAGATCTGATCTGTCTCGTGGATGAAGAGTTCGATGAGAAGAATTCCCTTCTGCTCTTTGATCCGATCGAGACATGGAAAAAGACACACCTCGCGCCGGGCACCTACACCATGCGCGAACTTCTCGTTCCAATCTTCAAAAACGGCGAATGCGTTTACGAGTCTCCAAAGGTTATGGACATCCGCGAATACTGCAAGAAAGAACAGGGGACGCTGTGGGATGAGTCCCGCCGTCTGGTAAACCCGCATGAGATTCATGTGGATCTCTCCAACGAGCTGTGGCATATGAAGGCACAGCTGTTAGACAGCTATCATTATACAAGCAACTAGTAGATAAAATACGAGTAAATACCATGTTCAGGCAAGTTTATTGCTGCCGGACATGGTATTTTTTTCTTTCACGCTTCCATAAAATTTGCAAAATAAAAACGAATGTGTCTCCAAGGAAATTCCTATTACACAAAAACTGCCGCCAAATACATCCGGTTGCCAGCCCTCTTCTTTGAAAAGCCCAGCCCGCCATTGTATTCCAGCGACAGTTTTTATATGAATCGTATCTTTATTTTTTTAAAATCTATATCAAATATGATATCAATTACTCATCCCAGTTATGGTAAGTAGCCTGTACGTCATCATCCTCATCCAGAAGATCCAGAATTCTCTGCATCTTTTTGATGGATTCCTCATCGGTAAGCTCTACCCAGTTCTGCGGAATCATGGTAACGTCTGCTTCCATCATCGGAACGCCAGCCTTCTCCAGCGCCTCGCGGACTGCAGAGAAATCTTCCGGTGCGGTGATCACTTCGTAGCTGTCCTCCTCCTCGGAGAAATCCTCAGCTCCTGCATCCAGTGCAAGCATCATCAGCTCATCCGGATCCATCTCGCACTCTTCTTTGTCGATGATGATCTGACCTTTTTTATCAAACATGAAGGACACGCTGCCCGGAGTACCTACGTTTCCGCCGCCCTTGGTAAATGCGCTGCGGACATTCGCTGCGGTACGGTTCTTGTTGTCGGTCAGGGTATCTACGATGATAGCGACGCCATTCGGACCATATCCCTCATATGTAAGATTCTCGTAATTGACAGAGTTTGCATCTCCGGCTGCTTTCTTGATACCACGATCGATGGTATCGTTCGGCATATTGTTCGCTTTTGCTTTTGCAATCACATCACGCAGACGGCTGTTGTTTGCCGGATCCGAACCACCTTCCTTAACAGCTACGGCAATCTCACGGCCGATAACGGTAAAGATTTTTCCCTTTGCTGCGTCGTTTCTCTCTTTTTTGTGCTTAATATTGGCGAACTTTGAATGTCCTGACATAAAATAACACTCCTCTTTCTATCTTCTTTGTTGTATCTTTTCGCTCATCAGCTTTTATATCACGCCGATTTCGGCACTAAAAAGCTGCATCTTAATTATTTTAACACCATTCTGTATGCTTGACAAGGGGTTCGCGGCTGATTTTATGTATCCAGTTCCAGACTGACCTTCAGCGCACGGTCCACCTCCTGTAAAAGCGCCCCGTCGATATGACAGATTTTCTCTTTCAGCCGCTGCTTATCGATCGTGCGAAGTTGTTCCAGTAAAATGACCGAATCCCTCACCATCGCACAGCGGCGCGTGTTTAATTCCACATGCGTCGGCAGCTTGGCTTTGTTCATCTTTGATGTGATCGCCGCGCAGATCACGGTCGGGCTGTGCTTGTTGCCGATATCATTCTGGATCACCAGCACCGGGCGGACGCCGCCCTGCTCTGAGCCGATGACCGGTCTTAAATCTGCGTAATAAATATCTCCTCGTCTGATAATCACTCGATTCACACTCCGTCCAAACTATTTTAAGATATAAATAACTGCTTTGTACTTTCACAGCTCCACAGTCCGTTTATACCGTTAGTATGGACAGATTTACACCGCCTATACGCGGGTCGTCCCATAAATGCATCCGGCAGTCCGGGTTCCAGGCTTTGCCGAAGCTATCTACTTTATCTTATGAATCCTTTTTCTAAATGGTTCAAACACCTGCTTTACTCCATAAAATCCTCATACCGATCATCATTATAATCCTTTTTCCCGACGATCTTTCCACCTCTCACGTACACGCGCGGCACACGTTTTCCAAGCACGCATGGGATCTCATAGTGGAAACCGCCACTCCATTCCGCCAGCTCTTCCATCGTGATCTCGTCGTCCCCGTCGCGTCCGACCAGCGTTACCCGCGTGTCCTCAGCAGCCTCCGGGATATCGGTCACATCGATCATGCACTGATCCATGCAGACGCGTCCCAGAATCGGTGCGCGGTGTCCATGAATCAGGACATAACCCTTTCCAGAGAGATTTCTCGGATAGCCATCGCCGTATCCGGCGCCAATCGTCGCGATCCGCATCGGACGGTCCGTCACAAAGGTTCCGCCGTAGCTGATCGGCGTGCCCGGCTCCACTTCCTTAACATAGGTAATAAAGCTGCGGATCTCCATCGCCGGGTAAATCTTCATGTTCCGCTCTACCTCATCCGACGGATACAGACCGTATACCGTGATACCGGCTCTCGCCGCATCCAGTCCCATCCGCGGCAGCTCCATGATCGCCGCACTGTTCGCACAGTGGCACATTGGAATATGAATGCCTGCATTTTCCAGACCTTCATGGAATTTCTGGTACCGCTCATACTGTAAATGGGTAAATGCCTTATCCGCCTCGTCAGCACGCGCAAAATGTGTAAACATTCCCTCGATCTCAATGCCCGGAAGCTTTGCAATCCGCTCTATCTCTTCCAGGCTATTTTCATCCGGGTGAAATCCGATTCGTCCCATGCCGGTATCGAGCGCAATATGCATTTTCGCCGTCTTTCCCATCGAAACCGCAAGTTTTGAGAGCAGCTCTGCCTTGTCTTCCTCAAAGATCGCTGGACGGATATCGCCCTCAATCAATTCCGCAAAATGGCGCGGGTGCGTGCTGCCAAGCACCAGAATCGGTTTGTCAATGCCGTGGCGGCGCAGGTTCTGTCCTTCCTCCAAGGTTGCCACCGCATAGCCCCAGACAAACGGCGCGATCGTCTTCGCCACCGGGACAGCCCCGTGACCGTAACCATCCGTCTTAACCACGCCGATCATCTTCGTTTTTGCCGGAAGATTTTCGCGCATCGCCTCCATATTTTTCACAATCGCATCCAGGTCAATCCGCGCATAAATCCGGGTATATGGTTCTTCTGCCATTGTATATGCTTTTTCCATCTTTTTGTCTTCCTTTTTATTTTCAATCTATCTTTTCAAGCAGACAATCCGCGATATCTCTTGCCAGCACGGAATGCTCTCCCTTTTTACAGGCAGCTGCCGCCCCGGCTCTTCCGTGCAGGAACACGCCGAGCGCCGCCGCTTCATCCTCTGAAAATCCCAGCGCCAGAAGCCCGGCAATCACACCGGTCAGCACATCGCCGGAACCGCCCTTTGCCATCGCGGCGCAGCCGCTGTCGCCGATATACACATTGCCATCGCGCCCCGCCGTCACCGTCACGGCATCCTTGAGCACGCAGGTCACGCCTTTTTCTTCGCCATACCGCACCGCTGACTCGACCAGATCCCGTTTCAGATCCTCAATCGAGCGTCCCGTCAGACGCGCCATCTCGCCCAGATGTGGAGTAACGATCACATTTTCCGTAAAATACCCGGACAAATGCGGATGCTGTGCGACAGCATTTAATCCATCTGCATCCACAATGATCGGCACATAGGCGGAAAGCAGCACGTTCTGCACCAGACTTGCGACATGGGCTTCCTTTCCCAGTCCCGGTCCCAGCACAATCGCGCTCGCCCAGCCGCACTCCTGTTCCACCAGGCTCTTAAAACCTGCCGGATCCGTCTGTGCCTGTTCCGGATCATACGGCGTCAGGATTGCCTCCGGAAGAAGATTTTGCAAAATCGGCACATTTGCCCGGACGGTCAGGATCTTCACAAGTCCCGCGCCCATCCGGTACGCGGCCAGGGCGCTCAAATACGCTGCGCCGCACATCCCCTCCGAACCGGCTGCGATCAGGATTTTTCCATACGTTCCCTTGTTGGCGTCTGCCCGCCGTTTCGGGATCTGGCTCCGATCCTCCGGATCATAGGCAAAATAGGTATGCCCTTCATATTTTGTATACGCCGGAAATCCGATGTCGGCAATCACAATCTCGCCGCACAGCTTCCGTCCCGGATAGAACACCATTCCCAGCTTTTCATAGCCGAAAGTAACGGTCAGATCCGCCTCAACTGCCTCGCCAAGCGCCGCCCCTGTCTCTGAGCTGACGCCGGACGGAATATCAACCGCAACTACCGCCTTTGGCTCCTGCTCCCGCATAAAACGGATCGCCTCGGCAAATTCACCGCCGACCTCTCTGGAAAGACCCACGCCAAAGATCGCATCTACCATGATCTCCACATGCCCCGGCACATAATTTTCAAATGCCTCCACCGGGATCCCCAGATTCCGGTCAATCGCCACCTGGCAGGTCATCTCCCCCGTCCAGTGCGCCTTGTCACCGACCGTGAGCACCGTCGGAAGCGCGCCGCGCAGAAAGAGAATCCTAGCCAGCGCCGCGCCGTCCGCACCGTTATTGCCCGTTCCGCAAAATACCAGAAGCCTCTGCCCTGAAAGCTTTCCATACCGTTTTTCCATCTCGTCTGCAACCGCCAGCGCCGCTCGCTCCATCAGTACCAGAGAGGGTATCCCCACTTTCCGGATTGCATATCCATCTATCTCTTTCATCTGTTTTCCTGTCACCAGACGTCTCATTTCCATTCCCCCTCTCCGACTGCGTAAGCGGATGCAAGACTGCCTGTATTCGTGATCGACACGTGAATCCGGGTGATTTTTAGGCTGTCCGCAAGTTTTTTCGCTCCCCCGTGAAGCCGCACCCACGGTTTTCCAAGCTCGTCCCGGAGCACTTCTATATCCAGCAGTCCAAAGCCCCGAAAGCCTGTTCCAAACACCTTCGAGACTGCCTCTTTTACCGCAAAATCGCCGGCGAGCCGGGACACCTTTCCCCCAGCCTGCCGACGCTCTTCTTCTGTATATACACGCACCAAAAAAGCCTCTTTTTCACAGGCTTTTTTGATTCGCTCTATCTCTATCAGATCCGTACCAATTCCGACGATCATTTTGTTTCTCCGGCATCAGCTGCCTCTTCCTGCTTTCTCTGCGCTTCTTCTCTCGCTTTCTGATCCTGCATGCTGCATACGCGGTAAGAAAGGCGCATCAGGCTCTCCGACAGATGGACATTTTCCACCACAACGTCATCTGGAACCTGTAAATCTGTATGGGCAAAATTCCAGATCGCCTTGATTCCGGCTTTGACAAGCCGATCCGCAATCTCCGGCGCTTTCGACTTCGGAATCGTCAGCGCTGCGATCTGCACTTCATTGTCCTTGATAAACTGTTCCAGATCCTCAATACCGCGGATCTCCACTCCACGGACTACCAGGCCGACCAGACGCGGATTCACATCAAACATGCCTTTGATTAAAAAACCACGCCGCTCAAAATTTGTATAATTCGCGATCGCCTGACCCAGATTTCCCGCACCGATAATAATTAGGTTATGCTGACGGTCAATTCCCAGAATCCGGGCAATCTCCGAATATAAATACTTTACATTATAACCATATCCCTGCTGACCAAATCCGCCGAAATTGTTCAGATCCTGACGAATCTGGGACGCTGTCACCTTCATGCGGATACTCAAATCATTCGATGAGATTCTCTCTACTCCCTCCTCGAGCAATTCGCCCAAGTAACGATAGTATCTGGGTAGCCTAGAAATGACCGCTTTAGATATCTCTTTCTGTTCCACGGCTTTCTTCCACCTTTCTTTCCTCTAACGTTGTCCATATGGTTTACGCAAACCTTCGGACAATCTGATAAATTTATTATAGTCATATGATAAATAATTGTCAATTTTTTTATTTCATATGAGGGATTTTACATTGTACTTCGCAAAATTTTCTGACCAGAAACAGCCATTAACCGTTCTCATTCTTGCATTGCTTCTTTATTTATATTATAATTTGAGATTGACGGTATATTTTTAACCGAAATACATGGATACAACCACAGGAGGAATCTATGATTTTATCTTGCAGCAATATTTCAAAAGCATTCGGTACAGAGGAAATCCTCAAACACGTATCGTTTCATGTAGAAGATCACGAAAAAGCTGCCATCGTCGGCATCAACGGAGCCGGTAAATCGACTCTTTTAAAAATAATTGTCGGAGAACTCGCAGCAGACGAGGGCTCCGTGACCATCGCCAAGGGCAAAACCCTCGGTTACCTGGCACAGCACCAGGATCTGCATAGCCAGACCACCATTTATGACTCTCTTCTGGAGGTCAAACGTCCGATTCTGGAAATGGAACAGCAGATCCGCACGCTGGAACTCCAGATGAAGCACGCCGAGGGCGAAAAGCTCGAGACGATGCTCAACACTTACAGCCGCTTAAACCATGAATTTGAACTTTTAAACGGCTACGCATGGCAGAGCGAGATCACCGGTGTCTTAAAGGGACTCGGCTTTGTCGAGGAAGAATTTTCCAAACCGGTTTCCGAACTTTCAGGCGGTCAGAAAACGCGCGTCTCCCTCGGTAAGCTCCTGCTCTCCAAACCGGATATCATCCTTTTGGACGAGCCTTTTACTCCCCTTTTTTACTCCCGTAAATGCATTTTGAATCTATTTATTATTTACATTTGCCGGCATAATAATCATT
>ENA-ORLW01003555-ORLW01003555.1-human-gut-metagenome-genome-assembly--contig:-NODE-3555-length-11638-cov-2.657902_pt1 | contig 11638 bp, 12 predicted proteins | sample MGYA00243017_ERZ508829 | MGnify/ENA primary metagenome ERZ508829 (study PRJEB26277, sample SAMN04329776) | human gut metagenome | biome: human-associated habitat | host: Homo sapiens | place: USA...
CTTGGCGCGCGAATACGGCACGCCCAGCATGGCCTTTACCTACAATGAACCCACAGTTTTTTTCGAGCTGGTCTACGCCACGGCAGGCTTGGCCGTGGACCGCGGCCTGCGCTGCCTGCTGGTGAGCAACGGATTTATGTCGCAGAACTGCCTGCGTGCTCTGGAGCACCGCATCTGCGCCGCCAATATCGACATCAAGAGCTTCAGCGACCGCTTCTATCGCCACTACTGCCATGCCCGCCTGCAGCCCGTGCTGGATTCCTGCAAAAGAATAAAGGAGATGGGCTGGTGGCTGGAGGTGACCACCCTGGTCATCCCCGGCGTCAATGACAGCCCCGACGAACTAGGCCGCCTGGCCGCCTTTATCCACGACGAACTGGGACCGGACACGCCCTGGCACATTTCTGGCTTTCATGGAGCCTACCTCATGGCCGACCATCCTTCCACACCCCTCGCAACCCTGGAGCAGGCCTGGCGTCTGGGCCGCCAAACCGGCCTCAACTACGTCTACATCGGCAACGCCGCCAGCGCCGTGGGCGCCAATACCTTCTGCCCGCACTGCGGCGCGCTCGTGGTGGAACGCGCGGGCTACGCCGTGCGCCTGCACGGGCGCAACGGGCTGTGCCCGGCCTGCGGTGCGCATCTGGCTGGGGTGTGGTCATGATCCTTGTTTATACCGGCGACGGCAAAGGCAAGACCACGGCCTTTGGGCAGTTTATGAAACGCGACGGTCAGGCCGGCGAACAGGCCATGCTGGCGCAATGGCTGGGACCGCGCTTTATGGCCGGCGGGCCGGGCTTTCTGCGGCGGGAGGAAGACCGCCCCGCCCACCGCGAAGCCGCCCTGCGCGTGCTGCAGTGGGCTCAGAAGCAACTGGAAAACGTGGACCTGCTGGTGCTGGACGAAACCCTCTACGCGCTCAAAGCCGGCGTGCTCACCCGCGAAGAAGTGGAAGAACTGATTGCCCTGGCCCGCGCGCGCGGGCGGCATTTGGTCCTCTCCGGCCGCAACGCCCCGGACTGGCTGGTGGATACGGCAGATCTGGTCACTTCCATGACTGAAATCAAACACCCCTGGCGCACCGGCGTCACTGCCGCGGCCGGAATTGAGTATTAGGGCCCGGCGGTGCAGGCGTATAGCCCCGCCTGTCCGTAACGAGAAGGCCCGTCCTCGACAGATAATTTTCTGAAATATAATGAATTATCACAACTTCCAGGCCGCAAAAACCGCTGCTTCCACGCAGAACGGCAGAGGGCGAGCCCTGTGACCTGGGGGCAAAGGATTTTTAGCGCGCTTTCAGGCTGAAAGTGCGCTAGAGCAGTTTACGAATGAAATGAGTTAATTGCTCTGCAAGGATTTTCTTAAAATCCTTGCCACGAAATGCGAGAAGGCAGGCTTTTGCCTGCCGTAAGCGAGCATTTCAAGTGTTAAATACTCTAGCTGCCGCGTATCCAGTAGGTTTCAAAGCCGTCTTCCAGCCAACCGTCCTGCACGTTGGCGCAGCCCGCCTGTTTGAACAGATCGCGGTATTCCTTGCGGGTGCGCCGCCAGCCCCAGAACTGCTGCCGCCGGATGCCCAGAAAATGCAGAGCCCCCCGGATGAAAATCTTGATGGCGTTGACAAAGCTGCCGATGAACGAATCCTCTTCCAGAAGCGAAGCGGAAAGCAGGATGATCTCCCCGCCGGGCAGCAGCTGGGCGCGCAGTTCACTCAGCAGATGAGCGAATTCCCGCGTGGGAATGCCGTAATCTACCGTGGAAAGATAGATCATGTCATAGCGCACGTCAGCGGGCAGACAGGCGGGCGGCAGGCCGATGTAGATACGCTCGTTGGGCACGCGCTGCCGCAGCCAGCGCATGCTCACGGTGCTGGGTTCGTTGACGTGCAGCTCCAGATCGGGCATCTCGTCCAGTAAAACGTTTTCCATATAGCCCACGCCGCTGCCGATGGAGAGCACGCGCACGGGCTCGGTGCGGCCCGCCGGCTCCTGAACCAGTTTGGCGCGCAACTGCCCCACCAACCAACGGGCGTCCTTACGCTTGTTTTCGCGCCACTGGGCGGGCAGATCGTCCCAATCCTTGTAACGGCGGAACAATTCTTCATAAAACACAGCGTAGAACTTGGGTTCGGCCAAGTGAAAAAAGGAGATATGCGAGAATGAGGTAAAGGGAATGCCTTGCCAACTTTCCTGATAAAAACGCCGCACTGTTGCGCCTCCCGGAAGCGGGCCCGCGCCGCGCGCCCTCGCTCCTGCTTGTTGCAGCATACGCCAAGACGGCCATGGGTGCAATCAACCAGGCCCAACGAAAAGGCCCCGACAGCCTTGGAGCGGTCGGGGCCGGGAAAGGGGTAAGCCGAAACTAGCCTTCGCTCAGGGGACGGAACATCTTTTTGCCCGCCCCGCACACGGGACAGCGCCAGTCGTCCGGCAGATCTTCAAACTTGGTTCCAGCGGGTATCTTGTGCCTGCGATCGCCGCGGTCGGGATCATACACATAGCCGCAGTTGACCGTCTGACAGCGCCACATATCCTTGGTATCGGCCATAGCTTGCCTCACTTGCCGCTTTTTATTCCGCAGCGGCGGTTCCGGTCACAAAGCCCTTGGAAGACGTGCCGGTGCTGGAAGGCGTGCCGGCGATCTTGGCAAGGTACGTATCGCCCAGGCGCTCGATGTGGCCGGCGATGTTGTCATAGTAGGTCAGGTGGGCCTGCTCTTCGTCAATAATGCGCTCAAACAGCCGGGCGGAAACAATGTCGCCCTGCTCCTTACAGACCTGCAGAAACTGGCTGTACGCCTCAATGGTATGGTCTTCCTGGGCGCTGTCGGCCCGATAGATGGCGGGCACGTCCTGCCCGGTGGCCACCTTGCCGTCCTTCTGGGTGGTGGGCTCGCCGCCCAGCTCCTTGATGCGTTCGGCAAAGGCCTCGGCATGGCGCATTTCATCAATGGCGATGAGCTTCATGTTGGCGGCAAGTTCGCCGTAATCCATGTCGTCCAGGCTGTAGTGCTGGTTCATGTACTGGTGGATGGCGAAAAGCTCCATGGCCCGGGCCTTGTTGAGCACTTCAACGACTTTTTCTTTCCGGCTTTCCCTGCTTTCTGCCATGATCTTCTCCTTGGTGGTTATGGGGCGGGCTGCCTCATTCTGTACAACGGCACGCCTGAGTCAGACCGGACGCGCCGCCGGACAACGCCGCCGGGCGGCGCTGTCCACGAGGCCGCGCATGCCTTTTTGCATACCCTTGTCGGCGCAAAGACTCAAGCCGTGCGTCGGGCGTCGTCATCCCCCCGCTCCGCAGCGGCGTCAACAGCGCGCTGACGGGCGCAGGCCTCGCAAATACCGTCGTACTCCACGCGCGAATTGAGAATGTGGGCAAAGCCCTCCACCCGCATGCCTTCCACCGAAGGTGCTGCGCTGGTTTCCATCACGTCGCCGATATGGCCGCAGAAAACGCAGCGCACATGCTGGTGCGGGGACATGTCGCCGTCAAAGCGTTTGATGCTGCCGGCGGTTTCCAGACGGCGGATCTCGCCGCTGTCTGCCAGAAAATCCAGATTGCGGTACACGGTACCCAGACTTATCCGCGGCAGACGCCGCCGGACAATGCTGTACAGCTCGTCCGCCGTAGGGTGAGTGGCGGTTTTGCGCAGCTCTTCCAGAATTACCGCCCGTTGCCGCGTCATTCGGGTTTGTACTTGGGCCATAGCTCTTCTCCACTGATTTGTAATAAACATTATCGTTACTACAGAATGTTTGTCAAGCCCCGGCTGCGGTAACGATTTTTTTTTGAAACTTTTTTACCGGCGCGGCAGGACAAGCTGCAGCTTTTGCACGCCCCCTGCGCCCCCGCGCCGTCCCGCCCGGAAACGGCGTCCTCACAGGGCTCCGGGGCATTGCACGTTGTAGTGCCCTGGCGGCTGCGTAAGCAGCCACCCGCCATGGTGGCGCAAGCGTAACTTCAGCCGGTGCGCTGCAGGAGCTTGGCCCGTTACGACAAAGGACGTTACGGGCAAAGACAACAGCGCCAGCTACGGATAAAGACAGCACCGCTGTGTAGTTGCACGCCCCTGCGCCGGAACGAACATGCCGTAACCTTTGAGGCTACCTATTCTCAAAAGTAATCGACGCTAGGCCCGACCGCCCTTTTCTACAAGGTTTTGCCCGGCGCGGGCAGCACCCCACAACCCACTGTTTTCATTCTCCATAAGACGCACTGGCACAGGCGCGAACAGCGCGCGCAGGGGATTGGCGCGCTGCAATTCTTCGCCGAATTGGGAGCAGGTCAGACACAGAGGGTTACGGGCGGCAATGCCGCCGCAGACCCACAGTCCCCCCAGACTCAAGGCCGCATACATCCAGTTGCGGCAAAACCGGGCCAGAAAACGGGCGTACCACTGCAAAGTGGTCGTTTCCGACTGCAATGCCCGCGCGCCCACTACCGGGGGGAACAAGTACTCGCCGCTGAGAAAAAAATGCAGCTGGCTGAGCCCCTGACCAGAAAGCACATCTTCGGCGCTGATCCAGCTCTGCCCCAGATCCCTTTGCAAAAATCGCTCAAAATCGTGCTCCGGACGCCCAGAAAAGGGGAAGGCCGCATGCCCCGCCTCCGAAGGTACGGGCAGCCAGCGCCGCCCTGTCCAGACCAGCAGCGCCGCGCCCAGCATGCCCATCGCCAGCCGCCGATTCATCTGCCCCATGCGGATGGCCTCCGTGTTCAGGCAGCCCGCCTGCCCCCTGGCCGTCTGCCAGAGCAGACACAGCGCCGCGATCGTCACGCCGCTGCATATAAGGCGCATCACGGGGCCATGCCGCTTATCCGCCAGCCTGACGTGAATCGCCGCCGCCGCCATGCCCAGCGCAAACGTATCCAAATAAGCGGGGAGCTGATTAAAGTACAGGCTCACGTCGTAATACGCCGCCGCAATATACCTTCTCGACGCCAGCGCAAGCCCGACCATCGCTACAAACGTCAGCGCGGGCCGCCGTCTGAACGCGCGTGCCAGCAGCGGAAAGAGCAGATAGAGCTGCATTTCCAGCGCCAGCGTCCACAGCGCGCCGCCGAGATTCGTGGCGTAGTAGGTATCATAGGCAAACATCTGCGTATAGGTCAGGTGGCTGACCAGATCGCGCAGCAGAAACGCCCGGTTCGCGCCATAGGCGTTTGTCGCCAGCGCCACGCCAAACATCACCGCAATCGTCAATAGATAAGAGGGATGCACGCGTGCCAGCCGCTTTTCGTAAAACGCCAGCGGGCTTTGCCCCGCCTCGCCCACGGTCAGCCGCGCCCACGGCAGATACAGGCAGAAACCGCTGATCAGAATCATGATATCCACCCAGATATAGCCTGACCGCACCAAAGGGTCAAAACTGATCGTTTTTCCTCCAATCGTCAGATTGGGATAAAGCCACGACTGCTGCCAGATGTGGTACCAGGCCACAATCAGGATCGCCAGCGCGCGCACGCCGTCGCAGGTATCCACGTGCCTGATATCCGGGTTTTGCCTCGCATCCGCCAGCCAGCCTCGTATCGGGTTCATCGCGTTCTCCTCACTGTATAATCACGTCCAAATCGTCCTGTCCGTCCGGCGCGCTGTCGCCCGTCAGGCTGACAACCAGCTTATGCGGCAGACAGACGATGGTCTTTGCGGCGTTTTTCATTTGGCCCTCCCGGATGCACAATCCGTCGCGGCAGTTGGCCTCTTTCATGTATACCGCGCCGTTTTCCACCGCGATGACGTTGACGGATCCGTCGTCCTGCCTGATTTCATAGGTATCCGACATAGCCAACGGGCGGCGGAGCACTTCTTCCCCGTCTACCGTCACCACGACGGTCGAAGCCGCTTTGCCCCCCGCCATTTGGGATACGCCAAAGAGCGCCAGCGCCGCCAGCAGAACGGCGGCAATGATGATGATGTCCTTCTTTTTCATGTTCTGCCTTTCAGTTTTCGGGATTATCGGCGGTTTCTTCCTTTGCCGTCGCCTCGCCCAGGTAGCTCAGGCGAATCGTTTTGCCGCTTTGCAGGCCGCGCAGGGTCACGGTGCTTCCGCGCACGCTGACCACGCTGTATGCGCCCGTCGTCGGATACGGTTCGCTTCCCACGGTGATTTCATACCCGCTTCCGCCGAAATAGCCTTCTTCTCCGGCAATGCGGCAGCTCCCGTTTTCGCGGAAGATGTATTCCGTGCCGCGCGTGTCCTTCCAGCGGCCGATGATCTGATAGACGTAGGCTTCCAGCCGCTTTTTCGCCGTCTTGTTATCCTCGATGCGCCGCAGAATCGGCAGCGCGTCGAGCGGTCTGCCCAGCGCCGTCAATTCCTGTGCGCGCATGAGGCACGCCGATTCATACATCGCGTTCATCTCGGCATAGCGCGCGGGCAGAGCGCTTCCGTAATACGGCTCCAGCTCGTCGATGACGGCCGCGTAGTTGCCCACCTCCGTATCCATCTTCGCGCTGTTGTAGTCCGCGCTCAGCCACGCATCCTCGCTGGCCGTTACGCGCTGCTTCGCATCCTCATAACTGCCCAGTTCGGCAAAGGCTTTCGCCGCCGCGTCGTATTCCTGCGCGTCAAACCACGCAGCCGCCCTGGCGTATCGCGCCTGCATGGCGCCGTCCTCCGCATCCTGATACGCGCCGCACGCCTCGTAGAGCGCAATCGCCTCGTCGTATTCGCCCGCGTCCATCGCCTGCCGCGCCATCAGATAGCGGCAGCGCGTCGCCTGTTCGGCCGCGTCGCCGTAATCGCCCAGCGCCTCAAACGCGTCCAGCGCATCCTGAAGTTCGCCCGCCTCCATCGCCTCTTTGGCAATATCATACCGGCACGCGTCAGCCTGTTCGGCCGCGTCGCCGTAATCGCCCAGCGCCTCGAACCTGTCCAGCGCGGAATGCACGTCGCCCGCGCGTTCGCTTACCGCCAGCTCATATTCCAGCGCGTTGCCGCGATCCGCCGCATCCTGATACGTGCCCAGCGAATAGAACTCCGTCGCGGCGGCTTCCTTCTGCCCGTCTGCGGCCAGTTGCTCGGCGTAGGCATACACCGCGCGGTTCAGCGCGGTCTGCGTCTCTTCCACCTCGTCCGGGAAGTCGATCGCCGCAGCCATCGCCGCCAGCAGGGACGTGATCTCTGCCCGTGCCGTCCGCACGAACGCGGATACGCCGCCCTCCATCTGCCGCACGGCGCTGCGCATGGCGCGCTCACTGCCCGCGCGGATCATCCGCATCACGCCCTCGGCCTGCGCCAGATCAATGCGCCCGTTCATGAACGCCCGATAGGTGAACTCGCCCGGCTCGGCCATCCGCGCGCCCGCCGCCATCAGCAGCATCAAAATTTTGCGGACGAGCGCCTGCGAACCGTGGCAATGGATCTCCGCGACGTTCTCCCTTGTATAGCTGTGCGGCGCACGCATCAGAACGGCCATCGCTTCATCCGCGATCTCGCCGTTTTCCATCACGCAGCCGTAGGTCAGCACGCGGTTGGCCAGCGGTTTCCCGTTTTTCGCCCGAAACACGCGCGACACAACCGCCTCGCAGTCCGCGCCGCTCACGCGCACGATGGCCACGCCGCCCTCTCCCGCCGCCGTCGCCTGCGCTGCGATGGTATCCCGATTTTGAAACATGCGCCGTCCTCCTTCTGTCTTTTCCAAATCTTTTCTGATTATACCACGGCTTTGTGCGGTTGAAAAGCGCGCAAACCTCCCGTCTTCCTTCATCAAACCTGCCGAAAAGCGCCGAATGCGCGAACTTTTTCCCGCGTTCTCTTGATTTCGCACGGAAAACTGTGTAGAATAAAAGCTATGGCTTACGTCCCTTTGCGGACGGCTTGTTTTTTCCCGATAACCAAAGGAGGTACCGCATCCGATGCAAAATGTGCAGCGAATTGTCCTGGTGGACTTCGGCGCGCAGTATACCCAGCTGATCGCGCGCCGCGTGCGCGAGGCCAACGTCTTCTGCGAGGTCGTCTCCTATCTGACGCCGCTTTCCGAAATTCTTGACAAGAAGCCGGTGGGCATCATCCTCTCCGGCGGCCCCGCTTCCGTGCTTGACGCGGACGCGCCGCATATCGCCCCGGCCATTTACGAGCAGGGCATCCCGGTGCTGGGCATCTGCTACGGCATGCAGCTGACGGCCTACACCCTCGGCGGCACCGTCGAGCGCGCCGCCCAGCGCGAATATGGCCGCATTCCGGTCGATTTCGACGTGAGCAGTCCGCTGTTTGCCGGCATGAAAGCGCAGTCCGTCGCGTGGATGAGCCACACCTTCCACGTCACCCGTGCGCCGGAGGGCTTCACCTCCATCGCCCACAGCGAGAATTGCGCGTTCTGCGCGATGGCGAACCCGGAAAAGCGCATCTACGCGGTGCAGTTCCATCCGGAAGTCACCCACAGCGAAGAGGGCCAGAAGGTCATTGCCAACTTCCTGTACAACGTCTGCGGCTGCACGGGCGACTGGACGATGAGCACCTTCATCGACAACGCCATCGCCTCCATTCGCGAGCAGGTCGGCCCGAACGGCCGCGTGATGCTCGGCCTCTCCGGCGGCGTGGATTCCTCCGTCGCGGCGGCGCTGATTTCCCGCGCCATCGGCGAGCGGCTGACCTGCGTCTACGTGGATCACGGCTTCATGCGCAAGAATGAAACCGAGTCCGTCCGCGAGGTCTTCACCAAGCAGTTCCCGGTGAATCTGGTCATCGTGGACGCGCGCGAGCGCTTCCTGACCAAGCTGGCAGGCGTTTCCGATCCGGAGACGAAGCGCAAGCTCATCGGCGGCGAATTCGTCTACTGCTTCGCCGACGAAGCCAAGAAGCTTGAAGACGTAGAATTCCTCGCCCAAGGCACGATTTATCCGGACGTCATCGAGTCCGGCTCGGTCAAGGGCAGCGCGGTCATCAAGTCGCACCACAACGTCGGCGGTCTGCCGGCCGATGTGCGCGCGAAATTCATCGGCGGCCTTGTTGAGCCGCTGCGCATGCTCTTCAAGGACGAAGTGCGCAGGGTCGGCGAGGAGCTGGGCATGCCGCACGACATGGTCTGGCGTCAGCCGTTCCCCGGCCCCGGCCTGGCCATCCGCATCATGGGCGACATCACGCCCGACAAGCTGGAAACCGTTCGCGAGAGCGACGCGATTCTCCGCGAGGAAGTCGCGCTGGCGGGCCTTGACCGCGACATCAACCAGTATTTCACCGTGCTGACCAACACCCGTACCGTCGGCGTGATGGGCGACGAGCGCACGCACGACTTCGTGCTGGCCATCCGCGCCGTGACGACCGACGACTTCATGACCGTCGATTGGGCGCGTCTGCCCTACGACCTGCTGGCCAAGGTCAGCGCGCGCATCGTCAATGAAGTGCCGCGCGTCAACCGCGTCGTGTATGATATCACCACCAAGCCGCCCGCAACGGTGGAGTGGGAATAAGATACACGCTCTGAAAAGCAACGCAATAGCTGAATTTTTCGAGTATTATTCCTGCTTGTGGCAACGATTTGGCAACAGTTTTCATTGTTCATAAAAGAGAGCTATCTGATTCAATGATTGAATCGGGTAGCTCTCTTTTCTATTTATCCTCGTTTTTTCTCAGTTCCGCCACCAGCCAGTCGCTCAACTCCTGCGATGGCGCAACCTTCTTCCACTGACCAGAAGTGTCGTATTGCGGATAGTGATAACGCCAGCGGTCGTATTCTTCCTGCGTGATCTCGCCCGTCTTGCGTTTCGCTTCCATCTCATACCAGGCTTTCATAAAGGTCTGAATCTCACTCGCCCTTGGACTTTTGAAAATGTTCGGTTCAAGGCAGTATGATCCATCTTCTTTGGCAATCGCCAACCCATAAATGTCCTCAAGTGCAAAAAGCGTATGTGCAACGCCAAGCAGCGAATCAATATCCGGCACATTCAAAGCACGCGGCGAAACATCCAATGCTTCCGCCAGCGCATTTGTCACATCTTCCTTGGGCTTCCGGCTTCCCACTTCATATTGTGCCATGCGCACATCAGCTGAGCGCTCAGGAAAGCCTATTTTCTGTCCCAGATACTTCTGCGTCATGCCACGCTTTTTGCGAAAAAAGCCGATTCTTTCTCCTATTGCCATCGTTCCTTCCTCCTGTCCGGTACCATCAGTGTAGCATTTTCGTTTAGCGCAGTCAACAAAAATTAACTCATTCGGTTTAATTTTTCTTCAAAAGGCATTGACGCAAGCGTTTCTGATTAGTATAATTAGTATAAACTAAGCAAATTAGTTTTGTTTTATGACAAAAAGAAAGGTCGTGATTTCATGATGGAACAATCGTTTATGCGCGTTGATGACGTTGCCAGAGAGCTGGGCGTATCTAAATCCTATGCCTATAAAATCGTGCAGCGCCTTAACGACGAACTGAAAGCGATGGGTTACCTGACCATCTCCGGTCGAGTCAACCGATCGTATTTTCTCGAAAAACTCTGTTACAACAGAAAGGAAGGAGGAGGTTCCTAATGGCTGTTTACAAAGAAAAGCAGTCAAACACATGGCGTGTGATTTATCGCTATACAGATTGGACTGGCGAGCGAAAGCAGACGCAGAAACGCGGCTTCAAAACCAAACGTGAAGCGCAGGCTTGGGAGCATGAACAGCTTAACAAAGTTTCAGCCGATCTGGATATGACCTTTGAGAGCTTTGTATCCCGTTACGCGGAGGATACGGAAACCCGTTTGAAAGAAAACACATGGGCATCCAAAGAACATATCATCCGCACAAAGCTGCTTCCCTACTTTGGCAAGCTCAAAATGAATAACATCACTGCACATCAGATTATCACATGGCAAAATGAACTGATGAAACACGCCAATAAAAGCGGTGAAAAGTATTCTCCTGTCTATCTTCGCTCCATACACAGCCAGCTCAGTGCCATTTTCAACCATGCCGTAAAGTATTACGGGCTTCGGGAAAATCCCTGTAAGAAAGCAGGCTGCATGGGCAAAAAGAAAAATCGCGAGATGCAATTCTGGACAAAAGAGGAATATCTCAAGTTTGCAGAGGTCATGATGGATAAACCGTTATCTTTCTATGCCTTTGAAATGCTGTACTGGTGCGGTATTCGTGAAGGTGAACTTCTGGCTCTTACCCCTGCTGACTTTGATTTTGAAAAACACACCGTTTCCATTACAAAATCCTATCAGCGGCTGAACGGCCAGGACTTGATTACCACGCCCAAAACCGAAAAGAGCAACCGTGTCATCCAAATGCCGCAGTTCCTCGTTGATGAAATTCAGGACTATCTGAAACAGCTCTACAATATCCAGTCGAACAATCGGATGTTCACCGTCACAAAAAGCTATCTCCACCACGAAATGGACAGAGGTGCAAAGGAAGCCAATATCAAGCGCATACGCATCCATGATCTGCGACACTCGCACGTCTCGTTGCTCATCGACATGGGCTTCTCCGCAACTGCTATTGCGGATCGTGTCGGTCACGAAAGCATTGACATCACCTATAACTACGCACACCTTTTTCCTTCCAAGCAGTTGGAGATGGCTGACAAACTGAATCTGGAAAGGAGCTGATTCCATGTCCGCAAAAAACAGAGATCGCTGCAACCGTTGGCGAAGCAAAACTGTTTCCTTTCGCGTCAGTCTCGAAGAAAACGAACAGCTTAACACGTTCATC
>ENA-ORLW01003566-ORLW01003566.1-human-gut-metagenome-genome-assembly--contig:-NODE-3566-length-11601-cov-3.021000_pt1 | contig 11601 bp, 10 predicted proteins | sample MGYA00243017_ERZ508829 | MGnify/ENA primary metagenome ERZ508829 (study PRJEB26277, sample SAMN04329776) | human gut metagenome | biome: human-associated habitat | host: Homo sapiens | place: USA...
AAAGTGTTAGAAAGAAAATGGAATTTGAGCTGAGACTGTTGGCTGAAGATTTTACCAGAACGATTTCGAAACAATATACTGAATGTAATCTTTCGTTATCAGCAGGTGTTTACATAGTAGATGGAGAGAACTCATCTGATTATGAAAGCATGATGAAGAAGGCTGATACCGCTTTGTATAAATCAAAGAGAAACGGAAAAAGTCAGTATAGCTGGTTCGTTGAAAATCAGGATTGATCAGAGGTGAAACAGATGAAACATATAATTAAAAATCACAAAAGAGGATTATCGGTTTTGATGATGCTTTTTTTGCTTTTTGTAATTAGTGGTTGCGGAGAGCAAAAAACAGATATGGCTGTCGGGGATACGATAACTATAGAATATTCCTGGTGGGGCGATGATAGTAGAAACCAGTACACACTGGATGCTGTTGATATATTTGAAAAAGAAAATCCAGAAATAAACGTCAAATGCAAATATGGTGTGTGGAATGGATACGAGAAAAGACAGCATATATATATGAAATCACAGGAGACTCCGGATGTTATGCTCATAAATTATGGCTGGCTTGATACATATTCTTCTGACGGATCTGGCTTTTATGATCTTAATACGCTTTCGGATTATATTGATTTTGAAAACTATACTGAAGAAGAGCTTGCCTTTGGAACAAAAAATGGAAGATTAAATGCTGTTCCTATCGCGTTCAATACGGAGACTTTTTATTATAATGAGACTCTTTGGAACTCATATGGACTTAGTATTCCCAGAACATGGGATGACTTGTTTGATGCAGCCAGAATCATGAGCAAAGATGGGGTATATCCTCTGGGCATGACAAAAAAATCATTATTTTTATGCTGCTTTCACATTATATACAGACAACCGGAAATGATCCGGTCAAATCTGATGGCACATTGAATCTGAATAAGGAACAGATAGGTGACATGTTGGATTTTTATAAGGAACTACTTGATAAAAAAGTCTTAATGTCTGTAGATTCATTTAACAGGAATGCTTTTGCCAGCGGTGAGGTTGGCGGCACTCTTGCGTGGGTAAGTGATGCAGGAGGATATTGTGATCCTTTGAAGGAAAATGGATATGATGTAAAAATAGGAGAATACATATGTGAGCCGGGGGCAAAATCTTTAGGCTGGTTTGTTAAACCTGCAACAATGTATGCGATAAGTAATAATACTGAACACCCAGAAGCGGCCGCAAAGCTGTTGAATTATCTGTTGAACGGTGAGGAAATGACTTTAAGACAGGGAACAGAAAAGGGTGTTCCGATCAGCAGTTCGGCACTTGCTGTTCTTGATGAGCATGATATGCTGACTGGATTTGAGGTACAGGCAGATGCTATGAGAAAAAAAACAGCGACAAATTGTCGATTATGGCACCGATATTGGAATCTGAGGATGTGTATGGATCATTTAAATCAGATTCTGACTATTATCTGTACGATAAGTTGAGTCGTGATGAGACTATAGACAGAATTTATAGCGATATGTATAAGAAATAAAATAGTTGACAAAATGATCGATATGTTTTAACATAACGGTGTTATCAAACGTAACACTGTTATGTTATTTTTATATTATATTTAAATGGGTGAGGATTATGGCAAAGAAAATACAACATGACAGCGAGACGAGGAAAGAACTTCTAAAGTGTGCCAAGGAAGAGTTCATGGATAAGGGATTTATGGGTGCGTCACTTAGAAATATATGTCAGAAGGCAGGAGTGACAACCGGAGCTTTATATTTCTTTTTTAAGGATAAGGACGATCTGTTCTGCAATGTTGTGGGACACATGATGGACAGACTCAATGCTGTGTTAACCGAGCATTTTTCCGTTGAGGTGGACGAGATGAACAATGGCATGGCATCAGACCACAATGAGGACAGTGATTTTGAGTCGGCCAGGAACATAGTGCATGAGATTTATATGCATAGAGAAGAAGTGCTTCTTGTTCTTACGAAGTCACAGGGATCCAGCATGGAGAGCATGCCAGACAATATAGTGGATCAGATGGATGCACACAATGCATTTATATGTGAGGCGATGTGCAGGGCTTATGGAACACCGATGGTTGACAGGAATGTGGTACATTGGATGTCTCATTCACAGATTGATATGTTTATATTCATGGTGACACATATTGACAATGAGAAGGATGCCTTGAAGTTCGTTGAGACAGGTATGAAATATCTGATCTCAGGCTGGTATGGCCTGGTTAAGCCGTGGCAGGATCCAGAATAAGATTTGACCGGAATAGAAAATTGAAAACAGTAAAATGAAAAATGTGGTACAGGGGAATCAAATTCCCATTATGTCTTATTACAGGTCTTCCGAATTACAGGGAAGACCTAAAAAAAGGTTTAAACCATAACAGCGTTATGTATGCAAATGAACATTTGAATAGCTGCTAAAGTGTAATGGATTGCTATAAAAAATATAGTAAATGAAAATTAGAACAACGAGGATATCATAAAGGAGGAAAAATTATGTATTTGGAAGTGTCAGGAGTAAAGAAGAGCTATGGAGAGGGTGGAAGCTATGTGCAGGTGCTTAAAGGTATAAACACAGGTGTTGAAAAAGGACAGATGTGTGTTATACAGGGAACGTCAGGTTCAGGTAAGTCAACACTTCTGAACTGTATAGGTGGTCTTGACACCATGGATTCAGGTTCGATAAAGGTTGACGGCACAGAGATATTTGGCATGACCAGCGACCAGCTTTCAGATTACAGACGAGATAATCTGGGATTCATATTTCAGTTCTACAATCTAGTTCCAAACCTCACAGTGAGAGAGAACATACAGGTGTGTGAGTATCTGACTGATGATCCGCTTCCTGTGGATGATCTTATCGAGACACTGGGACTTACGGAGCATCAGAACAAGTTCCCTTCACAGCTCTCAGGTGGACAGCAGCAGAGATGTGCTATAGCGAGAGCTCTGGTGAAAAATCCAAAACTCCTCCTCTGTGATGAACCGACAGGAGCTCTTGACTCCAAGACATCCAGAGATATTCTTGTTCTTCTCGAGGAGATAAATGCGAAGTATGGAACGACCATGCTGATAGTAACACATAACAATTCCATCAAGAATATGGTTCACAAGGTTATCTTCATAAAGGATGGCCTTATAAGCAAGGAGTATGAGAACGAAGTGAGAGTTCCAGCGTCAGAATTGGAGGATTTGTAATATGCAGAAGGTTTTGAGAAAAAGGGTTCTGAGGGATCTGAAGAATAATCTGTTCAGATACATAGCACTTGCATTTCTTATCATCATGGGTATGTATGTCATTGTCTCGCTGATAGGAGCCGGATATACGATCATTGACAATGGCGAGACACATGACGAGGCAAATAAGATAGAGGATGGTCAGTTTTCCGTATTCGTTCCACTGAGCGATGATGAGATCTCCCAGCTTGAGGATGCTGGCGCAGAGGTTGAGGGGATGTTCTACGAGGACTACGAGGTCATGGATGGCAAGACATTGAGGGTATTTGCCAACAGGGAGAACATAGATCTTGTGGAATGTGATGAGGGAAATCTTGCGGAGGCTGATGATGAGATAGTTGTTGAGAAGAGATTCAGTCAGGTAAATGATATTTCTGTCGGAGATATAATACAGATAGCAGGAAATGAATTCAAGGTGACAGGAATAGGGACATCACCTGATTATAATGCTCTTTTCAAGGAGATGTCAGATACTGTAGTTGACAGTAAGGTGTTTGGAACGGTATTCGTTACAGAGGGGGCGTATGATAAGCTCAATGCAACAGGCGAGAGTGTCAAGACTGAGACATATCTGTATGCGTTCAGACTCGAGGGCAAGACCACCTGTGATGACGTGAAGGATGCACTTGAAGACATCAAGGTCGACACAGACAGCATAGATGATGAGTATTTCCAGGAGTATTGGGATAGAACTGGCGCAGCCATAAACGATTTCAAGGATGGCATAAAGGATCTTAAGTCAGGTGCAAATGAGCTTGCAGATGGACTTGGAGAACTCACTGATAACAACAGGAAGCTCAACAATGCGGCACAGGAGCTGTTTGACGCATACCTTGAACAGGCGTCATCATCTCTCTCAGCGTATGGTTTGGATACAGAGCTCACAGAGGATAATTACAATGACGAGATGAAGAAGATCGCCGACAGTCAGGGCGGAGTTTTGGCGATGAGCATTGAAAGTGCCCTGAGTGACATTGACAGCATCAAGGCATTCAAGGACGGTATTAAGGAGTATACCGACGGAGCTGCAGAGGCAAAGGATGGCTCGGATGAGCTTGCGGATGGAGTGGCAGAACTCAAGAAGGAGACGGATTCATTCCTCAAGGATTACGACACAGATCTTGCAAATATTACATCATTTGTGACAAGTGATGATAATCCGAGAACAGGCGGAGCCGCTGATGACCAGCAGATCAATGTACAGGCGGGATATTTCTTCGGTGTGCTGCTCATGTTCCTGTTCACATATGTAATATCAGTATTCGTTGTACATGGAATAGAGAAGGAGAGCAGCGTCATAGGTGCACTTTATGCCCTGGGGGTCAAGAGAAGAGATCTCATGATGCATTATCTGACACTTCCGGTCATAGTCACAACAGTTGCAGGCATAATCGGTTTCCTGATCGGAATAAGCAATGTTGGAATCCCTGTTCAGATGGCAGATGCATATGCGTATTATTCCATCCCTGCTATGGATGTGAAGATTCCGCCGATTCTTATAGTGTACGGTATTGTGATGCCTCCACTGACAGCGATAGTTGTGAACTACTTCGTTATCAGAAAGAAGCTCTCACAGACAGCTCTTTCACTTATAAAGAATGAGGTCAAGCAGCCGAAGGGCAGCAATGTCGATCTCGGAGACATGGGATTTGTCGGAAGATTCAGAGTCAGACAGATGCTCAGAGAGATGAGAACAGGGTTGACCGTTGTGATCGGAATGTTTATAGCCCTCATATGCCTGATGTTAAGCCTTAACACTGCAACTTTCTGTTCAAAGGTCAAGAAGCAGAATGTGGAGGATACCCATTATGAATATATGTATACATACAAATATCCTACAGAGAATCCCCCTGAGGGCGGTGAGGCAGCGTATGCTAAGACTTTGAAGAAAGAGGTATATGGTTACAACTGGGATGTGACAGTTCTTGGACTTTCAAAGAATACTAAGTATTTTGATGTTGACCTTAAGGATGGCAAGAACAGAGTTGCCATATCATCATCATTTGCTGAGAAATATGGTTATGGTGTGGGTGACGAAATCGTGCTCCACGACGAGGAGAATGATATAGATTATGGTTTTACAGTGGACAGTGTGACACAATATACTCCGGCATTTTATGTTTTCATGACTATAGATGATGCAAGGGAGCTGTTCGGAGCTGGAAGTGATGAGTACAATGTAGTATTTTCAGACAAGGATCTGGAGGTTGATCCTGCAAGACTTTACGCAACCACAACAAAGGCCGATATAGAGTCGGCTGCTGGAATATTTGCAGATCAGATGAGAAGTATGGTTATTATGATAGTTATTATCTCGACACTTATATTCGTAGTGGTAATGTATTTGATGATGAAGGTTATGATTGACAGATCAGCATTCTTGATTTCATTGATAAAGGTGTTTGGTTTCAGGACGAAGGAGATCAGAAAGCTATATCTGGATGGCAATTTCTTCATAATCGCAATCGGAGCAGCCATATGCCTGCCACTTGCAAAGCTTATAATGAGTGCAGTGTATCCTTCTCTGGTGTCAAATGTAAACTGCGGCGTCAAGCTGACATTTGCCCCATGGCTCTGGGCTGTGCTTTACGGCGGAATACTTGTCCTGTATTTCATAATCAACAGAGTTCTTGTTGGCAGGCTGAACAAGATCGTGCCGGCTGAGGTGCTGAAGAACAGAGAGTAAGATAAAATCAAATTATGGCAAAATGCAAAAGCGCAGGTGAATGTTACACCTGCGCTTTTGTTTATCTATAAAGCAATATGGAATGAAATATTTAATCGGAATCATTGGTAGATAAATCTGATTTTGCATATCCTCTAGCATAGTAGATAAAAAGTTTTTTGTCTGATTTTGATAATTTGTTATATAAAGATAACAGTTCTTGTTCGTCTTCCGTCAAACTTAAATATGGAACATTTTCTGTAGATTTGTCGGAGAAAAAATCAGACATGGAGATATTTAATCCAGAACAAATCTTTTCTAATGTAGGGATTGTGGGTTGAGTATTCTTCAAGAACATTGAGTTTAAAGAAGAATAAGGAATATCAGCTTCTTTTGCCAATTTGTAGATAGACCAGTTCCTTAATTTCATATATGTTTCTATTTTTTTTAGAATTTCGTTGTTATTCATATATTCTACCTCGCATGATAATTATTTTACAGTTTCATGAAATGAAAGTTAGATATATAAATACGTTATAAAGGTTGAAAATATGACGTATATTCGTTATAATGCTTATAAGTTAAATTTTAACGATGAAGTGAGGAGAGTATATGAATAGGGAAAAAAATAAAACAGTTGTGACAGTGCTAACAATAAATGTTGTAGTTATTATAGTTATAGGGTTGATTGTAGTTGGATACTTCTATAAAAAAAGATATGACATTTCTGAACTATATATGAGGATTACTCCTGAAAAAATAGAAAGAGATATAAAAGACTTCGAAGTAAGTGGCTCATTGATGGGCAACTATAAAGATGTAGATGGATTTGGGGAGGGGCATATAACAGACTATGAGATAACCACAAGTGAAAATCAAATAAAAGTAAATTGTGAATTTTCATATGAAAGCAGTCTGGGAAAACTGTATGTAGATAATATTAGATTTAATTATAAAGTTAAGGGATTATTTAACACAACATATTATTTGGTATGGGCTAATGCAGAATATACATCATCTAAATTTGAATATAATAAGTCTCCATATCTGACACCAAGACAACTTCTGAATTATATCAATCGTCAACAGGGAACGGATTATGCAAATGTTGAAACGGTCATGCTTGTAAGTGCTGGTGAACAAATAGATATGTACAATCCTGATTACGATTTTTATTATTGTGTAGATGAACTTGATGCTTTGGAGTATTATGTTCAATTTTGGCATAATGATCTTACAACAGATTATATTTATGTAACAGTTGACTGGAATGAGAATTCAGAAGATTGGGATGTTGTAGCATCACAGACTTCTACCAAAAAAATTCATTCTGATTTTTTGATGCTTGGTATGACAAAATATATGAGGGCAGATGGATATCTTGATGATTCTCAGATGGATACTGTTTGTGATGTAAACAATCAAATTCTGAGAAATCTTAATGAATAGGGGGATGGGAATGAAAAGTAAAGTAATAATTTTATCTGTGCTGTGTGTGATTACTTTGCCTCTGTTGTATGGATGTACAACTGTAAAACAGGCAAAAGAAGAAACAGAAAATTATGTTGAATCATACAATTCCGGGAGTATAGATTATGAGGCTGCAGTAGATGGATTGTCTGGAATTGAGACGGATAATCAGGAAGTTGAACAATATATAACTCAGAAAAAAGCAGATTTAGCGGATCTAAGAAAGTCAAAGCTCAATTATGATAAAGCAGAGGAATTATATAATTCAGAAAAATATGGTGCGGCAATTCCCTACTATGAAAAAGTATCTGTAAATGATACTAATTACGATGATTCTCAAAATAAGATAAAGGAATCTGAGACAAAATTTATAGAGATGACTGTAGCTGAGGCAGAAATATACGTTAAAGATAAAAAATATCTTAAGGCAATAGATGTATATAAGAGCGCTATGAAAGTGTATGATGATGGGTCACTTAGCGGAAAAATAGAAGATGTGGAAAAAACATATAGGGATTATATGGAGAGTGAAGCTGCATCATATGAGAAAGAAAAGGACTGGTCTGATGCAATAGGTATATATGATGAGTTGGAAAATTATTTTAAGGATGACTCATATAAGGTAAAGAAAGCAGAAACTAAAAATGAATGTATTAACGCTGCAATAGATAAGGCAGAAACTCATACAAAAAATAATGAATATGATACAGCAAAAAAAGTAATTAACGATGCAATAAATATAGTTGGTAAAGATGTAGAGTTATTAGATGAGCTTGAAAGAATTTCTAGTTTTGAGCCTGTGTCGCTCTCTGATTTGGATGAATTTTACAAGGATAGCGACATACATAAGTGGGCTGGAATAGATAAGGATAACACTGGAACTTCTTATTCTTCCGGTATATTACTTAGTGAATCTGGAGGATATATGTTTTCAGACTCGGAAAGCAGCGAAATAGAATATTTACTCGGCGGTAAGTATGACAAGTTGTCAGGTAAGGTTGTATTACATTATGACTGTAAGGATAATGCTGAATCCTCTGCGGCTGGTAAAGTAAAAATATATGGCGACGGTGAGCTGCTATATTCATCGGATGTTGTTAAGAGTGGTGTTCTGCCTCAGAATTTTGATTTGAATATAACTGGTGTTAATAGATTAAAAATCGAATTTATATGGATGTTAACGCCGTATGGTTTTGACATGGGTCAAATAGAGATAGGCGTTGTAACTCCTATAGTTCAGAAGAGCTACATGAGTAAAAAATAATAAAAGAATCAAAAAGAGGGGAGGCATACTAGAAACTTATTTATAATTTGAATAATATACGGCAATCTGCTGAGAAAGAGGCGAAGAGATGATGAAATTAAGAAAAACAATAATAGGATCCTGTGCAGTATTAGGAATTGCATTATTGTGCTCCTGTGGAAATAATGGTAAATCAGGTTCTGGAGTGTTATCTACAGAGGTAATAACTGAGGAGACAACGACAGAGGCGACAACAACAGAAGCAACTACAACAGAGGCAACAACAGAAGTGACAACAGAAGAAACCACAACAGAAGTAACAACCACTGAGGTAACCACAACAGAAGCGTCAAATATAATTACAGATAATGGCTCACCTATGTCGTACAAAGAGGCTGTAAATGCATATGAGAATGAAGGTGAACGATATTTTAAAAAATATTGGATACAGCATGAGGACAGATTGTATTCAATGGATTCTTCACATGTCCTTGATGAGAATGATAATAGTTATATTAAATTTACCGATTCAGATTTCTCCTGCGTAAAGATGTATCCAGGTGATTTGTTGGTGGAATTTGGCGGAGGCTGGAATTATGATATATACCCTATTGAATCGGAGGGATATACAATGCCACAGGAATTTACTGTAGATGCAGATAATGGCTGTATAGAGTTTCGCAGAAAGAATTTGAGCGAAAAAATGGAAGAAAACAATATGCCTTTAAATAAAATCTATGAGATAAATGGAGAAACAGCAAGTAGTATACAGGATTACGTCGAAGTAAATGGTGATTACTATTTATCGTATACAGAACCGACAGGCATATTCTATAAATATTATTCAGATTATGAAAGCAAGGAAGGATCAGCTACGGTATCTGTGAAGTATTATGTATTAGGACAAAAATATTATGCAGAAGCGCAGACTGCTCCAGAGGGATATGGATACTATAAGATTCCAGAAGGTACACCTGCAGGGTTATATTGTGTTCGAACATCTGGATATTCGTTCATAATTGACATTATCGAATAGACACGCACTATTTTTTTACGGGAGAAAATTAAATTATGCAATTACCAATATTGATAATAGGATGCATTTGCTTGTTCATATTGTGTGTTCATTTATTTATGAAAAATGTGGACAAACATTCGGCGCTCGGAGTATGTGAGATAATTTTGATGGTGTGTGTAGGCATTGTCACAATTGTTTGGGGAATTATTCCTGAATTCGTAATGCTGGCTAATAAAGGAGCGGACAAAATAAAAAAGAATCTAATGAATACATCAGGTAGAGTGTGTGATGATAATGGGCATATTGTTGATGTTGATATTAGTGATGAAAGTCAGATAGATGTTCTGTCTGTTGACAATGTGATAAAAACAGATGAATACTATATTGTATATGATGTATCTGTGGATGTAAAAGTTCCTCAGGGATATTTAAGAGGTGTTCCTGTTACTGTTGAGAAAAATATGTTTGGCTCAGATACGATTGTCAAGTGGGATTACAATCTTGATGAAAAAGTATATTATTATGAGACAGTAATCAAGGAACGGCAGGAGAATGCAGATGCAGAAGATGTTTTGGATAATAATGACGAGGCGTTTGGTGATCAACATTATGTTAAATTTGAGTACACGAATGCACCGGCGTATACTGTTGGTGACGTGTTAGATTATATTGGTGTGAAAGGCCCGTATGAGGTTGCAACAGTATGTGTTGCATCTATAACGGACAATTATGATGCTTTGGAATATTATGCATTGTGGAGAGACAAAAACACAAAGGTTCGTCAAAAAGAATGGGTTAGAGCAGTGTATAATAGCGAATTAAAACAGTGGGAGCTATGCGATGGCGAGAAGAAAATAACTTCTTTGGATAGTGGCCTTGCAGAATATGCTTCAGAAAATGATGATACATACAATAATGACTATACAAATGATTATGTAATTGTAGAAAGTGATTCATCACTTAGCTGGGCAGAGATTGAATAGCTCCAAATACATAATTTGAGTTAAAAGTATATAACAATATTATATAAATTAAAAACCGCATCCATGACTAAAGTGGATGCGGTTTTTCTTGCACAACAAGCACAATGTATTGTAAAATCATACTTGGTATGTAAAAAATAAGAAAAACGAAAAGAGAAAGAGCAGATATGGATAAATTACTTAAGATCATTACTGATGTTAATTCATCGGTGAACAATTTTATATGGGGAGTGCCATCCATGATATGTATCGTGGGTGTAGGACTGTGGCTCCTTATACGAAACCGAGGTGTTCAGTTTACAAAGTTCGGTTATGCGTTCAAGCACACATTCGGAAAGATATTCAACAAGAAAGAGACATCGGACGGTGCTATAAGTCCGTTTCAGGCTGTGTGTACTGCGCTGGCGGGAACAGTTGGAACCGGTAATATAGCGGGGGTTGCGGGAGCGATTGCTATAGGAGGCCCTGGCGCCGTGTTCTGGATGTGGATATCAGCACTCCTTGGAATGGGAACAAAGTTTGCTGAGGTTGTACTGGCTGTTTTTTACAGAGAGAAAGATTCAAATGGAGACTGGGTCGGCGGACCAATGTACTATATCAAGAATGGTCTTGGCAAGAATGCATATTTCCTTGCCATAGCATATTCTGTTCTCGGAATACTCACTGTTTTTGGAACTGGAAATGCGACACAGGTAAATACCATAACTACGGCTATAGATTCAGCACTTTTTAATTATAATCTGGCTGACAGGAGCAATACATTTACCATCAATCTTGTGATAGGTATTATTATAGCCATATTGGTTGCACTTATTCTGATAGGGGGAATCAAAAGAATTGGAAGCGTGACAGAGAAGCTGGTCCCTTTCATGGCGGCTATGTACATCATCATGGCGGTGGTCCTTGTGTTTATAAATATCAAGAGCGTTCCAGGCGTATTTGCATCTATATTTGAGGGGGCATTCAATCCGAAGT
>ENA-ORLW01003573-ORLW01003573.1-human-gut-metagenome-genome-assembly--contig:-NODE-3573-length-11552-cov-3.290370_pt1 | contig 11552 bp, 17 predicted proteins | sample MGYA00243017_ERZ508829 | MGnify/ENA primary metagenome ERZ508829 (study PRJEB26277, sample SAMN04329776) | human gut metagenome | biome: human-associated habitat | host: Homo sapiens | place: USA...
CCGCGTCGAACGTCAGACCCCATTTTGCGCAGGCCTCCACAGCATCGTGCAGTTCCTTTCCCGTCCTGCACGTCCACAGAATCAAAGCCGCACCGTTTTCCTGCTCGGACAGAGCCTTGAAGATAACGCCCCAGCGTGGCAGACCGATTTCGGGGTATTTGTTTTCACAAAGCGTCCCGTCAAAATCAATCGCAATTACTTTCTGCATTGTCGCTCCTTTCATTCTGCTTCCCGGATGATCCACACCCGATGTTCACCGTACCCGCTCCATGCCAGCGCATTTTCGTGAGTATCAACCGCAACGTCCAGGTGATAGCCCTGCACGCCTGCGCCCTTGTCTTGCACAATGCGGATGCCCACGCCCTCTATGTACAAAACCGTCCCATAGGGGAGAAGCGTTTGGTCTGCCGCCACCGTCACGTCCGCCTGAATCGGCTGCCCGCTGGCTGTTATGCCGCGTCCCTCCCCGCAAATGTGTTGATACTGCTCCGTGCAGTACGCCGTACACATAAACGTCCCTGCTTCTTCCAGATAAATCTTACCGTCTGCCATCGAATCAAGCCGATCCTGTAAGACAGAAATAGTTTCTTCATCTCGGAGTGCGCGGTCAGACCAGTTCTGAAACCTGCTTGCGTAGATGTCGCGCTCCTGCGTGAGCTGCTGCACTCTGGCGTTCAGCACCGCACCGTTGAATATTGCCAGTCCAAGTGCTGTGCTGCTCAATGCGAGAGAGAGCGTCGGCAGCATAGGCTTTCTCATGATTTCACTTCCTTTTCTCCGAACCATTTCTTTGTTACGGCGATTGGAAACTCTTCAATTTCAGAGGCCCACGCCGCCGTCCCAGCTCCGTATGTTGTTTCCCACACCAGCGGAAACCCGCCGATGCCGTCAAACAGACTTCCCAACTTTGCGCCGTCACCCATGTACGGTTTCATTTTCTGGACGATCCAGAACCATTGCGGAAGTGCGATGCTGTTTCCCAGCGCCTTATACCGCGGGCTGTCTGCCGCCTTGTGCTTTTTCCCTTTGGTGTCCGTCCATTCTCCAATGTCCGTCCATCCGTCCTGGTAGCCTTGCAGACGTTCACATTCCGTCGGCGTAAGGCGGCGAACGATCCAGCTTATCGCCCTTGGCGGCTCCATGTGTTCTATTGCAACCGCCTGTGCATCGTGCATCGTGTCCAGCGTGCCGGACTTTTCTTTTGTGACCGACGCATGGGCTTGTCCGTTTCCGATTCCATAGCTTTCCATGACCTGCGGCCCGGAATGTGATGCTATACTCCGGCAGGTTATGGATGTAGCCGTATCTCCCGTCACAGCCCCGTTGTATAAGTCAACTGCGATTGCGGTATAATCTGTGATCCGGCTTTCGTGATTTCCTGTAATCGTCGGCACTATCTGGCCGTTGCCGTTTCCTCGTGCGTCAAACACTTTCACGACAGCGGACGGCGTATGTGCGCTGGCCGCCAGAGGATGGCACGGGTCGCCCCAGTGCGGGTTGCTCCCGTTTTGCGGACTCGTTAATTGCGTGGTGTCGAACGGCAAGGCATCAAACACAATCGGGTCGTGGCCTTTTGCATTGGCCCTCAATGTTCCCACCACGTCATACGACACATCCATCTTGCCGCCGCCCTGATCGTTCAGAATCGGAACAGGCTGGAAAAGCGTCTGATCTTGAAGCGTCGATAGTGTCCCTGTTTTCTCCGTCTGCACCAGCGCGCCCTTGCCGCCGCCTGCACATCCCCCTCTAATTTTCAGTGTATATGCGTTCCGCCCCCCCTCTGCCACCACTCGATCATTTCCAGCAGGGCGGTTTCCAGCAGTTCTTGCAGCTTCTTTCCACGTCGGGATGCTCTGGTCAGGATGCCCCGGCAGGCTTTCGCGCTCAAATAGTATTTCTCCGGCACGTCCGCCTGCAAAATCCACGACAAGAGCGATACGCTTTCTTCTCTGGGGGACTCCCCAATGTTGAGCGTCGAGCTGTCGCCAAGCAAGGCTCCATCCGGCTCCGGCGATTGCTCCGGCTTTGCTCCATCTGCCCCCCCCTCGGAGGTCTAGGAACAATAGCGTCTGGCTGTTCCACGCGGGCAACTTCTTCCAGCACGACACGGAAGTCCTCTCCGCCGTTGGAACTGAACGCTCCTGGTACATTTTCCCAAATAGCGAAAGTTGGGTACATTCCATTTGTCGCTTTCCTCATTTCCTTGATGATTCGCACGGCTTCAACAAAAAGCCCCGACCGTCCCCCGGCAAGTCCGGCTCTGCGTCCTGCAATGGACAAATCCTGGCACGGACTGCCGAACGTGATGCAATCCACAGGCTCTATCTGGTCGCCGTGAATCTTTGTAATATCGCCAAGGTGGATCATGCCTCTTTCGCCTCCCAGCTCTCTACGATCCATCGAATTGCGGCATGAAGTGCGCGCTTCGGGCAGGCTCTAACCGTTGCCATTTTTGCTACCAGCCGGATTGCCGTGCGCACCTTTTCTCTTTCTGCCTCTGTAATTGGCGTAAAGCGATCATCTGCCATATCTTCCAGCAGTTCGATAGCCTCTGAATACAGCATGAAATCAACCTCCTTTGTTTTATTTTTTCTTGTGTGGGCGGTTTGAGTCGAACCAACTTTTATCTCGGTGTTTTTTGGGGGGGAGATAAACGCCGCCGTCGCCGTCAGCCATAGGCGCGCCCACATATAAGACCGCCGCCTCCCTGGAGATAATCGTAAAGACGGAGAGGCGGCGGGCGGCCTTATCTGCCTTTAACCAGCAGGGGGAAAGGCCTGCCGCCTTTGGCTTGGGCGGGTAGGACAAGGCACTTCTTCGCTTGTGCGGCGGCGCACCCTCTTTCGGCTTCCGTTGCCGTCATGCAGGGTACGACTTGACTAGGAGCAGCATGGTTTTTCACCAGCTTTTGCGTTAGGAGGGACGCTGCCATACGGCACTCTTTCGCCCTGTTGGTGCGCAAATGTTATGGAAAATCGCACCAGCTTCCATGATGCCTATACGCAACCGACGCAGGCGGGGTTCGGCCCCGCTTTCAGCGAATCAGCCGCGGCAACGACCGATCCGCCCTGCGTCACATAAAAGGCCGCCGCACTGACGCGGGGTGTAGCGGCCCTGCAAAATAAGCCAAATGGGGTTACTTATTCTTCGGTCGATAGTGCTTGCACTGTTTGTCGTAGCCACCGCACGGCGCGCACCGCGGGATGGTTATTTTGAACGTATGCTCGCACTGTACTTCTCTTGTTGCACCCCTTTGCGGGGCATCCTTGGTGTATGCGCTTCTTGCCAAACGGTTCTCCTTTTTCGCTTTCTGGATGTAACTTGCGCTCCCCATCGTGGCCGGATGTTCTCGTTCGTCCTGCCAGATTTCCCAGCGTTCCGGCTTGTTATAATTTCTTGTCAGCCGCCAACATGGCCAGATGTACCGATAGTAGATTCCACCTTTACAAACGTCCCATGCTGCAAGTCCGGCAGTTGCTATATATGCAATCTCGGCTTCCGAAAACCCGCTGTTCAAATCTTCCGGCAGGAGCGCAGCATCTCCCGTGATTCTTCTTCCATCCGGCAGATACACAACGTACCTTACCGGGTTTGCATTACCGTTCATCATAGTGGGTGGCGATCATGTCTGCGAAATGCAGGCAGAGAACTTCGGGATAGCGGTCATAGGCTGTTCCGAGTGTGTCCCAGCTTTCCTTGCCGCAGTACGCCCCCATGTGCCAGCGAATCGCAATGATTTCTTTCCCGTTCAGCTTGATAAACCGCTGTGCCATAATCACGCTCTCTTCGCCGTGTCCCAGCAGACCGCGATCCTCATAACCGTACTTGTGGAATGCAGTTTCGTGGTACTTGTTGACCTTGCAAATGTCGTGCAGGAGTGCCGCCACCAGCACGGCGTTCTTGTCGCAGTCCTTAAAGGCGTGGTTGGTTTCGCACAGTTCCATTGCCGCATCCGCCACATTGACGGTGTGGGTTGCCAGGCCGCCGAAACGGTTTGAGTGGTGCTTAATACTTGCCGGGAGATCAAAGAACCCCTGCTTCTCTAAGTCGTAGAGCAGTGCATCCGCACCGGGCCGTTTGTGAAGTCCTGCTTTCAGCCACAGTGCGTCAAACTTTTTCCGCGGCTCCATGTCCTCATACAGCCTTTCGTTTGCCATTGCGCTTTCCCTCCTGTTTCTTCTGCCATTCCTCTAACCGCTTTACGTTTGCTGGGTCAGAGTAGAAAAGTTCTGCCAAGTCAAGCAGGCTGCGGGTCTGGTATTCCGTAACGATGGGCTGGGCTTTTTTTCTTGCCATTGCCGTACCGCCTTTCTTAGAACTTCCCCATGAGCAGATGTGCGAAAAACTCCGTCATATTGTCTGTCTGCACACCGCGCTTGCCGCTGATCTTGTCGAGCCATTCTTCCTTGCAGGCTTCGTCGATCATCTTGTGCATAACATTCTTGAGTTCGGCCAGTTCCTTTTCGTTGCTCGCCACGGTCACAAGCACCCCGGATGCAATTCTTCCGGCCAGCAGGAGCAGACCAGCTCCCGTCCCGTCCAGACCGATCAGCATTTTCCCGGATTCGTCCCGGCTTGCGTTGATTTTTGCAGGTGTTTTCATGTTCGTTCTCCTTTGGTTTCTGTTTTATATTCGGATGTGGAGGCGCGCCCCGGAGTCAGCACCGGGCGGGCGGGTGAATAACTCCCGCCTTGCACTGGCTGCGCCATATCAAAGGGGCGGTTTGGACAGGTTGCCGCCCCGCCCATGCGGGCCGCCCTGACGTGTTCTTTTTGTCCTCGTCTGGTAGGACACCCGGTAAATCCGATAAACCGGGGTGGCCGTCTGCGTCCCCCGCTTCCGGCCACATGGCAGGCGTGTTTCGGGTTGCCCAGCCCGTGCCGGGTGTTATTCCCAGCCATCACCGCCGCCGATAAAGACGGCCATCACCAGCAGGAAGAGCCAAACCAGGGCGACGATGCCCCAGCTAAAAGCCGTAGCGGACACCCAGCAGAGAAACGCTGTTACCGCCAGTGCTATGACGAACAGGATAATGAGCATCACGCACAGAACAATGATCGTCACTTCTTTTTCCTCCCGCTTTTCTTCTTGTGCTGCTGTGTCTGCCGCGCCTTTGTGCGGTCTTTGCACGGTCGGCAGTACAGCGAAACCAACGTATCGCACCGACGATATGCCGCGCCGTCGTGCCTGCGTTTTGAGCAGTTCATTTGTTTCTTCCTTTCCGCCTCGCTACCGCTCGGCTCACAGCTTGCCAGCGAACAGCTTTCAGCGTTTCTTGAAATAAGCGGAACGGCCCCCGATGTCCCAGTTGGAATCGCTGCGCGGACTGTCGAGGTTCAAGTAGAACAGGCCAGCGCCGCCGCCACCGCCCCAGCTGCCGCCCCGATACGGAAGGTATTCGCCCTCCGTCGCGTCCACAGCACAGACCGCCTCGCCCTCACCAGCAAACAAGCCCAGTTCCATAAGCTGGTCGCTCCAACATAACATCCGCACATCTTCCCAGCTCTCAAAGTTGGCGCGTCCATGCTGCGGTTTCTCTGTTGTGAACTTGATGCCGTCCATTGCATCGACGTAAACTTGGTTGCCGTTGCTGTCCACGATGGGCTTCCAGCCGTCGCCGCAGGTTGTCAGGTCGGTTTCCGGCAGGGCCGCGTCGTTGTTCTCCGTCGCCCAGAGTGCGCCGTCCTTGATTCGCAGGCCGCGGATGATCTCACCGACGTTGCCGCACAGGTCATGTACGCCTGTCGGCGTGTGGTCGTGCGTCCAGGTTGCAGGGCCGGAGCCAGTCAGCGTCTTGTTGCTGTCCTTGACGTTCACGCCGCACTCGGTCGGGTCAGCGTGGTACTTGCCGCATCTGGTGTTACCATGCGGCAGAGTGCCATTCTTCCAGCTAAGGCAGGCCAGCAAGCCCCACTCCGCCGCGGTCATGCAGTGCCAGCCCTCGCCCTTGGAGAAGCAGGCATCTGCAAACTTGTCCGCGGTAATGTCGGTGACAGGCTCCATGTAGGGCAGGCTGTACGGTTTGCCGTTAATCATGGTGTTCTGGTAGACCGAAATGTAAATCTCGTCGTATACCTCGCCGCCGATGATGAACGCCGGGTGCGGCTTGTCCTTTCCGCCGCGGAACAGGTCTTTGTCGTTCATGCGGCGGAAGCGGTGCATGATGCTGGGAATGCCTGCGTTGTCGTATATTGCAACAACATCCCACTGTGCGCCGGGGGCTACCTCTTCCGGCTCGGTCAAAGGCTTTACCGAATTTGCTTTCTCGTAGGTTTCGCAACTCTCGCAGTCGTCATTGCATCCCACACATTCCGGCTCTCCAACGCCCTCTTCCGGGTCGCGGCAGCCGTCCCGGAAGATGGTCGGCAGCACATCAAAGCTGATCTTGTGTGCCTCCTTCACATACTTCAAGAACTGCTCTGCCTGTGCCAGAACTGCGGCATCCTCACCCTCGGCTTTCATGCTCATGGGCGGCCAGTTGATCTTTACTTTCGCCATGCTTCTTTTTCCTTTCTTCTATCTTGCGGTGAATTGCTTCTTTCGCCTTTCTTTTTCTGTCGTCCTCCCGTGCGCGCCACACGCCGTAGGAAAGCCCCGCGGCATCCGCCGCCCGAACGTCCAGTGTCAGGGCATCCGGGGGCGGCTTGCGGTAGCCATTCCCACGGGCGGGGCCGGGGATGTTCCTGCGGGCAGAGCAGCAGGGGCAGTATTTGCTTGCCGGGTTTTCAGCTACAAATACTGTGCCGCAGTCGGCGCACTTTTTCAGCACTCCCGTTACTGCCATTTGCCGCGCCTCTCTTCCTGGGCCTTTTTGTATGCAGAGAACCAGCGGTCAAGGGCTTCTTTCTGCCGGACGTACCGACGGTGATTGCGGATCATCGTTACGATAGTGTACGTTACCGTGCAAGCTGCCACGACGACCACTGCCAATGTCGTGAGCTCATTCATTGGCTGCCTCCTTGCCCGCCGGGGTGGGCTGTTCTGCCTCCGGCTCCATAGACTTTGCCAGCTTCATGCCCTGGGCCAGCCCCGCCAGGTAGATTTTGGCCGTCGGGTTCTCCGCCAGCACCTTGGCAATCTCTTCACTCTTCATCTTTTCTTTCTCGCTCATGTTCTTCTCACGCTCCTTGTTGTCCGTCCCTGCTTGTACCAGAAGCAGGGACTTTTTTACAGCCACTTTTCGCCGTTCAGTCTGACCCATCGAATCTTCCCGGTGTCATCCTTGAAAAGCACAACCTCTTCCAACTTGTCAATTTCGGCAAGCTGCTGTTTCATGGTTTCCAGTTCTTCCGGCGAGTTCGGATCAGCTTTTCCGCCGATGTTCCCGCCTTGCTGCTGGATCAACTGCGACAGCGCGTTTGCCCGCTCTTCCTTGCGGCCCTCGAAAAGCACCCGTCGGATGGTTCCGTACAAGTTGTAGATTTCGTAGGCCCGTTTCTGAATGGCGGTCATTCTGGCTGTCAGAAAACCGTTATCCTCAAAGATTGGTTCCATCTTCGGCGGCTCCGGCTTTTCCTTTAATAAGGTTTTCAGCTCCGGCACAAGTTCTGCGACATCCACGCCCAGTGCGGCGGCCAGCTTTGAAACCGTTCCCATCTTCGGGTTCCTGCGCCCGGTTTCCCACTGAGCCACCGCCACCGATGATGTTCCCATCCGTTCCGCAAGTTCTTCCTGCGTCAGCCCTGCGGCCTTTCGCGCGTCCCGGATTCTTTTCCCGATTCCTTTCTGCATCCTCTTCACCTCCCTTTAATGTTGTCCGCCCCTGCCCGCCGTGCTATAATCAGCCCAGGAAAGCGCGTGCTTTGTATGCCTATCTACTGGATCAATACTAAAGGCAAGGGGCTTTCTAGTGCGCAAATCACGGAAGCGCAAACCGCTGTTGATAACTCCGGGCTTGTGACTACCGACTACGACTATGCGCGCAGAAGTGTCCGTGTTACCGTACTCGGCAACTACTCAAAATCAGATTTGCCGGAACTTCCTTATGGCCTTACCTACGATGATTCGTTGAACGGCTGATCCTCTGCGCTCCGCTTGTGCAAGAAGCGGAGCGTTTTGTTTTACCCGAAAACGCCGTTGCACATGGTTTTGTCTTTCCACTCTTCCAGTGCAGAGCATTTGCAATTCTTTTTGACGCAGACAGGAAATTTTTCTTTCATTTCCTGCCACGGCTTCAAGAAACGCTCCGGGTCAACAACCATCTTCTTCCGGCTCTCTTCTCTCGGTGTTTCCTCTTCCGGGAATGTTGCCTTGTCGAAATTCTTTTTCCAGTCATATTCCGACATCACAACGCCGCAGAAATCGCATTTGTAGCTTCCGTCCCATCCGCGCCCGGTATCTTTCGGTGCAAATGCGATCCTCGGCCAGACGATTTCATTTTCTGCACCGCATTTCGGACATGGGATTCTATACCCCCGCACCTTTCTTGCGGCATAGCAGAAGCGCTCTTCCCGGTCATTCTGGTACATTTCTTCCAGAATGTTGTCCCACAGCTCGTCCTTCGCCAGCATCTCCCGTGCTTTTCGCAGCACCTCCTTGAACTCGTCCGGCGTGGGCCTTGATTCCATCCACACGTTTGTCATGTGAAGCTGAATGCCCAGTGCCGCTTTGTGGCCGGAATCGCAGAAAATGCCATAGTAGTTAGATGTTCCGTCCATCCTCTTCACCTCCTTGTGTTGCCCATCTCCTCCCGCCGTGGTACAATAGCCACAGAAAGGAGGTGTAAAAATGAGCCTGTCGTTAACTAAAAAGGCTATCCTTGCCGGATACGCTCATTCCATTTCTCTTAAGGGATTTGAAACAAATCGCCTGTTTCTCGTCACCGCCGCTGGCATCATCAGCGGTATTCCTGTGTTTGATGAAAAAACAGACAATTTGAATGTTACCGTTGCACAGACGCTCAACTCTGCGGCTCTTGAAGCTGTTTCTAAGGCTGATAGCCCCGATGAAGAGCGTTCCGCTGGAAGCGGTGAGTTCATTCTGTTAAGGGATGCTCGGTTTGAAGCCACAACTCCCGTTGTGAACTTCCCCATTCTGACCGTGTTCTACGATCAGATCATTGCCGTGAGCCTTGGTACTGACCCCACCAATCGTTAAGCTCTCGGCCTTTTGCCGTCCTTGTACCGCTAATACAAGGGCGGCAATTTCTTTTGCGCTGCCTGTGATTACAATTTTCATCTTCTCACTCCCTTTCTGTATCCACTGCCAACCTTACACGCCAATTATAATCTCCAATGCCAACGTTGTCAACCCCTTTTCTTCCGGTTTTTGTTGACGTTGGATACTTATAGTGCTATACTTACATCAAAAGGAGGTGAAAAGATGAACACACGCATTAAAGAATTGCGCACCGCTTTGCATTTAACCCTTGAGGGTTTTGGTGATCGCATCGGCGTTACCCGTGCTGCTGTCAGCAAATGGGAAAATGGCGACCGCGGCATTGCTGATAGTATGGTCGTTTCCATCTGCCGGGAGTTCGGGGTAAGCGAGCAGTGGCTCCGCACTGGCGAGGGGGAGATGTTCGAGCAGACACGGGAAACTGTACTGGATCGGCTGGCCGCCGAGTACAGCCTGGACAAAGTGCAGGTCTCGGTGATTGAGAACTTCCTCGATCTGTCCCCGCAGGAGCGCACGCTGTTCCTTACACAGATGCGCAAGGTCTTTGGCGGGCCTGCCGCACAGCCGCCCCGCCGGGTGGATGTGTCCGACGATGTGGCCGCTGCCGTTGCCAACGTGCAGGACGAGGTAGCCCGGTACAACGCCGAGCAGGCCGACGAGGCCGCCAGTGGGGGAAAAGAATCTTCTTCCACAGGTTAGTGCTTGACCGTGCCGCTGCTGAATGGCGCAGGAAGCACCAGTAAAATTCAGCACACAAAAAGAAAAAGCCCACCGGGGGACAAGGCCCGGTAGGCTTTTTCGTGTATGGCAAATAAAAACGCCCCCATCTTCTCCGCAGAAAAGACAGGGCGTTTTGGAACGAGTTGAACCTAAACGTGCAACTCTACTTATATAAATGGCTCCCAGATATGATATTTCGGAAATGAATTTAACTTTTTGACTGTTGAAAGTGTGGAAAGATTTATTTTTCCCAGAACTTGCAACGGCTTGCAACAAACTTAAAACTACTTGAAAGGTGGTATTTATGCCTCGCAAAAAGAAACTTCAAGAGGTGGGCGGCCTGCGGCTGGTGGCGTACTATCGCTACTCCAACGGCGGCCAGCAGACCGAGCAGAGCATTGAGGGTCAGCGCCGGGACTGTGAGGCCTACGCCAAAGCCCACGGCTACAAGATCGTCCATGAGTATATCGACCGCCACATTTCCGGCAAGAGCGACAGCCGCCCGGCGTTCCAACAGATGATCTCCGACAGCGACAGCCACCTCTTCGACGCTGTGATCTGCTGGAAAACAGACCGCCTTGCCCGCAGCCGCTATGACTCCATCATCTACAAGACCCGCTTGCGGAAGAACGGGGTCAAGATTCTGTATGCCGCCGAGACGGTGGTAGACGGCCCAGAGGGTATTATCATTGAGGGTTTGATGGAATCTCTGGCCGAGTATTACTCCGCCGAACTGGCGCAGAAACTCCGCCGCGGCCAGCGGGAAAGCGCGCTCAAGTGCATTGCCCTGGGCGGCAACCGCAGCTTTGGCTACGACATCGGGCCGGACAAGCACTACTGCATCAACGAGAAGCAGGCCCCCGCCGTGCGGTACATCTTTGAGCAGTACGCCGCCGGGGCTACCGCCGCCGACATCGTGCGAGAACTGACCGCCCGCGGCTACCGCACCAGCCGTGGCAATCCGTTCAATAAGAACTCTATCTGCCGGATCATCACCAACGAGATGTATCTTGGTGTGTACAAGTACGCCGACATCCGCATTGAGGGGGGAGTGCCTGCCATGATCGACCGGGAGCTGTTCAACCGCTGCCAGACCCAGCTTGCCTTTAATCGCGCCCACGGCGGCGGCAAGGGTGCGCCGCGGGCTGACTATGTGCTGGTTGGTAAACTGGACTGCGGCCTGTGCGGCCATGCCATGAAAGGAGCCAGCGCCACGGGCCACACCGGGAGTAAGCACTACTACTACACCTGCAACCAGCACGTCGAGAAGAAGTGTCCCAAGACCTCCATTGAAAAGAACTACCTGGAACAGATCATCGTGGACGGCGTTGCAAAGTACGTCCTTACCCCGGAGAAGATTTCGCAGATCGTGGATTGCATGATGGAATTGCAGGCCAAAGAACAGGAGCCGAAAGGCAACCCGGAAAAGGACGCTCTGGAAGCAGAGCTGGCCGAGTGCCGCCGCAAGCAGAACAATATCCTTGAGGCCATCGAAGAGGGCGGCAGCGCCCGCCTTGCGGCCCGCCTGCGCGCTCTCGAAGAGCAGGAAGCCCAGCTCACCTTTGCCCTGGGTGAGATCAACAACGCCCCCACGCCGCCCCAGTTCAGCCGGGAAGCGCTCACGTTCATGTTCGAGCAGTTCCGCCGGGAAGAGAACGAGGTGGACGAAGAGTACCGCCGCCGCATCCTGGATACGTTCGTTTCGTACATCCTG
>ENA-ORLW01003578-ORLW01003578.1-human-gut-metagenome-genome-assembly--contig:-NODE-3578-length-11522-cov-2.628135_pt1 | contig 11522 bp, 10 predicted proteins | sample MGYA00243017_ERZ508829 | MGnify/ENA primary metagenome ERZ508829 (study PRJEB26277, sample SAMN04329776) | human gut metagenome | biome: human-associated habitat | host: Homo sapiens | place: USA...
CAAACGAGCCGACGTCCTCAGGCGCGGATAAAAGCAGCATCGTTGCCAGCCAGGCCGGAACAGCCTGATTGTAAACCCAGAACAGACAGGTCGTGTTGGACGAAAACTGGTAGCATTGCGCCCACCACTCGATCTGGTGCCGCCAGGCTTCCGGGTTGTAGCGCGCCATCAGCATATCCATGCCCGAAAAGAGCACGAAGACGACGAGCGACAAGCAGACTTTGCAGAGCGCCTGCACCTGCACGACGGCAAGCAGCAGCAGGAGGGTCAGCGCCAGAAACCAGGCCGTCTGCACAAACAGCGCCGCGTTCGCCGCAGGCCACAGCCACGACGCGCCCATCAGCGCGGAAAGCAGCTTGCCGACCAGCGCGGGCAGAATCCAGAAACCGACGTAGTAATCCAGCGCGTAGGGCGTGCCGTCAAAATACACCGGCCAGCTGTGGTTGAGCAGGTCGTGAAAGATGGCGTTGCGTCCGTAGTGGTCTTCGTTTTGATAAAAATATCCGCCGATGCCGGAGAAAAATGTCCACGCCAGCGCGCAGAGCACAACGGCCAGCACCGCAGCAGGCGGCAGGGCGAAATCGTCCTCCGCGCGGCCGAAAAGATCAACCTGTTTCCGTTTGCAGCTGTACAGGATGAACGCGGCGGCAATCGCCAGCACGCAGGGAACCGAGACGGGCAGACGCACCCACGTCAGCAGAAACGCGGCGGCGGGCAGAAGCAGCGTCGCCAGCGCCGCACAGCGCAGAGCGCGGCGGGAAAAGTGTATCATCATGATAAATCCTTTTGAAACGATAAAATATCGCATTTATTATAGCGCATTGCGCCGCAGTTGGCAAGAATAGAAGAAAAAAGCGAAAACGGGCGAATCTGCGCGGCTGTTTTTCCGTCTAATGGGTGAACGGCAGAAGAAAGGAGGAAGCGGGATGAACCGACGGGCATTTGGCGAACGGGTCACGGCTATGCAGGGCAGTTTGTACCGCGTCGCGGCCAGCTATCTGCGCGGGGAGAGCGACAGGCTCGACGCGGTGGCGGAGGCGATTGCCAAGGCGTGGGAAAAGCGGCAGACCCTTCTGGATGAAGCTCTGTTCGCCACGTGGATGACGCGGATTCTGATCCGGGTCTGCGTGGATATGCAGCGCAGACAAAAGCGGCTGATTCCGACCGACGACGTGGCGGAAAAACCGGCGGAGGATGAGAAAGTTACGGCGCTGCGCGAGGCGATTGACAGCCTGCCGCAGAAGGCGCGCACGATGATCGTACTCCATTACATGGAGGGTTACGACGTGCGCGAAATCGCAAAGATGATGGGCACGACGAAGGGCGCGGTCTGCGCAGGACTTTCGCGTGCAAGGGACAAATTGCGCGCCTATCTGGAGGAGGATGAACGATGAAGAAAGCGGAATGGCAGGCGGTCTACGCGCCGCGCGGCGATGCGCTGGAAAGGCGGGTTCGCCAGACGCTCGACGGGCTGGAAGAAAAAAACAGGTACGCGTATCCCAAACGGGGCGCTTTCATCGCGGCGGCGCTGGTTTTGGCGCTCATTGCGGCGGCCGCCGTGGCGGCCGGGCTGACGCGCTCGGCCCGATACGACGCCAAGCGGCTGGCGTATCAGGCGCTGGAGGAAAAATACGGCTTTACGACGGATATGGAGAGCTTTTTCACCTGCACGGCGGAGGAGAAGGATGGGCAGACCGTCGTCACCTATCGCGCCAACAAAGATGTGGGTGATTTTGCGTGGAAGCTGGGCGATTACACCGTTACGATTCGGAACGGTCAGGCTGAGGCGAGTTGGTCAAACGACGGCGAAGCGGTCGGCGATGATTTTTCCTCCGATGTGTGGAATACGGCGCTTCTGGCGCGCGGCATCGCGCGGCGCAAAGCAGGGGAGGAATGGTATGAAATCACGGGCACACTGCTTAAAACGGGAACGGATTTGAGCGATGCGGAAGAAGAAACCGCGCTCGTGCCGGACGGCTTGGACGGCGCGCGGCTGGCGGACGAAAGCGAATCGGATGTGCTCAAGGCCCGGAAAGAGGTTCTGGGAAAATACGGCCTGACGGAAGAAAACCTTGCGCTGTTTGACGCGTGGAAGCTGATGGAGAACGGAAAGACGCAGATCATATTTGTGCCGAACATCTCGGCGGAGGACGATGGGATATTGCTTGAAATCGACGACGAGACGGCCGCCGACAGGGCGTTTTCCAGACACAGCGAACGCATGGGACGCTATATGGTGGAATTTGGCGAGAACGGCGCGGTGCAGTCGGTTATCTGGACACACGACGGCGAAGAACTGCCGGATGTGACGGAAGCGACGTGGGGCCGGGCGAACGTCTACGACGCGAAATGCCTGACCGAGCTGGAAAAGCTGCTGGCGGATTTGCAGACCCTTCGGGGCGAATATCCCGACGACGGGTGGACGCGCACGCCGGAGGGCGACGCGGCGCTTGACGCGAGACGAGTTGCGGCAGGATTTAGCGCGGCACGTTACAACCACGTTCTCCCCGAACCCGGCATGCTGACCGAACAGGACGCGCTCGCGCTGGCGCGGCAGGTGTTGGAGAGCGACGGCGGGCTATCGGCGGATGTGCTCAATGATCCGGAAAGCGAGATGTACGCGGTCTGCACGCAGGAGGACGGAAAGACGGTTTGGACGGTGTGGCACCACAACGCCGTGGGCATCTGCGCCGTCGCCATCGACGCGGCGGATGGAACGATTCTCGACATGATCATCGATACGGGCATGGCCGGAAACGGCTGAGCCTGTGGGGGCGAAGGCCCCCTTCTTTTTTGCCTGCCGCAATCATACCCTCGACGGGGTGATGGGCGTGAACGGGATTTTCTGCATCATGATGCTTCTGGGTCTGCTTTACGCGGCGGCGACGGGGCGGGCGGATGCGGCTCAGCGCGCGCTGCTTTCCGGCGGCGGAGAAGCGGTCGTGCTGCTGCTGAATCTGGCGGGCGCGTATGCGTTTTTCGGCGGACTGCTGGGGGTTCTGCGGGCGTGCGGCGCGGCGGACGCGTTGGCGCGGGCGATGGAGAAACCGCTTTCGCGCCTGTTTCGTTTTGCGCCGGGGGAGGAGGAAGCGCTGAGCGATATCAGCCTGAATTTATCGGCCAACATGCTGGGTCTGGGCGGCGCGGCGACGCCGGCAGGCATATCGGCGATGAAGACCATGGCGCGCGCCAATCCGGACGGGCGGGCGAGCAACGCGATGATCCTTTTTCTGGTGGTGAATACGTCGAGTGTCCAGCTTCTGCCGACGACGATGATCGCGCTGCGCGCGCAGGCCGGAGCGGCCAATCCGGCGGATATCGTGCTGTCCACGCTGCTGGCGACGGCGGCTTCAACCGTGTGCGGCGTGGGAATCTGCCGTCTTCTGGCAGGGGGGAGCGCATGAGCGCGCTGTTTCTGCCGGCGCTCTGCATCGCGGTGATTCTGGCGGGGCTGTTGGCGCGGACGAACGTCTATGACGCATTTGTGCGCGGCGCAGAGGAGGGGCTGGCGACGCTGATACAGATTGCGCCGTGTCTGTGTGCGATTCTTTCCGCGACGGCGCTTTGGCGCGAAACGGGGCTGCTGACTGCGTTGACGGACGGACTGAAACCTGTGTTTGCGGCGCTGCGTCTGCCGGGCGAGGCGGCTTCCGTCGTGCTGCTTCGTCCGCTTTCCGGTTCGGCGGCGCTGGCGGCGGTGAACGACGTAATTCGCCAATGCGGCGTGGACAGCCGGGCGGCGCGGCTGGCGTGCGTCATCAGCGGGGCGAGCGAGACCGTGTTTTTTACCGCGTCGCTCTATCTGGGCGCGGCGGACGTCAAACGTGCGCGTCATGCCGTTCCCGCGGCGCTGCTGGCCTATACGGCAGGGGTGCTGGCGGCGGCGCGGCTGGTCTGAAACAGGAGGTAAAAAGCGGTTGAAACCGTGTCGGCGCTTGACAGAAATCGTCGAATCGAATACAATAATCCAAAGTGGTTTTATATGCTTTTGACATCGCGATGCGGGCTTTCCGCTTGTGAAGGGAGGAAGGGGCCTTTCGGCCCTGAATATCAACATGGATAATCGCTCAAGAGGGTTCCGCGCGGCCGCCGCTGTGGTGATGCTGGTTTTTCTGCTCGCCGTTTCGGCTTTCGCTCTGGCAGAGGCAGACCCCATCCGCGTCTCCTCGCTCAGCGAGCCGCAGTCTGTCATTTCCGAACAGGATGTTTCCATCACCATCAAGGTCTATAACAGCAGCCAGACGGATATGACCGAGCAGATTGCGCTCTATGATCCCAACGGCGATCTGGTGAGCACCTATAACGGCCTGCAGGGCGAACAGAGCGTGACCTATACCGGCACGTGGCACGTGACGCAGGACCAGATTCAGGAAGGCAAAATCAAGTATTACATTCAGTATAACTTCGATTCCGGAAACGGTTCGGATAAGGTTGTCCGCGCCGTGCCGGTGACCATCCAGACCGAGGCTGCAGCGCCGCAGCTGACGGCGGCTTATACCGTCACGCCGACCAGCGCGCGCAAGGGGCAGAAAGTCAGCGTGGAGTATACCCTTTCCAACACGGGCAACATCGAGCTGCGCAGCATCGTCGTCAGCAACGAGGGCATCAGCGATAAGAAGCTGACCGCCCCTTCGCTGTCCGTCGGCGAAAAGGTGACGCTTCAGGACAGTTTTACCATGGGCGACAGCGAGCTGACCAGCCAGCCGACCGTGACCTATCAGGCCAGCGGCGACAGCAAGACCTACACCATTTCCGATCTGGCGCGCAAGACGATCACCCTGGCGCAGGACGGGCTGGAGGCCGAGCTGACGACCGACGCGGGCGATAACGTTTATCCCGGCGAGAAAATTCACCTGACGCTGACGCTCAAAAATACGGGCAGCAACGGCTACACCGGCCTGACCGCCACGCTGGCGGACGGCACGGTGCTGGCTTCCGACGTGGAGCTGGCAGCGGGCGCGACGTTTGAGCAGACGGTCGAATGGGCGCCCGTGCAGAGCGGCGCGATTGCCGCCGAAGTTGTCGGCACGAGCGACACGGGCGAAGCCGTTTCCGTCGCGTCGCCCGAATTGAACATCGCCACGCAGGACGCGAGCCAGGCGTTGGTGCTCGACGTGACCGCGCAGGCGCAGACCACCACCATTTACAGCGAACCCGCGGTCGTCCGCTTCGCCGTGCAGGTGAAAAACATCGGCCAGACGGACGCGGCGACCCTGACCGTCAAAGAAGCGGGTACGACGGTTGCGACCATTCCCTCCCTGCCTTCCGGCGAAAGCCGGACGCTCGTGTTCGATCTGGAAACGAGCATCGCGGGTCAGATTCAGTTTGAGGTATCCGGCAAGGATGCGGCGGGCAACGATAAGGCGTATGATTCCAACATCATCTTCCTGACCTACGTGGAGCCGACGCCGGAACCGACGGCTACGCCCGCGCCGACTGCCGTGCCGCCCACGCCGACGCCGGAACCGACGGCCACGCCCGTGCCGACCATCGGTGATATCATCGCGCAGCATGTGAACCCCGTCGTGCTTTACACGATTGCGGGCGTGCTGGCTGCGGTTATCGTTGCGCTGGTTGCCGTCAGCAGCGTCAGCGGCGCGAAACGCAAGAAGCGCATGGAGCGGGCAATCGATACCATCGAGCTTTCCCCGGACGTGCGCGATTCCTTCGGCAAGCGCCGCCGCCGCGCGCAGAACGTGAGCGCGAAGGCCGGCAAGACCCCCGAAAAGGAAGCCGAGCAGAAACCGGATGAGAAGCCGGACGACGGGCAAATTGTGCCTACGCCCGAATTTGAGCCGGATGAATTTGTCGCGTCCACCGCGGTCAAGAATGCGCCGCATAAGACGGAGGAGGGCGAAAACCACCGCCGCCGCACGCCGCAGAACGTGCCGACGGATAAGACGCTTCGCGTCGCGCCCGTCGAGGAGCGCCCGGAGTTCACGCCGCAAGGCAAGGTGGATGATTCCAAAACCCGCATTTTCGGCAAGCTCGACATGGAAAACGCCGTGAAGGAAGAACAGAAAAAAGCTGAGGAAGCGCCTAAGGCCGAAACCGCGCCCGAAGCGGGGCAGGAAACCATCCGCCTGAGCGGCGAGGATGTGCAGAAGCTCAAAGCGCAGGTTCGCGAGGATCACTTCGGCGTGAAGGGCAAAAAGCGCGACGAAATCAAGCCGATGAAGAAAGGCCTCTTCGGCTTTGGCAAAAAGAACGATGACGACGATTTCCTGATCGATTCCGACGACGACGGGGATGACGACGACGACCTGTTCGAGTAAATCCGTGCGAGCCTCTTTCCTGCGGGAGAGAGGCTTGTTTTATCGGGAGATTGCGTAGACAATGGAAAAAAAGCGTGTTATAATTAGTCGTGATTTTTTCGGAAAGGAGCAGGCATGTTCGAGGGATTTTCACAGGAGGCGCTCGACTTCCTGAACGATATTCGGTTTAATAACAATCAGACGTTTTACGAGGCCAATAAGGCGCGTTACGAACGGTATGTCAAGCAGCCGATGCGCGAATTGAGCGACGAGCTTGCGCCCGTCGTGCAGCTCATCGATCCCAAGCTGGACACGAGACCGGGACGCACGATGTCGCGCATTCGTCGAGATACGCGCTATACGAAGGATAAATCCCCGTTTCGGGATCACGCGTGGCTGGGATGGCGCTATCCGGGCGAAGGGCGCGGCGAGGGTTTCCACATGTATTGGGGCTTTGGGCCGGACTGGCTCGGCTGGGGCTGCGGCTGCTATTACACAGATAAGCCGCTGATGGACGCGCTTCGTCTGCACATTCGCCGTGAATCGGACGACGTGCGCCGCTGCCTGAAAGCGCTGGACGGGCGCTTTGAGCCATATGGCGAAGATTACAAGAAGCTGGCCGTGCCGGACGATGTGCCGGAGGACTTACGGTTCCTGTACGTCAAAAAATACTTCGGCTTTGAGCGCAACGGCACGCAGGCAGATTGGGCGCTGCTGCACACGCGCGGCATGGCGGACGTGATCGCCGCCGACCTGTCGCGGATGGCTCCGCTTCACCAGCTGATGCGCCAGATGCGCGCCCAGGCGGAACAGGCCGCACAGGAAGCGGTGCGCGAGCGGGAAGCGAAGGCGCGCGCAGACGCGCAGGCAGATGCTGCGATGCCCGCAATGCTGGTTGTTCGTTCCGCAGACGAGTTTGAGTTTTAAGGGGGGACGTTGGGGCGCTGCCCCAAGCTCGGAAAACGCACATAGGAGCGCAAGCGCTCCTTGCGATTTCCCCCATGCGTTTTCCCGCACAGCGGGCGCATGGTTCAATCCCCGGCAGGAGACCGTGTTCCCTGTGCCTTCCGTATATGGATTGCTTTGCAATCCATAAGAAAAAAGAATTTCATTTTTTCTTATATTGGGTGATTGGAATCAAACGGAGATTGTATTGATTGCGCAGCAATCAATAGGAGGGAAATCCAAGAACCTCAGGTTCTTGGTAGGGTTTGGGGCGAAGCCCCAAAAAAGGAGAAACTTATGAATCTTTTCATCGAGTCGCTGAAAGCTTTGCTTTTCGGCATCGTGGAGGGCATCACCGAATGGCTGCCCATTAGCTCCACGGGACATATGATTCTGCTGGATGAGTTCATCCAGCTGCAAATGTCCGACGCGTTCAAATCGATGTTCGAGGTGGTCATCCAGCTCGGCGCGATTCTGGCGGTCGTCGTGCTGTATTTCCCCAAACTCTGGCCGTTCAAAAAGCCGGAGAAGGGCGAAGGGTTTGTCGGTCTGTTTAAAATGGAGACCGTCATGCTCTGGGTTAAGGTCGTCGTGGCGATTCTGCCCAGCGCGATCGTCGGCATTCCGTTTGACGATTGGATGGACGCGCACCTGCATAATGCGCCCGTCGTCGCCGCCATGCTGGTGATCTACGGCGTGGCGTTCATTCTCGTTGAGAAACACCAGAATACGCGCCGCCGCGCCCGCATTCAAAACGTTGAATTGATCGATATGCGCATGGCGCTGATGATCGGCCTGTTCCAGGTGCTTTCGCTCGTTCCCGGCACGAGCCGCTCCGGCGCGACGATTCTGGGCGGCATTCTGATGGGCTGCTCCCGCGCGGCGGCCTCCGAGTTCAGCTTCTTCCTTGCCATTCCGACGATGGCGGGCGCAAGCCTGATTAAAGTGCTCAAATTCGGCCTGTCTTTCACGTCGGAGGAGCTGCTGATTCTGGGCATCGGCTGTGTCAGCGCGTTTATTGTCTCCATTATCGCCATCAAGACGTTCATCGGCTACATCAAGCAGCATAGCTTTACCGCGTTCGGCTGGTATCGGATCATCCTCGGCGCGTTGGTGGCGGTGTACTTTTTGCTGAAATAAGGAGGGACAACATGAGAAAGGCGCTTTTGGGTCTGTTGCCCGTCATGTTGATAATGCTTGCTTTTCCTGCGCTTGCCGAGCCGTATACTTTTTCCAACGGCGCGCAATGGGGAATGAGCAAAGCGGAAATCGCTGAGATTGAAAAAGCGGAACCCGATGATGATGAACCCGGCCGCGAGCATGTTCAAGGTGTAATGTACTGTGATCAAACTGTAAGCAAGTATACTGCGGATCGAGAATATATACTTGCAGACGATGAATTGTTTTCAGTTTGGTATGGAAATTTTTCTTCCAATGAAGATAAGGATCTGAAGTATTTACAGGGCGCATTGACGTCATTGTATGGAGAAGCGGCCGCTTTGCCGCCTGAAAACGTTGTGAAGTTTATAGCGGATGTGACAGATAGCGATTGGCCTGAAGAAGTAACATTCAGCAGCCAATCCAGCAGCCAGTGGACGGTTGGCGACGATACAAGTATTTGGCTTTTTAACGTGACTTCGGATTCTGATGAAAATGATATTTTTTTGTTCTATATAGATGCCAATTTCGATGAGAGCCAGATTGGCATTTACGACACGACGGGGTTATAAAAAGGGGAAAGCATATGAAACACTGCATTATTGCGAAATTCAATGAATCCGTGGTCGATAAGCCTGCCGCGATTGAAAGCGTAAAGGCGCTGTTCGCGAGCGCCGCGCCCATCGAAGGGGTGAACGGCATCGTGATTCACGAAAACTGCGTTGAGCGCGACAACCGCTATGACCTGATGATTGTCGTGGAGATGGAGAAGGCCGCCCTGCCGAATTGGGACGCTTCCGAAATCCATCATCGGTGGAAGAATCAGTTTGGCGGTATGCTTGAGAAAAAAGCGATTTTTGATTACGAGGATTGAGCCTATATAAAAATCCGGCAGATTGCGGTCTGCCGGATTTTTGTATGCGATTTAAATTGAAAGCGGATTACCCCCAGAAGTAAGGCGGAATGATCCGCATGACTCGAATCAGCGCCAGCGCGCACAAGTGCAGGGGATATGCCGCATAGAAGAAAAACGTCAGCGCTTTGCCGCGCGGACCGGGTCTGCCGTTGTAGAGCGCAATCGGGATGACCGAGAGCGCCGCACAGAGGGAAACGGCCACCCATGTGCGCGCCACGCCGGAGAGCAGCAGGGTAAAAGCATATAAAAGCGTCAGCAGCACGGTGAAGAGGGCCTGACGCTTTTTACTGTCGCCCGCATAGGCATAAGCCAGACACAGCGCCACGCCCAGCCAGCCATAGCTCACCTGTGCCGCCATCGCCAGCAGCATCAGCGCTAAAACGGCCAGCGCGCACGGCAGGGGGCGGGCGGCAAGCGCCTTGGCTGCGTACAGCGCCATCAGCCCCAGAAGCAGCGCGAAGACGACGTTCTGTTCCATTGCGCTTGAAATTTGACCGAAAATCAGCAGATCAAACGGAATCTCCGAAACGCAGGCCAGAAGCAGCAGCCGACGCGCATAGGCGCGGAGATCCCGCGTGTGGCGAAAGCCCTGCACAAGCAGGAAGCAGTAAAGCGGAAACGCCGGCCGTCCGATGCAGCGAAACGCGCCGATGGACGGGAACAGCGCCAGCCCGGCGTGATCGACGCACATGCAGATCAGCGCAATCAGGCGCAAAGCAAACGAGGACAGAGCGCGTCCCCTCCTTCTTTCACATTCGGAATGGTTCGGAAATATGATACAACGGCATGCGTTTTCTTGTCAATGTTCGGAAACACAACCGAACAAAAACGAAAAACTGAGCCAATCAACCCGAAAAGTCCGGAAATGAGATTGCAAACACGAACATTTAATGATATAATGCGAATGCTGTTTTGATTTTAAACCGAGCTTTTGAAAACGCGCAAGGAGGAACAATCATCATGAGCCGAGTCAGAAGAATTTATGCCGAAAAGCGCCCCGGTTATGACGTGGCCGCCCGTCAGCTCTGCCAGGAGCTTCGCGAGGCTCTGGGGACGGACGCGATCGCCCGCGTGCGTCTTTTCCAGCGTTACGACGTCGAAGGGCTTTCCGACGCGGCGTCTGAAAGCGCGCGCGGCATTATCTTCTCCGAACCCAATGCCGACGTGCTCTATGATGAAAACCTGCCTCAGATGGACGCACATCTGCTCGCAGTGGAATATCTGCCCGGCCAGTATGACCAGCGCGCGGACAGCGCCGCCCAGTGTTTGCAGCTGCTCAGCCCCGATCAGGCGAGGCCGAAGGTCGTCTGCGCGAAGGTCTACGCCATCGAGGGCGAAGGTGTGACCCGCGAGATGATGGACGCGATTGCGCACCATGTCATCAACCCGGTGGAGGCGCGCCGCGCGAGCATGGAAAAGCCGGAAACGCTGGAAATGCAGGCCGACGCGCCTGCCGACGTGGCGATTGTCGAAGGCTTCACGCGGATGGACGACAAAGTGCTCTCCGATATGGTCGCGCGCATGGGCATGGCGATGAGCGCGGAAGATCTCTGCTTCTGCCGCGACTATTTCCGCGATACCGAGAAACGCGACCCCAGCGTGACGGAACTTCGCGCCATCGATACCTACTGGTCGGATCATTGCCGCCATACGACGTTCCTCACCGCGATCGACGACATTGCGTTCGACGACGGCAGATTCGCCGCGCCGGTTAAGGCGGCTTACGAGCTGTATATCGACACGCGCAGGGACGTTTACGGCGCGCGCCAAAAGGATATCTCGCTGATGGACATGGCCACGCTCGGCGCGAAGGCGCTGCGCAAGCTGGGAAAGCTCGACGACCTCGACGCGTCCGACGAGATCAACGCCTGCTCCATCGTCGTCACCGCGAACGTGGACGGCAGGGACGAACCGTGGCTCATCATGTTCAAAAATGAAACGCACAACCACCCGACGGAAATCGAGGGATTCGGCGGTGCGGCAACCTGTCTGGGCGGCGCGATCCGCGATCCGCTTTCCGGCCGCAGCTATGTCTATCAGGCCATGCGCGTGACCGGTGCGGGCGACCCGCTGGTTCCGGTCAGTGAGACCATCCCCGGAAAGCTGCCCCAGCGCAAGCTGGTCACCACCGCAGCCGCCGGTTACTCCTCCTACGGCAACCAGATCGGTCTGGCTACCGGTCAGGTGGACGAGATCTATCACCCCGGCTATGTGGCAAAGCGCATGGAGATCGGTGCCGTTGTAGGCGC
>ENA-ORLW01003594-ORLW01003594.1-human-gut-metagenome-genome-assembly--contig:-NODE-3594-length-11482-cov-4.295046_pt1 | contig 11482 bp, 9 predicted proteins | sample MGYA00243017_ERZ508829 | MGnify/ENA primary metagenome ERZ508829 (study PRJEB26277, sample SAMN04329776) | human gut metagenome | biome: human-associated habitat | host: Homo sapiens | place: USA...
TTTGTTGCTCCGGAACAGATGTGTCTGCCAAAGTCCTTGCGATGTACGCAGACACTAGAACTCCGTCAATGGAACCCTAGGGGCTTGCCCCTAGGTTAAGTCAGTGTTTACTCGGATGAGATTTTTGCAGATAACTGCTATCAGGGACTGACATGTCCGTGTTACCTTGATATTAAAGGTGCAAAGTCACATGCGATTGTTGCGACAGGACTGGGAAAATCATTTGGCTTTACAGGAGTAAACCATGCAAACATCATAATCGCAGATGATGAGCTTCGCGCGCGCTTTACGGACAGGCGGACTCGTGACCACTATGGAAGTCTCGATCCGTGTGTGTATGAGTGTGTACTTTCTGCTTATACCAAAGATGGCAAAGCATGGGTCGATGCGTCAAATGCGTATGTCTGGGAAAATATGTGTGTGCTTCGCGACTATTTTGCAAAGCACCTGCCAAAATCAAGAGTGTGCGGCGGCGAAGGCGCCTATATCTTGTGGATCGACTGGTCAGCATATTTTTCAAGTGGTGAAGAATTAAACGAATTTCTAGTTAAAAAAGCACATGTGTGTCTAGGTGAGGGAAGTGATTACGACAGTCCATTGTTTACGCGCGTGTGCATGGCAACACCAAGAAAATGCCTGATCAAGACACTCGAATCAGTAGGAGAGGCTTTTTCCAAATTTGGAAAAGAAAAATAGGCATAATAGGAAAATAAGAATTTATACACAAAAGAAACAATATAAGCAAAATAAGCCATTAAAAATGAAAAACATGACGTTTAATCATTATTTTAATAATATTGATTGACATTTAACCCTATTTTCATGATTTTGAGGCTTAAAAATCAAAGAAAAAAGTTTGGCGGAATCGCATAGAGTGCTGTGCGGTTCCGCCTTTTTTGTGTCGAAATGGCGGTTATGCAGTACAGTTGTTTGTGCTATAATTATACTAAAGAAGATGAAAAGAAAGCGAAAAGATATAAGAATAGTATTAAGAAAAATCGGAAAAAAGAGAGGTATTGTGTATGAAGAAGAGAAGTTTGAATAAAATAAAGCAAATGGTGTCGATTGGTATGTCATGCATTATGGCAGGTTCTACATGCAATCTTCCGATGATGCTGCATGCAGAAGAGGTTCAGACAGAGAACATGAAGCCAACTTATATGGTTACTTCATTTGATGAGTTGAACGAAGAGATTGCGTATCAAGCGCTGTCAATCGGTGCAGAAGAAAGCGAAATCAACTTTCCTGATACATTAAAGGTAAAAGTGATTCGTCAGGTTGAAGAAGAACCAAGTACAGAAGCAGATGAAGAGGAATCGAGTACAGAAGCAGTTGAAGAGGAAGCTAGTACAGAAGCGGAGGAGGAAACGGCTTCAAAAGCTCTGGAATCTCAGACAGAGGCAGAATCCCAGACTGAATCAGAATCAGAGGTGGAATCAGGGACCGAGACGGAAGTTAAGCCGCAGACGGAAGTTGAGTCACAGACTGAGATAGAATCAGAGTTACGGACAGAAGTTGAGTTACTGACAGAAGTAGAAAACGAAACTTTGGAAAGTGAGTCTGAAACGGAAGTACCAATGACAGAAACAGAGGTACCTGAGACAACAGCGGCATCAGAACCTCAAACACAAGTACCAGAGACAACAGCATCAGAATCTGAGACGGAATCTACCGAGCAGCTAGAGTCTGATACTACAGAAGAGGAAAGTAGTATTGTGGCTTCTCTGATAGATAGCATCAAAGGTCTCTTTGCCCCGGTGGAAGTATATGCGGCAGAGGAATATATTACTTACAGTGCAGGTGAAGGCAATGGTGCAGAAGATAGTCAAGAAGGCGAAGAGTGGACTATCGAACATATTACGTGGAAATTAGATGAAGAGAAAAGCTCACTTCCAGAATTTGACAGCAGTGAAGAGTCTGCTGGTGCAGTTTACATATACACGCCAACTATCCCGGAAACCGACGAAAATGGCAACCACTATATTCTGTCAGAAGAAGCAACTTTGCCAGAGATCTATGTCATGGTTGATTGTGTGGATAATGGTATTGTATTATATAGTAGTAATATTTTGGCTAGCGGAACCTGCGGAGCAGAAGGAAATAACGGGGATAATCTGACCTGGATACTGGATGATGAAGGTGTGCTAACCATAAGCGGTACGGGAGCGATGGCGAGTTGGAATTGGAAGGGCTCTCCATGGTATGCAAACAAAGATAAAATAGAATCAGTGGTGATTGAAGATGGTGTGACAAGTATTGGAGCAAATGCATTTGATGGATGCAGTGGACTAACCAGTATAACGATCCCGAGTAGTGTAACAAGTATTGGAGAGCATGCATTTTATGGATGCAGTGGACTAACCAGTATAACGATTCCGAATAGTGTAACAAGTATTGGAACCAGTGCATTTAGTGGATGTAGTGGTCTAACAAGGGTTATTTACCTTGGAATCGAAGAACGATGGAATAATTTGACGATTGAAAGTGACAATGACTACTGTTTAAAAGCTGCTAAAATTTTTCATCTTCATACACATGCGAACGATTTGGCTTTTAACGCTACATATCATTGGTATCAGTGTACGGATGAGGCATGCCCTGTAAAAGATGAACCACAAGCACAAGATGGATGCGCTTTACACGAGTGGAAAAATGGAGAGGCAACCTACAAATGGAGTGCCGACAACCAGAAATGTACAGCAGAAAGAAAATGTACAGCATGTGGCAATGTAGAAAGCGAGACAGCATCTACAACGTCACAAGTAGTACAGAAAAAGAACTGTACATTACCGGAATTAACAACATACAGTGCAAAATTTAAGAACGATGCTTTTAAGCAGCAGACAAAAGAAAATGTACAGACAGCAGCTGCAATCGGTCATGATCTGGAAAAAGTGGCCCAGAAGAACGCCAGTTGTACGGAAACTGGATATGAAGCATACTGGAAGTGCATTAAGTGTGCGAAGCTGTTTTCAGATGAAGCCGGAACACATGAAATCAATAACCCAGTAGAGATAAATGCAAACGGCCATGACCTTAAAAAGGTAGAAAAGAAAGCACCGACCTGTACAGAAATCGGTTGGGAAGCTTATAATACATGTAAGCGCGACGGCTGTAATTACACTACCTACAAGGAACTGCCAAAATTGAATCATGATTTAGAACATCACGAAGCAAAAGCCGCTACCTGCACAGAGATAGGTTGGGAAGCCTATGATATCTGTAAGCGCGACGGCTGCAAGTACACCACCTACAAGGAACTGCCAGCATTAGGTCATGAAGACAGCAATAACGATCATCTCTGCGATGCCTGCAGCACGAAAATCAGTGATCATAGTTATGAAAGCAAAATAGCAAGAGAAGCGACCACAACTTACACAGGAATCAGAATCTATACCTGTACGAAGTGTGGACACTCTTATACGGAGGAGCTTGCAAAGCTGCCAAGTCAAACTAATCAAGCTGATCAGACAAATCAAATTGAGCTAGCTAATAATGGCAACGAAAAAGATTTCATAGGAACTGTGACGAGTGTATTTTTAAATGTAACTAATTTTGCGGCAAAGAACTTTATAATATCATTTTGGCTGATGATTCAGATGCTTTTGAAAGCAATAATGCAACTTTGGTAATTCCAGTTTGGGGAATAGGTATTCCATGAACAGTAACTTTGCAATATTACAGTTCACGGATAAGCCAATGTTTACAGCAAAGCCCGAAGGTGAATGGATTTCACGAGGCGGACACTTGAAGCAGGTCTTTCAAAGTAATGTATGATAAGAAAGAACATAAAAGGAACCTGCGGAGTTTGGTCCGACGACGAAACCATTGCACCGAAGGGCTTTTCGTAACCCTGCCAGTGAATTTTTCTTGTAAATAACAGCTTGCCATGGTACACTGATAATAAAATAAAAAAAGATAGAGGAGGCGGAAAATGGGAATTTTTTTGAATAGTGCAGCTCCGTATTCTTTGTACGAAAGCGAAGTCAAAAAGCCATATTTTGTAGATAAAAGTTTGATGCTGGAAGAATTATTTTTGCCAGCAGAAACAGGAAATTCGCATATTTGTATCACAAGACCAAGACGCTTTGGAAAAACTGTGATGGCAAACATGGTCAGTGCGTTTTTTAGCCGTGGAGTAGATTCAACAGAGATTTTTTCTAAGCTAAAAATAGCTGAGAGTACAGGCTATAAAAAGCATTTAAATACGCATGATGTGATTCGGATTGATTTTAGTCGGATGCCAAGAAATTGCAATTCGTATGATCGATATATTGAGCGAATTGAGCGAATATTGATACAGGATTTAATGGAGGCATATCCAAAGGCTGGCATTCAAGAGGAGGATGCAGTTTGGGATAGTCTCGACCTTGTTTATGAAAGATATGGATGTCAGCGCTTTATTTTTGTATTTGATGAGTGGGACTGTATTTTCCATAAGGACTTTATCACAGATGAAGACAAGAAAAAATATATCAGTTTCTTGAGCAGTTTACTTAAAGATAAGGCATATGTATTACTTTCTTATATGACAGGAATCTTGCCTATTGCAAAGTATTCAAGTGGTTCAGAATTGAATATGTTTGCAGAGTATACAATGGTCAGTGAGGAAAAATTCAGTGACGCATTTGGATTTACAGAGGTAGAAGTTGACATGCTTTATGCGCGTTTTTTGAAAAATACAGGAAAGCCTTTGCTTTCAAGAAGCGGGCTTAAAGAATGGTATGACGGGTATCACGCAAAAGGCGGAGAACGCATATATAACCCAAGATCCGTTGTGATGGCGCTCACAAATAATAATTTGGGAAACTATTGGACGAGTTCAGGTCCATATGATGAGATTTATTATTATATTGAAAAAAATGTTGCAGGTGTGAGAAATGATTTGGCATTAATGGTGTCGGGAGAATCGGTAGAGGCGAAAGTGCAGGAATATGCGGCAACATCAATGGAATTGACAACAAGAGAAGAAATTTTTTCTGCGATGGTTGTGTATGGTTTTTTGAGCAGCGAAGAAGGAAAAGTACGAATCCCTAACAGAGAGTTGATGGAGCGTTTTGATGAAATGCTGCAAAAAGAGCCATCACTTGGCTATGTGTATCGCTTGGCAAGAGAATCAAAGCGTATGTTAGAGGCAACATTGCATGGGGATACGCATGTAATGAAACAAATTTTGGAGTATGCACATAATACGGAAACACCGTTACTATCTTATAATCACGAAATTGAATTATCAGCGATTGTGAATCTGGTTTATTTATCAGCACGAGATCAATATCGTGTGGAAAGAGAGGACAAAGCGGGAAAAGGCTATGTAGATTTTATCTTTTATCCGATTCGAGAATCAGACGATGCCATTATTTTGGAGCTGAAGGTTGATCATACGCCAGAGGAAGCAATTGCACAGATTAAAGAAAAAGAGTATGCACTTCGCCTAAAGGGAAAATTGGCAGCCAAAATTCATCACACAGGGCGAATTTTGGCTGTTGGAATTGGCTACGATAAGGGAACAAAACAACATAGATGCAAAGTAGAGGAATTAAAGGGTTAGGCAAAGAGGTCGCTTTCCAGGTTTCCATCATAAAACACCTGAATCACGTTGTTTTTGTTCATTGATAACCTCCTGCAAATTGCGATAAGGAACTTGAGTAAATAAGTTTCTAAGATCATCTTCAATATGAAGAGCCATGGCAATTTTTGTAAGCGAATAAAGAGAAATTTGACCAGTAGATTCAAAGCGTTTGATAGAGCCATAGCTGACATTCGACATGAGGGCAAGCTTTTGTTGCGAGATGGAACGGCGCTTTCGGATGACCTTTACACGATATGCTAACTTCTGATCAAGCTCTTCAACAGTCTCCCATTGCAGTGAACTCATGGTATCACCTCCAATCTTGTGATAGATAATATATTATCTAAAAAGCCATAAAAAGACCTGAAATAGATAATATATTATCTATAAAAATTATACCATGTAACACCACGATAATCAATAGTTGGTTTAACATTGTCAGGCAAGAAGTCCCCCACTTCTAAAGTGGTGGGATGAATTGCCTTCTTTTATTGACATTCTGCTTATTTTATGGTAAAATAAAGTCAGTCGATAGTATATAAAAGCAGGTGATTACAATGGAATTAGACAGAAACATGCATTCAGTGTTCTTGCTGAATTATCATCTTGTATTAGTAACAAAATACCGCAAAAAGGTCTTTGACGATGCGATTTCTGCACGGGCAAAAGAGATCTTTGTGTACATTGGTGAGAATTACCACATTACATTGGTTGAGTGGAACCATGATGTGGATCACGTTCATATCCTGTTTCGTGCACATCCCAACACACAGATTAGCCGCTTCATAAATGCTTATAAGAGCGCAAGCAGCCGATTGCTGAAAAAGGAATATCCGCAAATACGGGAGAAGCTGTGGAAGGAAAACTTCTGGAGTCAGAGCTTTTGTCTGCTGACAACCGGAGGCGCACCGATTGAAGTAATTCGTAAGTATATAGAAAGCCAGGGAATGAAGGAGAAAAAAGGCCGAAACGCCGGAAAGGAGCCGCATGAGGAAGAAAACGAGTAATGGGAAATGTGAACAAATGGCATACCGGTTCTATGGAATACCGTCAAAACAGGATGCGGCTCAGGAAGATAAGACATTTGGATGCTGCCGCTATCTCTGGAATCGAATGCTGGGGGATCACAACACACTTTATTCCGAGATCGGAGAAGTACCGGCGAATACGCCTGCTGATTACAAAGATCTGGATGAATGCATCTGGCTAAATGAAGTGGATTCTCTTGCACTGGCAAATGTACAGTTAAATCTGGATTCTGCATTCAGCCGCTTTTTCAAAAAGACTGCCCGCTATCCGAACTTCAAATCCAGAAAATTCGCAAAAAAGTCTTATACAACAAATGCAGTCTATTTAAAGAAAAAGGATGGCAGCATCTGCTGTAACATTTCGCTTGATCCAGTTTCAGGCCTTTTGAAGTTGCCAAAGCATAAAGATCCAGTTCAGCTTCGGCTGCATCGCTCCATCCGGCCGGACGGAAAACTAAAATCCGTTACCGTAACAATGGAGTCGGATGGAAAGCGATACTATTCCATTTTGATGGAGTATCCAAAGCAGGAACTCACAAGAGACCTCGATACAGACAATGCAATCGGATTGGATATGTCGCTGCCAAAGCTGTATGTAGACAGTAACGGCAATACACCGGATTTCCCGAAGCCGTATCGAACAATGGAGTCCAAAATCAAACGGGAACAAAGAAAGCTTTCCCGAAAAGAGAAAGGTTCAAAAAACTATGAAAAGCAGCGAATCAAACTCGCAAAGCAGCATGCGAAAGCCAAGCATCTGCGTAACGATGTATTGCATAAGCTGTCATGTGCCCTGACGGATCGGTATGATCTGATTGCAATAGAGGATCTGGATATGTCTGCAATCAAAAGATCACTCAGATTTGGTAAATCCGCTTCCGATAATGGTTGGGGAATGTTTACGGATATGCTGTCATATAAAGCAAAGCGGAAAGGGAAGCAGCTTGTAAAGGTTGACCGCTGGTTTCCTTCCAGCAAGACCTGCAGCCACTGCGGTCATATCCATAAGGAGCTGAGACTGTCGGATCGAATCTATCTCTGCCCTAAGTGTGGTCACACTATGGATCGTGATCAGCAGGCAGCTCAGAATATAGTAAAAGAGGCAAAAAGAATGCTGCTAAACGCAGCATTCTGATAATATATATTGACTATATAGAATCACTTTGCACAAAACCGGTTGGGACGCCGGGGTTAGCTCGCTGCACAGAATTGTTTGTAAGGTTTGGACGGTCAGAAATCGTCCTGTAAATTTGACTCCTCGTAAGCGAGAAACAAGAGATCTTCGGATCGAAGCTCCCTCCTCTAAGCGCGTGCAGCGCGAAGGTGGGGAGTAGTTCACAATGTCAGCTTTTTTCCTTGTAAAGAACAGTTTGCTATGGTAAACTGTCAATAGCAACATCAATGGAATTGACAACAAGAGAAGGAATAAATCATGGAATATTTGACAGTGAGAGAAACCTCTGAAAAATGGGGAATGTCCATTAGAATGGTCAATTATTATTTGAATACAGGACGAATTGAGGGAGCTGTCCGCAAAAAAAGTGAATGGCTTATTCCATATACAGCAAAGAGTCCTTTAGATATCAGAAAAAAAGCTGATACGAAGAAAAGCACAAAAAGGAAGCGGAATGTAAATAAATGCTATATGCCATTGATTGCAAGTCAATGTCCGGGAAGCTTTCATGAGTTTGAGCATTCACTTGCAGATGAGGAAGAGCGACAGATAACAAGGGCGCTTTGGCATTATTTTCGCAACGAAGAGAAAGAATGCTGCACAGTGAGTGAGCAATGCTTCAATAGCGAAAGTGTACAGATACGTTTGGCGGCGCGTTTGGTGCATGCCATGGCAACTGTTCAGGAAGGAGATCCAGCAGCAGTTTTAGCAGATTTTAATGCCATTGCCTTAGAAAATAAAAAGACATCAGATCCTTCAGCGAAACTCTATACGCTTGTCACAGAAGGTTTTGTAAGTGTCTTTTTCCATTCAGAATCAGCAGATTTAAGTGTGCTGCGTGATAAAATTAGTTTGTGTCAGGCTGGAATCCAATATTATGCGATCTATGCCGCAGCGCATGAGCTTTATCTTAGACGTGAATATCAGCGCGCAATGGGCATGGCAGAGGCCGCACTTATGATGGCAGGAAATAATTTTCCGATTGCAAGTATTTACTTAAATCTTGTACTTTGCATGATTTGTATGAATTTAAAAGATGATGAACATGCAGATGCTGCGTTTATGAGGGCGTGGAACATTGCACTTACTGAGCATTATATACATCCATTTATTGAGCATCATGGCTTACTTCAAGGGCAGATCGAGCGGTCGCTGCGTGAACAGTATCCAGATGAATATAATGAGATCATCGAATCTGTATATACATTCAGCAGAGGATGGATGAAAATCCACAATCCAGTATCTACACTTCAGGTTACAGATGCACTTACACCATATGAGTTTTCCATCGCCATGCTTGCCTCAAAAGGGCGTTCAAATAAGGAGATTGCAAAAAGTCTTGGAATCTCCTTAAATACAGTAAAGTCATATTTGGAAAATATTTTTTCAAAGCTTCATATTTCAAGCAGAAGTGAGCTTGATATGTTCGTAAATCGCTGACAACTGGTCTGTCCACGAAACCATTCTTTTAGTGCTATGCTTGTTTTATTTTGAAAGTATGCTATAATAAAAAAACATGCGCTTTGGCAATTGAGCGAAAATGAAATACAGGGAGAAAAAAGATGGAGAAGTGGAACATTCGAAAGAACAAGATGCTGCCAGTGATCTTCGCTTTGGCATGGCCAACTATGCTGGAGCAGTTTCTGCAGACAGCAGTGCAGTATATTGATACTGCAATGGTTGGTTCACTTGGCACACAGGCAACTGCTGCAGTCGGATCAACCAGCACTGTAAACTGGCTGATAGGAAGTACAGTATCAGCGATTGGTGTAGGATTGCTTGCGTTTATATCGCAGTCATTTGGTGCTGGAAATCGGGAACGCGCAAAGAGGGCATCAGGACAGGCTGTTTTAGTAGTGCTTGCGGTAGGAATCAGTTTTACTATCGTGATTGCAGCAATCAACAAGCAGGTGCCAGTTTGGATGCAGGTAGATGAAGGTATCCGCGATATGGCAGCTCGTTATTTCCTTATATTGTATGCACCGATGCTGTTTAGAACAGCGAATATTATTTTTGGTACGGTATTAAGATCAGTAGGAGATACAAAAACGCCGATGAGAGTTGGTGTTGTGATGAATATTATTAATACCGTGCTCAATTTCCTGTTCATTTACCCGACACGAGTGGCAGTGATTGCAGGTATTTCTATTACACTGCCAGGTGCAGGTTTTGGAATTGAAGGTGCAGCTCTTGCAAGTGCGATTGCGTATACATATGGAGGAATTGCCATTACTGTAAAGCTGTGGAAACATGCTGATATTTCACCGAAGGGACAGAGCTTTAAGCCAGATAAGACAATTCTTATTCCGTGTGTTAGAGTAGCATTTCCAAATATGTGCCAGCGTTTTGCAACATCGCTTGGATACGTTGTATTTGCTTCCATGATCAATTCTCTTGGCGAGACATCTGCGGCAGCACACACAATCGCAAATACAGTAGAGTCCGGATTTTATATTCCAGGATGGGGTATGCAGACAGCCGCGGCTACACTAGCTGGTAATGCGCTTGGTGCAAAAGATGGGAAAAAGCTTCGCGATTTAGAGCGTGCCATTATTCCGCTTGAAACTGGACTGATGACTGTGTGCGGTGCCCTCCTGTTTGCATTTGCACCACAGCTTATGACATTGTTCTCACGTGACGCAGAGGTAATTAGGCTAGGTTCTACAGTACTTCGCATGGTCGCAATATCAGAACCTTTCTATGGTATCCCGATCGTACTTGAAGGTATGATGCAGGGAGTTGGAAAAACAGTTGCACCATTTATCTTTAGTGTAATTGGCATGTGGGGTGTTCGTATTATAGGAACTTTCATATGTACGCAGCTTCTTGGCATGGGACTTATTGCTGCATGGGCATGTATGATAGCACATAATGTTTTATTATTTGTACTCTTTGCTGTATACTTTGCGCGAGGAAAGTGGAAACCAAAATTTTAAAATAAAAACGACAAATTGCATGGCATAATGTGCAGCTTGTCGTTTTTTATTTTACGATTTAAAAAGATTATGAATCAGCTTGCGATTGTAAATTAAATGAAGATACATAGCGTCCTGGGCGCGAATCGGATCATGGCACGCAATGGCATCTGCAATTTCACGGTGAGTTTCAATTGTTTCTGCATGGAGACGGTTTCCGGTTGATTCAACAAACAGTGGAATAGAGCTGTTGATTACTGGAATTAAACGTGGAATTACAACGTTTTTGCTGCTCATAGCTATGGCATTATGAAATTCAATATCCTTTTGTGTGTGATCCTTTTTTTCATTGAGCAGGTTTTCGACTTCATCGCATAATGCGGTGATTTTTTTTATGTCCTCATCATCTGCATGGACAGCAGCCATGGACGCGATAGATGGTTCAAGAAGAATACGTACCTCTAATAAGTCTTGAACGAGCTTTTTTTTATCAACAATAAAGGTAAAACCAAGCGGATCTTCGACCATTCCTGGTGTGGAAGCGACATATGTTCCTGATCCCTGACGAATGGTGACAATATTGCGGGAGGCCAGAAGCTTCATAAGTTGTGGGAATTGCCGTACTGCTGATTTTGATTATTCGTTTCAAGCTCCATCCGATAATTTCGATGATGCTTTCAGCTGTAATAATCGGAGTAGGAGCAGGGATGTAAAGAAAAATGCCAGTTGACGGATGAAGAACGTGACTGACAATGAATATCATAGTAATAACCATTGTAACTATCAAATGAAA
>ENA-ORLW01003601-ORLW01003601.1-human-gut-metagenome-genome-assembly--contig:-NODE-3601-length-11446-cov-3.532940_pt1 | contig 11446 bp, 14 predicted proteins | sample MGYA00243017_ERZ508829 | MGnify/ENA primary metagenome ERZ508829 (study PRJEB26277, sample SAMN04329776) | human gut metagenome | biome: human-associated habitat | host: Homo sapiens | place: USA...
ATATGCAAAAACTATTCAAAGACTTTTTTGTTGTAAATAGAAGAAAAAGAAAATAGTAAATTTAATTCAGAGTTTTTTAAATATTATGAAAATGGAAGTGACCAAATAAAATTAACACCACATGATATTATATCTATTGCCAATTTTGTAAAAGAAAATAATTTGAAATATGATTTAAATGAGCCAAAAGAAAACTCTTATTATGTAACAATAGATGTTTATACAAAAAGTGAAAAAATGTATAATTTTGAGCAAAAGACTCGGAAGTGAATATATTAGTTTTTTAGAACAAAATAAAACATTCAAATGTTCAGAAATTAGTGTAAATAAAATAACAAAAAGAGTGGAATATGTAAAATATGAAGAAATATAATCAAATTTAGAAAGGATTATAATGAAACAAAAACTTATTATAATTGTATTAATATTTTTATTTATAATATTGCTACTTACTTATACAATATATCATCAGCAAATGATTAATCAAGAAGCAAGTAAAAATAATAAAGAAATTGAAAAATACACAAAAAATGAAATTACAGGAACAGATTTAATTACAGTAATAAATAAAGCAATAGATAAAAACGAGTATAATGGAGTTAGTAAAGATAATAGTTCAAAATATATAAGTAATGATACTAATTCTATAAAAGTAGAAGTTAAGTTCCTAGAAAAAGAAGAAAATGTATCAATGGAATCGATTTATAATTTAGGAATAGAAGAATTTATAAAATATTATTCGAAAAGCATTTTCAAATGTAAAGAAATAAAGTATCATGATAAAACAAAAAATATAAGTTATCTTAAATTTGAAGAAGTTCAATAATGATTATTAATTGTTAGAAATATTTCTAAAATTATATAAAAAATAAAACTAAGGAGGAAATGAAAATGGAGAATGCATCAAAAGCATTAATAATAGCAGGAGCAATAATTTTGGCAGTATTAATTATTATATTAGGAATGTATTTTTATAATCAGGCAGCAGGAGTAGGAAAAAGTGTAAATATGACAGAATACGAGATACAACAATTTAATTCTAAGTTTACAATGTATGAAGGTGAAATTTCTGGAACGCAAGCAAAACAATTATGTGATGTAATAGAAAATCATAATGCAGCATATGTTAATGAACCAACTAAACAAGTAGCTGTTGCAGAAATTTCACAAGATAGTACAGCAACAGATTCTTCAAAAATTGGACAAGGAAGAGCAAGAAAATCTTATATTAAAGAAGGATTAACATATGAAGTAACTATAGGTTACGACTTGACAACAGGACTTGTATCTAATATAGGAATTAGAGCAACAACAGGATATTAGAATATTAAATAAATATGCTAAGAAATAAATATATTTCGGAGGAAAAATATGGAAAATGCATCAAAAGCGTTAATAATAGCAGGTTCAATAATTTTAGCGGTATTAATTATAATTTTAGGAATGTATTTTTATAATCAAGCAGCTGGAATTGGAAAAAGTATAAATATGACCGAATATGAAATTCAAGCCTACAATTCTAAGTTTATTAATTATGAGGGAAAAGTAAGTGGTACTAAGGCAAGAGAATTATGTGATGTAATGAAGGCACATAATATTGCAAACTCTACAAATGGGGGAACTGGAGTGTTTCCATATTATAATGCTCAAATTGAAGTTACATCTAATTTTACCGCTCTTATAGCTGATAGTAGTCTTAATACACAAATTGATAATGTTAAGAGTTTGTTAAAAACAGTAAAGTTTAATGAGATTAGAATGATTAATGATAATACAAAAGGAATAGTATCAGCAGTTAATTTTAAAGAATTATAAGGTAGTGATTATAAATGGAAAATGCTGTACATGCCATAAAAATTGCTTTTGGAGTAATAGTATTTTGTTTGGCGCTTACAATTAGCTTTATGCTATTTGAAAAAGTAAAAACTACTCGGAAATGCAATTTTTTATTCAAAAAGTGAAAATTCATATTATGAGATTAAAGATTATGAAAGAGAAAATCCAATACTAAAACAAAAAAGAATTGTGGGATTAGAGACTGTTATATCTAGTATTTATAATTACCAAGATTCTGAGTCAGTTATTTATTTAAGAAAAGGTAGCTATAATGAATCTAGTGGCGAAGTATATAATGTTCAAAATATCAAACTATATACTTCTAATAAAAATTCAGAAGATATAGATTGTTTTAATATAGAAGAAGAAATAAAAAGAGGAGAAGATTGGACAACTAACAATGACCAAATAATTAATCACAGCAGTATCTTACTTTATGGTGGAATATATGATGGAAACAATTTTGAAGGACTAATTAATACAAGTTTAAATAATAATACAAGGTTTGTAGAAGAAATTGGAAAGCGTTCAATAGATGGAAAAGAAAAAACTTTTATTTATTATACGATTATTTAAATCACAAGGAGGTTATCATGGAAGATAGTGTAATTACAATAGTAGCAATATTTTTAGCTGCAATATTAATGTTTATATTTCCAATGATGGCTGTTTCAGATAGGTTAGATGACATATCTCAGTTGTCTGTACAATCCGAGACATCTGAATTTGTGGATAGAGTTAGGAAAAAAGGTAGTCTTACTATAGATGAGTATAATGAATACATACAAACAGCTACCATGGGAGGAGTTACACCATTAGATATAGAAATAGAAATACAAATATTAGATGAAAATCCAAATATTGAATCAAATAATGAAGACAAAACAAAAATAGGAGAAAATTTGTATTATAATATATATACAAGTCAAATAGAGGAGAGACTTGGTACAGATGGAAAAATTGTATTAAAAGAGGGAGATATTATTAGTGTAAATGTAAAAAATACTAATAAAACTTTAGCACAAATATTAAGAAATGTATTTTATAAAGTGTCAGAAGATACATACGAAATTGCAGCATCTGATAGTGGGATAATATTAATAGATGGAAATCTATAAAAATAGTAAGAGAAAGGTGGATAAGTATGAAATTACAACATTTTGCAGTTATATTCATAATTATTATATTACCAATCTCTTTTTTACTTTCTAGTTTTTGGCAAACAAAAATAGAAGAAATAAATTTGCAAACAGAATACAATTCTAGAATAAGTGATGCAACATATGATGGGGTAAAAGCATTTGAGTTAAATACAAACAATGAGAATCAAGCATTATCAATAAAACAAAAAGAAAAAGAAGTAGAATACGCAATAGAAATATTTTATAAAACACTAGCAAATAGGTTCTCGTCAAATGGTATGGATAGTGATTCTTTAAAAGATTATACTCCAGTAATACTGTTTAATTTATATGATGGATTTTTTATCCAAAGTAAATATAAAAATGTAGAGAATAATAATTATGAATATGGATTAAAACCTTATGAACAATATTCATGTAGATATGTAAAATCAGATGATAACGATTTTATTATCAATTATACATTAGATAATTATATTTCTATTTATGGAAAAGTAAATGGAGAGATAGTACAAAAATCGGGATATTTAATTGATATAAGAAAAATAGATGAAAGTTCTAAAAATAAAATTGATTTAGGTGAGCAAATTAATGAACTTTATTATAGTGATGTAAAAATAGAAAAAGAAATATTAAGTAATTATGAAATAAAATTAGAAGAAGATATAGTCTTGCAAAATGAGACTACTTATGAAAGTACAAGTGCTCTAGAATATTATATAGAGTCATATAAATTTACAAAATGGGTAACAGAAAATTTAAGCGATATAAAGCCAAAAGATGCTATTGATGGTAATACTTTAGAAAAGGTAAATTTTTCAATAAATAAAACTATAGAAAATGAGAATATATTTGAAATTAATGATAATAATATACCAGAAAACAGAGATTCTATATTTTATATGCATAAAGAAGCTGTTATTAGAAAAAAAATAGAAAATGCTCTTATATCTGCTATTGCAAATTATAATCAGTTTTCTACTTCAAATTATGAATTTGTACTTCCAAATTTAAAAGAAACTGATTGGGAGAAAATTACAACTCAAATTAGTATGACATCTTTTGTGCAGGGACTATCTATAAAAGGAAAATATTATAATAGTTATGCGACTGTAGTAAGTAATGCAAATACAGAATTAATTAGAAGTAATGATTTGATTGTTTTAGCCAATGATGGTAATTATCATACTTTAAATTGTAAAGAGCTTATTAATAAAACAATAAGTGACAATGATTTTATAGTTACAGCATATACAAAACAAAATTTAGATAGAAAAAAATTAAAAATGGAAAAAAATGGTACTACATATTATTATTATCCTCATATAACAAATAATACAAAGAAGAATTATTTAAATTGTTACAATTGTATTGCTAATTTATCGGAAGTTTATGAATTAGAACAAATTATAAATGGAGAAATAGTGGATGAAACTGGAAATATTTTATATAATAAAGAAATATTAAGCAAGATAAGAACAGTATATTTTACTAGTTTAGCAAGAGAAAAATATAATTTAAGAAAGTAACAAAAGCAAGTACAGAGAATAGTAAGTGCTTTGATGTTTAAAAAAAATAGAATTGGTTATCATAAAATAAGAGAGGTATTTTATGAAAAAGATAAGACCAATTTTATTTATTTTTTTATTAATGATAATTTATATTTATGTAGCATATGTAACTCTATTTCCAAATAATATAATTATATTTGAAGGAGAAAGTTTAAACTTAAATACAATATATGGAGTTCAAATAAAAGAAGTAGGAAATTTAAATTCTAGTGTAGTGACTGATACTAAAACTATGCAAGCAGCAACAAATCTTACAGAAAATAAAGCAAGTAATGCTGGAAAAACAAGTATAAGTCTGAATCTATTTAATAGCATACCGTTAAAACAAGTTGAAGTTAATGTAATAAAGAAAACTAAAGTAATACCTTTGGGAAATGCAATAGGATTAAAATTGTACACAAAAGGTGTAATGGTAGTTGGAATGTCTGAAATAGAAGGAGAAGACCAAAATAAATATAAACCATATGAAAATACAGGAATAAAAGAAGGTGATATGATAGTTGGAATTGATGATGTTTCAGTAACATGTATATCAGAATTAATAGATACAGTTAATAAATCTAATGGTGATGAAGTAGAGGTAAAATATATAAGAGATTCTGATACAAAAGTTACAAGTATAACTCCTGTAAAAACATCTAGCAGTGAATATAAATTAGGACTTTGGGTGAGAGATGCTCAAGGACGGAGTACGGAACTGCAAGTTTTTATGAGCCCGAGACGGGGATGTTTTGTGCATTAGGGCATGGAATAACAGATGTAGATACAGGCGAAATTGTTAATATAGCAAATGGAGAATTAGTCACTACTAATATTGTTTCTATAGCCAAAGGAGAAAAAGGAAAACCAGGAGAAATTAAGGGAAGCATAGAAACAGGTGAAAAAATTGGAGATGTATTAAAAAATACATCATTTGGTATATATGGAACTGTGAGTCAAAAAAGTAAATTAGGAATAAATTCTAATGATGAAGTAGAAGTAGCTTTAAGAGATGAGATAAAACAAGGGGAAGCAGAAATTATTTGCGAGCTAGAAGATGGTAAAAAGGAAAAATATAAAATACAAATTCAAAAAGTTTATACAAACAATAATTATGATAATAAAAGTATGTTAATTAAAATAACAGATGAAAGATTATTAGAAAAAACAGGTGGAATAGTTCAAGGCATGAGTGGTTCACCTATTTTGCAAAATGGAAAATTTGTTGGTTCTGTAACACATGTATTGGTAAATGATCCTACAATAGGTTATGGTGTTTTTGCAGATATGATGATAAAACAGATGAAGACTACTTAAAAAGTGTTTTAAAGATGTATTTGTAATAGGTACAAATTTTATTAATAAATAATTTTTTGTTAAGCAATATAGTTCAAAGGCTATGTTGCTTTTATATTTTAATGATTTTCGAAAATGTCTGTTGTGATTTTTATCTATCTAATGAAATAAGTATATTACCAGTTGTACTGAATAAGCATTATTAGTAGATAATTGGTAGGTTATAATTCATAGCTTTTTTACAAAAAGTAACAATATTACTCTTTTATTTTTTTTTGTGATAATGTTACCGCCTGTCTAAGCTTATATATTTATAAATTTAAACTAATCTTGAAGCGTGTTGCTAAAAATAGGTTTTATGCCACGCAGGGAGTTTAGGAGAAGTTAGCTAAGTGTGTACCATCGGCGATTAGTTTAAATTTATAAATATATAAGCTTAGACAGGCTAGTATGTACTTTTTAGAAATTGTAATTTTGGTAATAAAAACCATACAAAAATAATAAATTTATCTATGCTATAAAAAATTAGTATGGTATAATAAAAATATATGTTATAGGAGCAGTTACATGGAATTCTTTATGAGATTAAAAGATGATTAATTAGAAAAGAGGGGAGAATGTGAAAAAGTTTATAAAAAGATTAATACTTATATTGATAATAGTGAGCTGTTTATTTGGTATATATTATTATAAAGACGAATTGATTAAGCAAGTGGAAAATATTTCTTATAGATTTGATGAATTAGGATTAACAGGAAAACAAAATGAAATATATAGTGAAGCTGTAATACAAGAGATTATTAGTCAAACAAGTAATAATGTAGATGGTGAATATGAAGGAAAGCTAGACAATTATTATTATAATCAATTAAGTTCTAATGCTAGAGTAATTTATAGAATTTTTAAAGACAATACAGAAATTTTAAAAACAGGTACATATAGTATAAGATTACCATCAATATTAGAAAATACATTAAAAGAAGATGGTGGACAAGAAAAACTAAATCAAGATTTTCAAGATGCATGGGATGCTTTTAAATTAGATAATCCAGAAGTTTTTTATATTAATGTTAATAAAATGTGTTTAATGACAAAAACAATAACTAAAGGATTAAAAGTTAGTCATGAATTATATATACAAAATCAGAACAATGAAACCAGTTTAGCTGATGGTTTTAATTCAAAAGAAGAAGTAGAATTAGCGATGAACGAAATAAAAAAAGCAAAACAAGAAATTATAAAAAATATACCAAATAATGATTTTGCTAAAATAGTATATGTTCATAATTGGATTATAGATAATGTAAAATATGATGTAACAACAACTAAAACAAATAATTCAAATATTTATGGTGGATTAGTAAAAAAAGAAGTTGTATGTGAAGGATATGCCAAAACATTTAAATACTTATTAGATGAATTAGATGTACCATGTGTTTTAGTTTGTGGAACTGGAACAGATGAAAATGGTGAAACAGAAAAACATGCATGGAATTATGTGTATCTAAATGGTGCCTGGTATGCAGTAGATACTACATGGGATGATCCAATAATAATAGGTAATGGAGAAATAGATAATAAAATAAAATATAAATACTTTTTAAAGGGATCAGAAGAGTTTTTTAAAAACCATTTAGAAGAAGGGAAATTTACTACAGAAGGAATAGAATTTATTTATCCAGAACTTAGTAAGACAAATTATAGAAATAAATAAAAATTAGAAATAACAGAATTTATTGTTAAAATTGATGATAATTAAGATATCATAATAGATTAAAATATATGGTTTTTTATAAAAAGTACAAGAAAAGGGAAAGTTATTAAATGAATAAAGAATAAATTATAACTTTATCGAATTATAGACTAGAACAAGAAATAGTCTTATTTGAAAATAATAAATATAAAGAAATAAGTAAATAGTAATAAGGTAAAAGAAATTGTGTTCAAAATAACTAAAAAAAGCTATAAAAGAATCAGCAATTAAGAAACGAAATGTATAGAATTTGAGTGATATGAATTGAATTATAATAAAAAAACGAATAGTATTATAATGTTAAATTTTGAAAGATTTTTTTAAAAAACAAAAATGTTTCACTAAACTGAAAGATTTGTTTGACAAAGAGAAAATCTTTCACTATAATATTGTTGAGGTGATAAGTATGATTTATAGAGAACATTATATAAATCCAGTTAGAGATTTTTATGATTCAGATTTAATAAAAATAATAACTGGAATAAGGCGTTCAGGAAAATCAGTTATTTTAGAGCAAATAAGAAATGAAATAAAACAGAAAACAGACAATGTAATATATTTAAATTTTGAAGATAAAAGAATTTTAGCAAATATATCTAATAGTGAACAGCTTTTATCTTATATTGAGGAAAATAAAAAAAGTGGAAAATGTTATATTTTTCTTGATGAAATTCAGATGCTTGATGGCTGGCAAGATGCTTGTAAAACATTAAGATTATATGATAATTCTGTTTTTATTACTGGATCAAACTCGAAATTACTTTCAAAAGAATTTACTAAAGAATTAAGTGGAAGGTATGTTTCGTTTAAGGTTAGACCATTCGTATATAAAGAAATATTGGAGTATACAAAAGAGCTAGGAAAGGAATGTTCTGTAACAGACTATCTAGTTTGGGGAGGATTTCCAAAAAGATTTGAGTTTGACTCAGAAGATGCAAAACTACGTTATTTGAATGATTTAGACGATACAATAGTAATAAATGACCTAATAAATAGATATCATATTCAAAAGGAAGGTCTTTTTAAAAATTTAGTTAATTTTATTTTACGTTCAAACAGCAGAATAATTTCAGCTAAATCAATTCATGATTATATTAGGCAAAAACACGAAAGTTGTTCAATAAATACTATTATTAAATATTTAAGTTATTTGGAAGAAGCATATATAATTGAAACAATAAAACAATATTCAACAAGAACTAAAAGTGAACTTGCATATTATCTAAAAATATATAATGAAGATGTTGCATTAAATTCAATTAGATGTATGGACAATAGATATGATTTAACTCATAATCTTGAAAATATAGTATATAATGAACTTGATTATATGGGATATAAGATATATGTGTATAACGATAAAGGTAGAGAAATTGATTTCCTTGCACAGAAAGAGAATAAGAAATATTATATTCAAGTAGCCTATAGTGTTGCTGATGAAAAGGCATATAATAGGGAATTTTCAGCATTTGCTAACATAGATAATTTATCACAGAAAATTATTATAACAAATGATGATATAGATTATTCAACAAGTACAATAAAGCATATAAAATTAAAAGATTTTTTATTGATGGATACACTAAGCTAATGTATAGTGGAAAAAAACCAATTGATACGATAAGTTAATAGAACAAATCAAAATGCGAATTAAGAAATTTGTAAGGAGATTGGCAAGTTACTATTATATTCAATGCTTTTCAAATTTAACAAAAATTTTTTAGAAATAAGTTGTAATAAAGAGATGGAATGTTATAATTGAAATATAAAGAAAATAGTAATAATGTTAAGGAAAATTTGTTTTGAAAGAAGTTGCTTAAATTATTGTTAAAATCGAAAAATATGATATAATAAATAAAAAAGAGTCGTTATGTGAGATGTTCCAACTTTATGTGAATGGATGGCTAGATACTGGCGTTATAGGTGTAGGTAGAAAGAAACACTATGATGTAGTAATACGGGAACTAAACCGATTTTTTATTATTAATGGCATTGACGGAGAACCCGTCGAAGTCTTTAATAAAGATATGATCCTTAAATTTCGGGAGTTCCTACGCATTGAATATACTTTGGTTGATAAATTTCCTGGTCTATATGTTGATATGAATAACAGGAATAGGCCCTCAAAAGAAAGAAGCCAAAACACAATAGCCGAGAAACTTTTATTACTTCAAGCTTTCATGGCTGAACTGGAACGGAATGATATTATTCCCGTTTCACCCTTCCGAAAGATAGGAAAGGAAAAAGATGCCATTATGAAGCAGCAATATGATGAGCCGATCTTTCTAACTAAAGCTGAATTTAATACCATTCTAGTGCAAGGTTGCCCAAATTCATTGCAGCGAGTAAAAGATATATTTATTGTACAATGTTGCTTTGGTTGTCGTGTCGGAGATTTTAGACGTTTTACTTTTGATAATATCGGAATTGAAGAAGGAATACCCTACATTCATTATTTACCTCAAAAAACACATAGAGACGGATTAATACGAACCGAAATAAGAACGCCTATAATTCGATTTGCTTATGACATTATAATGAAATATAAAGGCGATCTTTTGAAGAACGCATTATTACCATTCTATCCCGAAGGCAATGGAGAAATAGGATACAATTATCAGATAAAGAAGTTACTGGAATACTGTGAAGTAGACCGTAAAGTAGCAATATTTAATACATCGTTGGGCATAAATGAATACAAACCTATTTATGAAATAGCAAGCAGTAAATTAGCACGTAAAACCCATGTTGATTTGATGAATAAAGTACAGGTTGATAAATATGCGGCTGGACTTCATGCAAAAAACAGTACTGCAGTAAATAGATATACTAATATGGGATTAAAAGAGCGTTTTATTTTAATGTGTGCGGCTTTTGGATGTGAGGAATTTAAAGTAAATAATGATTTTGAAATACGATAAAAGCAATGAGAGTAAAAGTGTCAGAATTAACAAAATTCCTCTCCCATTATAAAGAAGAATACATAGACATAGAACTTCTAAAAGTATTTTGTTACACTCAAATACAAAATATAGAAAACAACTTAGAATGTATAAATACAAAAGTAATAGGAGGTAAACCTTTTTGTACCAAAAGTGAGTTTGCACGTTTTACAAACAAATCACGTGTAACCATTAATGATTGGATTGAGAAAGGTGTTTTAATACAAAGAGGTAAAATGATAGATTTACATGAATCATATAATAATTTAGAAACCCTACACAAACTTATGTCTAAACGGATACTTTAATATCCATGACTGTATATGAATACATAATAGCACAACAGATGAACACTTTATTAAAATAATAATACAATAAAGCATTCATATATAAGCATAAATAGGCGTACATATACAACTCAACATTCTTATGTAAAGAGTATTATGAACATACTTTTGTATTGCATATTTTCGCATCATAAATAAAAAAAATAGCGAAAGATGTTAATACAAGAAATTATCCAAAGCGGTGCAAATGTATCAATAACAGTTGGCACTAATGATCTATTACTGTTTGCAGATCATCTAATTCGTTCCACCAAAGAGGAGCTAGAAAATGCTATTCTAACAAAAAAAGACGACCCTCTTGTTACTCCTGACGAAGCAACAAAAATGTTACATGTTGATCGCTCCACCTTATGGAGATGGGCAAAAAGCCGATATTTAATTCCAATAGAGATTGGAGCAAAAAGATTTTATAAAAGATCAGATATTGATGCTATCATCAATAAATAAAAAGAGGGCATGACTATGGAAGAAAAGAAAAAGGCAGCCTCCACGACTGCCAATCTCCGATGTAGATCCAGCAACAAAGATAGCAATTCATCCCAAATAATCCAACAAGTAAGAGCTATTTTCTTATCAGGTC
>ENA-ORLW01003605-ORLW01003605.1-human-gut-metagenome-genome-assembly--contig:-NODE-3605-length-11433-cov-14.081103_pt1 | contig 11433 bp, 9 predicted proteins | sample MGYA00243017_ERZ508829 | MGnify/ENA primary metagenome ERZ508829 (study PRJEB26277, sample SAMN04329776) | human gut metagenome | biome: human-associated habitat | host: Homo sapiens | place: USA...
TTTTGGCAACGCAGATGCCGTGCCGCAGCCGCCGAAGCGGTGCTTAAGCCGCTAGGCGGGAATTGTGCGGTGTTGCCGTAACACAATAATATTATTTTCCATCAAGAAAGCAATGAATAATAAAAGGCGCATCGCAACCCCTTGGATAGGGTGTGCAGTGCGCTTTTGTGTTGTACTTTTATTTAGGCACTGTAGGGTGGGATGCCCTCATCCCGTCCTTGAGGAACATAAATCATCCACCACATGCTTAAAAAGCTTCTGTAGGGAACAGTCTTGACCGTTCCGAAACCTTGTCCCGAATACCATTAGCAAAATTCACCACATAGGCTCATCCGCGGGACGATGCAAGCATCGTCCCCTACAAATGTTTGTAGGTTTGCAGCAAATATTTACGTTTCTCGGCGGGGTCGGGTGCCCCCACCTTACCGGGCAAGTTGCCCTTCCCCCACAAAACAAAACACCCCCGTCCTTATTCCAGCTGTCACGCAGCCAAAACAAAGGCGGGGGTATTTTTTAATGCCAGAGGGTAAACAGCAGCGCCAGCAGGGCTAGCAGACCAAGCAGGTAGACGCCACAAATCAGCAGGGTAGCTTTCAGCGCACCCAGGATTGCCCACAGGCGCTCCTTACCGGTCAGCTGGGGGTCTTCCTCCCAGGGACGGTCAGCAGCCTGTTGGGGCTGCTGCGCGGGGGTATGGCCCTGCTTGCGGCGGCGCGGCAGCCAGATACTGTCGTGCTCAATGCCACTCATATCGGCCACGGTGCGGCCGTCATCCTCAAAGGGTTCGTTATGCTTCATTTTTCGTACAGGTGGCACACAACATAGTGGCCGGGTTCCACCTCACGCTGCTGCGGCGCTTCGGTCTTGCAGCGCTCGGTCGCATAGGGGCAGCGGGTATGGAACTTGCAGCCCTTGGGCGGGTTGGCCGGGGACGGAATGGAGCCCTGCAGCACAATGCGCTCGCGGCGAATGGTCGGGTCCGGGATAGGAATGGCGCTGAACAGTGCCTTGGTGTAGGGATGTAGCGGATGGCTGAAGATATCCGGCGTTGCACCGTACTCCACCAGGTTGCCCAGGTACATAACGCCGACCGTATCCGAAATATGCTCAACAACAGAAAGATCGTGGGAGATGAACAGGTAGGTCAGGTTATATTTATCCTGCAATTCTTTCAGCAGATTGATGATCTGGGCCTGAATGGAAACGTCCAGTGCAGAGACCGGTTCGTCGCACACAACAAACTCCGGGTTCAGGGCCAGGGCGCGGGCAATGCAGATGCGCTGGCGCTGGCCGCCGGAAAATTCGTGCGGATAGCGAGTTTTGTGGTAGGGCTGCAGGCCGCAGTTATCCATGACCTGGTCAATATAATCATTGAACTCTGCCTTGGGCACCAGGTTATGCTCGCGCACAGCCTCACCGATGATCTCACCAACCGGCAGACGCGGGGACAGGCTGGAGAACGGGTCCTGGAAGATGATCTGCATCTTGGTACGCAGGTTACGCAGCTCTCTGCCGGTCATATCGTACACTTCTTTGCCGTTGAACAGTACCTGACCGCCGGTTTTTTCGCCGGCAAGGCGCAGGATTGTACGGCCGGTGGTGGATTTGCCGCAGCCGGATTCGCCGACCAGACCCATGGTATGGCCGCGCTTGAGGTTGAAGGTAACGCCATCGACAGCCTTGACATGACCCACGGTCTGGGACATCAGGCCGCCTTTGATGGGGAAGTATTTTTTAAGCTGGTTGACCATCAGAATATACTGATCATCATAGGTGACGGGGGTATAGTCCAGCTTTTTTGCGTTTTCTGCCTGTGCCATCGTCACTCACCCGCCTTTCGATTATTTTCATAGTAGCGGTAGCAGCTGACCTTGTGCGTGGGGGACAGGCTGATCTCGCAGGGGTATTCACCATCGCAGCAGGGCAGAGCCATCTCGCAGCGATCCTTAAAGTAACAGTAGTTGGGCATATTGACCGGGTTGGGCACCTTGCCGGGGATGGAGTACAGTCGGTCCACCTTTTTGCCCACGATCGGTTTGGAAGCCATCAGGCCGATGGTATAGGGGTGAGCCGGGTTTGCGAAAATCTCCTGAGCGGTGCCCTTTTCCACCACGCGGCCTGCGTACATGACAACAACGTAATCTGCCATCTCGGCAATCACACCCAGGTCATGGGTGATCAGCATGATGGAGGAGTTAATGCGGTCCTTCAGGTTGCGCAGCAGGTCCAGGATCTGGGCCTGAATCGTCACGTCCAGTGCGGTGGTGGGTTCGTCGGCGATGATAACCTTGGGGTTGCAGGCCAATGCCATGGCGATCATGACACGCTGGCGCATACCGCCGGACAACTCATGCGGGTACATCTCATATACACCCTGGCTGTTGGCGATGCCAACCATCTCCAGCATTTCAACGGTGCGCTTTTTGATGTCCTCTTTGCTCTTGCCTTCGCCGTCATGCAGAGCAATGACTTCATCGATCTGAGCACCGATGCGGAACACCGGGTTCAGGCTGGTCATCGGCTCCTGGAAGATCATCGAAATATAGTTGCCGCGCAGGTGCTGCATGACCGTGCCGGGAGTTTTGGCAACATCATAGGCTTTGCCATTACCCAGGTTCAGGCGGATCTCGCCCTGAACGATCTGGCCCTGGGGGCGCTGCAGCAGCTGCATCAGCGAAAGGCTGGTAACGGATTTGCCGCAGCCGGATTCGCCCACAACGCCCACGGTTTTGCCCACAGGAACTTCAAACGAAACACCGTCCACGCTTTTTACCACGCCGGTATCGGTAAAGAAATAGGTGTGCAGGTTATCAAATTCAACAGCGTTTTCCGGGTTCTTCATCTGGGTCAGATACTCAGATTCCGGCACATTCTTGCGCTTTCGCTGTTTTTCGTACTGGTCCGTAATGCGGCGGTTTTCTTTGGAGATACGCCGCGACTCCTTGGCGGAAAGGTAACCGTCCTGTTGTTTAGCCATCGTGTGTGTCTCCTTTCATCAGCGTTTCATCTTGGGGTCAAAGGCATCGCGCAGGCCATCGCCCACAAAGTTGAAGCCCAGAACCGTGATCAGCAGGCAGATGCCGGCCGGGACCCAGATGAACAGATAGTTGGTCATAACATAAGCGTTGTTGACATCGTTGATGATGTTGCCCCAGGATGCAAACGGGTACTTAACGCCCAGACCCAGGAAAGACAGGGTGGCTTCCGTCAGGATGGTGGAGCCAAGGCTCATGGTGCAGGTAACAATCAGCTGCGGGATAACGTTGGGGATCAGGTGGCGGAAGATGCGGTGCCATGCGCTGATACCGCAGGCTTCGGCTGCCGTCATGAATTCCTGCTCGCGCAGGGACAAAATCTGGCCGCGGACCAGGCGGGCAATGCCGGGCCAGCCCAGGAAGCCGAGGATCAGCATCAGGTACATCATACGGGTCCAGGAATCAATGCGCATGGCGTCCATGGCAGCGCCCAGAATGATGATGATGGGCATGGAGGGCAGGCAGTAGAACACGTCCACGATACGCATGATGAGGTTATCCACCCAGCCGCCGAAGTAGCCGGAGATACCGCCCATGACAATACCGATGGAGCCTTCAATCGCAACAACGATGAAGCCGATGATCAGGGAAACACGGCCGCCGTACATCAGGCGGGTCAGCATGTCCATACCGTTGGTATCGGTGCCCAGCCAGTGCTCCTTGTTGGGGCTTGCGTAACGGTCAAACACATAGGTTTCCGTCATCTGCTTCACGCTCCAAACGCCGGCGCTGGCATCGTACACGATGTCATACTCGGCTTCGTTGCCGTCGGCATCGGTGTAGGTGAACTCGGTAATATTATCGTCAATGGCTTCTTCCAGGCGGTCGCGGAAGTCACGGCTGATGACCACGCTGGCATCGGCAGCGGAAACAACAAAGCGGCCGATATAGGCAACTTCGCTGCCGCTCTGGGTGATATTGCCGTCAGCGTCCAGTTCATAATCCTGGCCATCGCCAGTAAAGGTGGTTTCCCCTGCTGCCTGGGCAGTCAGGGCGGCCAGCTTGGCATCAAAGCTCAGCTCGGCCACGCCGTCCGCTGCGGTGACCATATCCTTAGCGGCATAAGCCAGCACAGTGCGGCCCTGGCGGAAGACGTACAGGTCCTCGCTCAGGTTTTCCACTTCGTAATCGTTATCTTTATAGGTAAAGGTCTCTTCACCCTTCTTGATGGCCTCGTTGCCCTTGCTCTGGGCAATGGAGCCGAACTCCTGACCATCGGCAACAACAAAGCGCAGTTTATCGTTGCGGGTCACACCCACATACTCTTTGGACATCTGGGTGTAGGTGTAGAACTGCTGGTCCTGGCCGTAAGGGCTGACCACGCCGCCAATAAAGGAAAAGACGAACATGGCAAGCAGCATCGTCAGGCCCACAACGGCCAGACGGTTGCGGAAGAACCGCTTGGCAACCAGCGCGCCGGGCGAAAGCACCTTAACGCGGCGGTCGTCGTTCAGGGAGTACTGCTCCTTTTTGGGGGTGTTGTTCTGGGTATTCTCACTCATGGGTGCAGTCTCCTTTCTTTAAGAAATGCGCACGCGCGGGTCAACCACTGCGTACATGATATCAGTCAGCAGGTTGCTGACCAGGGTAAGCACCGCCATAAAGGACAGGTAGAACATGGTGAACGGGATATCGCCCGCAACCATGGACTGGTAAGAGATGTAGCCGATGCCGGGGATGGAGAACAGGGTTTCCGTGATCAAGGCACCGCTGAACAGGCCGGGCAGGGAACCGCCGATGATGGTAACCAGCGGGATCAGGGTGTTGCGGAATGCGTGCTTATAGATGACCACATGCTCCGAAAGGCCCTTGGCGCGGGCGGTACGGATATAGTCGGCGTTCAGCACTTCCAGCATGTTGGTGCGGGTGTAACGCATGGTAGAGCCGATGGAAACAATGACCAGCGTGACGATGGGCAGCACCAGATGGTTGGCGCGGTCACAGAACTGGCCCCACGAGCTGAGCTGGGCATAATCACGCCCGACCAGGCCGTACAGGTCAAACCAGCCAAGCTTGACAGAGAACAGCAGCTTGAGCAGCGTGGCAAAGAAGAAGCTGGGCAGAGAGATGCCCACCAGAGCCACAGCGGTGATGACGTAATCGGTACGGGAATACTGTTTGGTAGCAGCCAGGATGCCCAGGGGCACAGCGATGATCATGGACACCACAAAGGAGATGCCGCCCATGACAACAGACAGACCAATAACTTCCTGGAATTTTTGAACAACAGGGACGTTCCACTTCCAGCTGTCACCGAACTGACCGTGCACTGCGCTGGACAGCCAGGTCATGAAACCGGGCAGGATGCCCTTATCCAGACCATAGGCTGCGTTGAGCTGATCCAGCCATTCCTGATACGGTTTTGCGCCCGGTGCCTGGGACAGCTGCATGGCCATGTTCTCGGCAAAAGAGCTGGGCAGGCTGCGCATCATCACATAGATGATGAAGGTAACGCAAAACAGGATCACAAAAGAAAGCAGGATACGCTTGATGACGTAGTTTCGCACTTGAAAAATCGTTCCTTCCTTCGCGGGCAGGGAGGCCGCGTTTTTAATGGCTGCGCCGCATGGCTCCAAAATACACATGAGCCGGGGCCTTGTAGCTTCGCCTATGGTGTACCTAAAAAGTCGAAAATTTAGTCTGTTTCTACAAACACGACTGAATTTTGCGTTAAAAAGCCTTGGAATCCACAAAGGATTCCTGCAGCTTTTTGCCTTAAATTCGCCTCATGTTTGCGAAACATCCGTCATTTTCTTTGTTTTCAGATACACCTCATTACTTTGATACCGAATATGGGCATCCCCCTCCCTCGGACAGAGGGAACTGTCCGGGGGAATGGGACGGCCACATTTGGGCTGCAAATGTTGCCGCCGTTTGTACTAACAGCAAGCAACCGCTCCCAGAACCAGTGCGGCACCAAGAGCGGCTGCTCACCATAAATTCAACAACAGGCTGCGCTGAAATTACTTCAGAGCGATCGTATTGATTTCAGACTGGTAAGTCCAGTACGGGGTCAGATCGTTGGGGATGGTAGCGGTGTCGATACGCTCGCTGGAGAAGATGGCGGATTCGCTGCGCTGGTAAACCGGCAGTTCAACGCCCCAATCCAGGATGATCTCCATAGCTTCCTTGTACATGGCCTTACGGTCATCCTGATCGGTGGTCTGGCGGGCAGTCTCGATCAGCTCGTCCAGGTCAGCATCGTTGATCTGGTAGTAGTTGGTGGAACCCTTGCTGTCGTACAGCTGGTACATATCGGGGTCATTGGTGGACTGCCATGCAGCAACCCAGCCTTCGGCAACGCCGGACTGATAAGAGCTGTACAGGTCAGAAGCGTTTGCCAGGTCGTTGACGGTCAGGGTGAAGCCGATGGTCTTGAGGGCAGCGGCTGCATTGGTCAGAACCTGGAAAGAGGGGTGGTCGCCGTTGCCGGAAGCGCCGATGTTGACGGTGTATTCCATCTTGGCGCCAGCCGGAGCAGCGGTCAGCTGGCCGTTTTCAACGGTGTAGCCGGCTGCTTCGAAGTAGCCGAGGGCGGCCTGCAGAGCAGCAGCATACTTGGTGTCGCCGCTCATATCGCTGGTGTAGATCTCGTTGCCGTCAACGTCGGTAGAGTAAGCGATCTTGTAGCCGTCGTCGGTAACGGAGGGTGCTGCCCAGGAGGTGTTGGAGATGGGGTAGTTGATAACGCTTGCGGTATCGCCGTAGTAAGAGTTGATGCCCTCATCACGGTAAGCGGCAATCACGGTCATGATAGCCTTGCGCAGGTTCTTGGATTCCTCAGAAGCGGGATCATTGCCGACCTTAACGTTGTTGGCGCTCAGGGCAATGTAGCCATAGCCGCGGTAGTCCATCAGACGGGTGGTGATGACAGAGCCGTCAAGGTCAGAATTACCACCATTGATGGTAGCGATCTGGTTGGCAGCTTCCAGAGAGTAAGAAGGATCGGAGATGTCGATGGTGCCGGCCTGAACACCGGTGATCTTATCGGCTTCCTGGGTTTCCTTCATGTTGACGTGCTTGGCAGCGGGCTCGCCCTGATAGTAGCTGGGGTTGGCATCCAGGTAGATGACGCCATCGCTGTACTTATTGAAGGTGTAAGCGCCGGCGCCCAGGGGGGTGCTGGTGACGGAACGAACCTTGCTCAGGTCGCCCTTCTTGAAGCCGTAGGAGTGGTTGTCGTAATCATACAGGCTGCGGTCGCCATAGTAATCCAGGGAGGCGATAGGCAGCTGCAGCTGGTAGATCATGGAGTTGGACAGCTCGGTGGTGGTGATGGTCATGCTGTAATCGCCGGTCTTGACAATGCCGGAAACGGTGTCAACGTCAGCGCCGGTGGCAACACCGGTGGTGGAGTAAGCATAAACATCAGCCGGAATCAGGTCAGACAGAGCAGAACCTGCGGTCTCAGCTTCCATGGAAGCAAAGTTCCAGTCATATTTTTCTGCGATAGCCAGGAAGAAATCCTTTGCGGTAGCGTCAGCGGCCAGGCCGTCAAAGCCCCAAGCGGAAGCAGCAGCGGCAACGTCGCCTTCGTCAGCGTAACCGGCAGCAACGCAGCTATCAACGATCTCCTGTGCAAATGCAGTGCCGCCTTCGTTAACAGCATCCCAGAAAGCCTTCTGCTGCTCAGCGGTGAACAGGCTGTTATCAGTGTTGTCCTCGCCTGCCTCAGCAATCAGCTTGGACAGGGTGGTCATGCTGCTGCGGTAATCATCCAGGCCGGCAATGGGCATGGAGTACAGGATGGCGGAACCGTCATAGGTCGGGTCCATGTAAACATACAGGTTGAAGATGACGTCATCAATGGTGATGGGGGTGCCGTCAGCGAAGACCAGGTCATCGCGCATGTTGATGGCATAGGTAACGGTGCCGTCAGCATTCTCGGTCACTTCGCAGTCAGCGGGGCCATAGTAGGTGTAATCGGTGCCGTTGTACTCGCGGGTCTCACCCTCGATGCCCTTCAGGATCATTTCGCCCTTACGGTCAGCGCCCAGCAGGGCAATGTTGGTCAGGTCGATAACGTGCTGGTCAGCGGAAGAAGCGGCGAAGAACGGGCTGAACTTGCCCTCAAAGCCGGTATCTGCCAGAACCATGGTGCCATCGCTGCTGCCGGTATCGGTAGCAGCGGCTTCGCTGGTCGCCTCGCCGGAAGCAACAGACTCAGCGCTGCTGGAAGCGGAAGAACCGCAGCCAGCCAGCAGGCCCGCAGCCATTGCAACAGCCATGGCCAGTGCAAGCACTTGCTTGGTGTTTTTCATGTTTGTATAACCTCCCAAATCATTTTGGTAATGGCGGCAATTTTAACACTACCAAAAGGAGTGCTAAATAAGAAAGGCTTAAGCCTTTCCGCATTTGCGGTGTTCCCTCACCGCAAACAAATGTCACCAATAACTATGTTATAATATCGCAATTTTCAATTTCTGTCAACCAAAAAACGCCGTTTTGGCAACATCTAAATAAAAGTCAGCAGGATAACCATAACAGCACGCTGAATTTTGTAAAATTCTTCCGCGTCGCACTTTAGCGGGCTAAATTCTGCGTTATGGTGCAAGGTCTTTTACTCTTCGCGCCCGGAGTCGGATTCTTCGGTATAAACCGCTGCCCGGATGGTGTGCCCTGCGGCAAAAGCAGCCGCAGCAGCCGCAGCGGCCAGCGCTGCAAATAATACTGCATACCAGATAGCGCCTTGTCCGCCGTTCAAGAACACATCCATACACTCCCCTACTGCAGCCAACGCGGCGAACACCCCGGTCAACAGGCAGCGCAGCGGCAGTTTGGCTACCGTTTCTTCATACACATAGCTGCGCAGGCGTGCCCCGCCGCGGCTCATGCGGGCCAGCGCCCACACCGCGCTGATGCCAGCCACCAGCGCCCCGGCATACGGCAGCAGTACATAAAACTGCTGCATGGCCCCCGGCGCGGGCACCATGCCCGCCGCCGCCAGCGCCGCCAGTGCCCCGCCGCACAGCGCCCACAGCAGGCCCCGCAGTTTGGCATACGGCATGCTGCCGGTATAGCGGCGGTAGCTGCCCTGGTACAGGTAGCTGCCGTTGACATCCCTGCGGAAGTCATTCAGGTATTCCCGCCCACGGCGGTTTTTCTTTTGCTGCATTATTCGATCCCCGTCAGGTCATAGCTGTCCAGCCACTGCTTGGCCGTTTCGCACACGCCGCGCAGGCAGCTTTCCTCAAAGGGGCTGTCCAGACCGGCGTTTTTCAGCAGCTCAGTAAACACGCGGCTGCCGCCCTGGCGGGTGTATGCCATGTAGTGCTCCCACGCGTTGGCGCGGTCCTTTTGCAGCATGGCCCAGAACTGCAGGCTGACGGTCTGTGCCAGGCAGTAGTCAATATAATAGAAGGGGCTTTCGTAAATATGCTTCTGGCGCTGCCAGCCCTCACCCTCGCTGTAGAATGGGATCTCGCCGTCCAGCTTCATCCACGGCATATAAATGCCCAGCAGTTCTTTCCAGGCGGCGTGGCGCTCGGCAGGGGGCAGGTTCGGCTTTTCGTACACGATATGTTGGAAGTGATCCACCATGGTGCCATACGGGATAAAGGTCAGCGCACCGGCCAGGTGGCTGTACAGGAACTTGCGGGTATCCTTGCCAAAGAAGCCCTCCGCCCACGGCCAGGCAAAGAATTCCATCGACATGGAGTGGACTTCGCACCCTTCCATGCTGGGCCACACAGTGGAATACGGCACGCGGTCACGGTTGGTGTATGCGGCAAAGGCATGCCCCGCTTCATGCGTGACCACCTCAACGTCATGCTGGGTGCCGTTGAAGTTGGCAAAAATGAACGGTACCTGATAATCCCACAGGCTGGTGCAGTAGCCGCCCGCCGCCTTGCCGGGGGTGGAAAGCACGTCCAGCAGCTCATTGTCCAGCATGGTGTTAAAGAAGATGCCGGTTTCGGGCGAAAGTTCCTCATAGAATTTTTTACCCTGGGCCAGAATGGCATCGGCATCGCCGCAGGGGGCGGGGTTGCCGGAACGGAACATCAGGGCGTTATCGGCAAAGCTCATGGGGTACTGTTTGCCCAGGCGCTTGGCCTGCTCACGGTAGATGCTGTCCGCCAGCGGCACCAGATACTTGACCACGGCGGCACGGAACTTTTCTACATCCGCTTTGGTATAGCAGTTGCGGCCCATGCGGTAGTAGCCCAGGGTGGTATAACCCTCGTACCCCAGCTTTTTGCCCATCTTATCCCGCAGGTGGGTCAGCTTGTCATAAATATCATCCAGCTGTTTCTGGTTGTCCTTATACCACTGGCCCTCGGCTTTCCAGGCGGCCAGGCGGCGGGCATCGTCCGGGTCATTCTTGAACGGGCTCAGCTGGGACAGAGTGTACACCCCGCCCTCAAACGGGATCTGTGCGCTGGCCAGCAGCTTGCCATACTGCTGGGTCAGCTCGTTTTCCTGCTGCAGTTCCTCCATGATATCGGGCGAGAATGCCTTGCGCTCAATTTCGGCGTTCACAAACATCAGGTCGCCGTATTCTTCGGCAAAGTTTTTGCGGTAGGGGCTTGCCAGCATGGCGGCGGTCCAGGAATCCTGCCACTGCTGGATCTGCGGCATGGCGCTGTTGGCAAATTCCATCTCTTCATCATAGAACTTATCCCGCGTATCAATGGTATGGCGCACGCTGGCCAGGGTGAACAGGGTATCCACATGCTTGTTCAGCACCTGCTCCTCCAAAAAAGCGGCGCGGGCAGCGGCATAGTCGGGGGCGTTCTGCAAACGCTCGGTCAGTGCGGCAAACTGTTCTTTCAGGGCGCTCATGTCCGGGCGCTCATAGGGCATTTCGGAAAATTTCATGGGTTCCTTCTCTCCTTATTCTACAGTTTTGTTCATGACTTAGGGACATTATACCATGGCGCAAAAAATAAGACCAGCCCGAAAAAGGCTGGCCTTCCATGATTCTGTATGATTTTACATGCTATTCATAAATTATCGCACGCAGCGGCGGCGCGCTCTCCCCTGCCCCTTTGCCGTCAGCGCAGGGGTTGGCCCGCCTGCCATTCTGCCCGCCGGGCCTGGTAAACCGCCAAGCGGCGGGCGGCAAGGGCATTTTTGCAGGCAGCTGCCCGGCGCTGCGCCTGCTGTTCAGTACGGGCGGCAGCGCGCTGCTGCGCGGTATTTTGTGCAAGCATCAGTTTCATGGTTTATGCCCTCCCTTGTGTGCTTCCAGCATACCACGGCGCGGTGTGGCACACCATACCGTATTTCTCCATTCAGGAAAAATTTTATTTTACTTTCAGGAAAGTTTTATCTGCTTGCATCCCTATGGTATAATAAAGCTGCAATATTAAGGCAACACTGCACAATTCCCGCCTTACGGCTTAAGCACCGCTTCGGCGGCTGCGGCACGGCATCTGCGTTGCCAAAATGCTCGATA